>OBLW0100001525.1_pt1 | contig 19540 bp, 18 predicted proteins | sample 1520161 | NCBI WGS metagenome assembly OBLW01 (sample SAMEA3539309, study PRJEB22396) | soil metagenome | biome: tundra; feature: field; material: soil | place: USA | collected 2010-05 | depth 0.15 m | reverse complement strand
GTGCTTTCACTGAACGCTGTGCTTTCACTGAACGCTGCGGCATCACCGACGCCGCGCCGTGCGCGTCCGCAGGGTGATCCGCTGCCGCGCCTCAAGCACGCCTGGCTCGCCGAGGAACATGGCGTCCAGGACGCCGAGCGCCTGCCGGATCTCCGTCTGGCGGCCGGCGGTGAGCGGCTCCGGCACCTGGTAGCCGTACATGTCCCGCGCCCAGTCGGGCAGGGCGGCGATCGCGGCGTACCGGATGTCCTGCCAGATCTCAGCGATGTCCTCATCCAGGCCAGGCGGATCGAGCAGGTAGGCCATCGACTCGCGGGCCGCTGGCGTGCAGCGCAACTCCGGCCGGACCGACGTGATGTACCGGTCGAGTTCCGCGACGCTGGAGGGGACCAGGGCGGCGGGCACCCCGACGAGCTGCGCCGCGACCACCATCTCCGCGACGTAGCGGTCGCTGTCCTCGGGTGAGAGCGGCGTCCCGAACAGCTGGCTGGCGGCAATGGTGGAGTCCACCAGAGCCGCATGCACCCACAGCAGCAGCGCCGGATCGCCGGCCGCGTACGGCCGGCCGGTAACCACGTCGGTGCCGCGGACGCGCTCGTGGATCCGGCGCACCCGGGCCGCGGCCTGTTCCGCCGCCGCCCGCTCGCCGAAGCTGACCGCGGCGAGGTAGCCCGAGATGGCAGCGAGCCTGCCGACGGGATCCTGGCGCCAGCTGCTGTGCTGGTCGACCCCGGCCATCGCGAGCGGATGCAGCGCCTGCATCAGCAGGGACCGCAGGCCCACGACCGGCGACGCAAGATCGTGGCTTACCCGCCACGTGACACTGGCGGGCCCGAAGAAGCCGTCGTCCAGGGGATTGTGCGGCACGCTGGCCGCGTAGGCCGCTGCCGACCGCCCGACGAAGTCGGCCGCGGTCGCGTACGGGTCCGCCGTCATCACGCCACCTCCGGCATCCCGCCGGAGCCGAGGGGCCGGTGGCTTCGGCAGTCGGCGATGCACAAGCTCATAACAGCCAAACTACCCGGCCGCCCGGGACCTCCGCCCGTTGCGATCACGGCGGACGGCGGCGCACCTTGAAGTAACACCTGATCGCGTCCGCTGGCGCAGTCCAGGATCGCGTCGGCCGGCCCTTTGACACGGACTGGAGGATGACATGCCAGGGCTTGCGCTCGACCACGCTGGGCTTGAGATGTTGCCGTTCGACGCGTGCCTGTGGCTGCTCGGCTCGGTCCCGCTGGGCCGGGTCGCGTTCTCTGCGGACGGCGAAATGGTGGTGCTGCCGGTGAACCATGCCATGGATGGGCCGCGCGTGGTCTTCCGCACGGCCAGGGGCTCGAAGCTCACCGCGGCCGTGGAACAAGACCTGATCGCGTTCGAGGCCGATGACTACGATCCGCAGACCCGGGCCGGGTGGAGCGTCCTGGTGACCGGCCGCGCGGCGTTGGTGTATGACGGCGAGGAGATCCAGCGGCTCCGCCGCCTTGGCCTCGAGCCGTGGGCCGCCGCCGTGGAACACCCCTTCTGGGTGCGGATACTCCCCACCTCGGTGACGGGGCGGCGGATACCGGCGGCTCCAGCTGAGTGAGGCCTGGGCGAGGGTTCCCGGTCACGGTCGGCCCCGCCGCGGTCAAGAAACTAGATGGGGCTCTTCTGGCCGCTCCCAACGACACATAAACGCTTCCAGGGTCGTTGGGACGACCCCCAAACGCATCTTGTGTCGTTGGCGACGGGTCTTGTGTCGTTGGCGGCGGGTGCGCCTAGTTGGGGTTGTACGGCGAGTGCCACAGGTCGGGGGCAGGGGCCGAGGTGAATGAGCGGAGCAGGGAGGTCTCCCTGGTCAGCAGGGTGTGCTCGGCGGTCAGCCGGCGCAGCGCGTCTGGCTCGGCGAGCAGGGCCTGCTTGTCGGGCAGATCAACGATCATCGTCGCGGCCACGAAGTAGGACAGCGCGACCGGCTCATCGGGCAGGTCCGGGAGCACGGGCTCGGCTGCTCCCCGGCGGGCGAGTGCGTCGAGGTAGCCGCGGAACGCCCGCTGCACGGCCCGGGCCGCGAGGTCCGCGGTCGCCGGATCGCCAGTGTCCTCGCCGAGCAGCTCCACTTCACCTTGCAGGTAGGGCCGCGAGTCGTCGAACTGCCCGAGCCGGAACCGCTGCGTGCCGACGGTGACCAGATCGAACCGGCCATCCTCGTGCTCCCTGACCTGGCGCAGCATCGCCGTGCAGCCGATCTCGTACACCGAGCTGATGCTGTCCACCCCGGTCTCACGGCCCTCACGGATCGCGATCACGCCGAAATGCTGTGGCCCGGGACCGTCCAGCAGTTCATGGACCAGTTGCCGGTACCGGTCTTCGAAGATGTGCAACGGCAGCAGGAGACCCGGGTAGAGCACGGTGCCCAGCGGAAACAGCGGCAGCGTCTCGCTCATGCTGCGACACTATGCCGACCCTAGCCCGATATCACTATTCCGGTCCTGCCCCGGTGTCACTATGCCGGTAGCCCGATCTCACTACGTCGGGCAGGATCGGGTTGTGGAGGATGACGCTCTGCAGGACGACGAGGCCGCTGCGCGGGCGCGGCAGCGCGACCTTGTCCGGCGCGGATACGACGCGATCTCCCTGGCGTACCGCAGCGACCATAGCGAACCGGATGGGTCGACGGCGGAGGACACCAGCCGTTATGCGGGCTGGGTCGCTGATCTCGCCCGCCTGCTTCCCCCCGGGGCCCAGGTGGTGGACCTGGGCTGCGGCGCCGGCATACCGGCAACCCGTGAGCTTAGCGATCGCGGGCTGCGGGTCATCGGAGCTGATTTCTCCGCCGTCCAGCTCCGCCGGGCCCGCAGGCTCGTCCCCCGTGCGAGCCTGGTGCAAGCTGACATGACCGCGCTGCACCTGGCGCCTGCCAGCGTGGACGCCGTGGTGTCCTTCTACGCGCTGATCCATCTGCCGCTGGCCGATCAGCAGCCCCTGTTCCCCCGGATCCGCAGCTGGCTGCGCCCTGGCGGCTATTTCCTGGCGATCGTCGGCGCCGGCCGGTGGACCGGGACCGAGGCCTACCTCGGCGCCGAGATGTTCTGGGATCATGCCGACGCCGCCACCTACCTCCGCTGGTTCCAGGCAGCGCGGCTGGCCCCCGTCTGGCACCGCTTCATCCCGGAAGGAAAGTCGGGCCACACCCTCATCCTGGCCCGTGCCTCCTGAAATACCCCCTGCTTCCTCCAATCCGGACATAACGGGCGAGAGCGGCCCCGGCCTACTCGGTCGATGTGACATCGGGCGTGTAAGAGCGCACCCATGTCACATCGATGTGCCGCTCGCTGACGCTTGTCGGGTCATGCCACTGGGCGTGGCCGGTGAGTTGCAGGCTGCGCTGCCAGAGCTCGGCCCGGGCGGCGGCGTCGTAAGCCTGGGCGTTGGCTCGTGTGTCGCGGGTCCGGTCGAAGAAACGGCCGGTAACGCCGGCCAGTGCGGTGTCACTGACGAGCCGGCGGGTGGCGGAGACACCCTCCGCGAGGCTGTCGACGGGCTGGCCGGTCTCCTCTAGGACAATCTTGGTGGGCATATAGGTCGCGGGGTGCAGGCTGTTCACTGTCACTTCGGCCGCCGGGACACGGCTGGCGAGCTCGAATCCGGACATGATCTGGGCGAGCTTGCTCTGGCCATAGGCCCTGGCACCGCTGTAGCCGCGGGTGATCATGAGATCGTCGAAGTCGAGCGGGTGCTGGCCTATGGAAGCGACGTTGATGATGCGGGCCGGCGCCGAGGCGCGAAGCAGCGGCAGCAGCTCTATCGTGAGCAGGAACCCGGCCAGGTAGTTCACAGCGAACCGCAGTTCGTAGCCGTCGGCGCTGGTGCGCCGGGTGCGGCCATCGGGCTGGCCTGAGCCGATGCCGGCGTTGCTGACGAGAACGTCGAGCCGGCCGGCGGCCCCGCGCACGTCCCCGGCGAGCCTGCGGATCTGGGCGAGATCGGCCAGGTCGGCGAGTACGGTGTGCGGCCGCTGCCCGCCGTGAGCGTCCCGGATGTCGTCGGCGGCGGCGTCGAGCTTGCGCCGGTCGCGGCCGTGCAGGATCAGGGTGACGCCGTCGGCGGCAAGCTTGTCAGCCAGGCCGCGGCCGAGGCCGTCGGTCGCGCCGGTGATCAGGACCGTTCGGGGGTCATTCATGTGCGCTCCTTGTCGGTTGTGAGCGTGCCGACCAGATCATCGACGAGCTGGACCTGGTTGTCGAAGGGCTGGCGGGTGGCCAGGGTATGCATCAGGGTTTAGCCGACGGAGCCAGGCGGGGGGCTGCGGAGGAGTCTCAATACCAGATGGCTATCGGCAGGCCGGCCTCGTTGGGCTGGGGCGGGCTCGGCAGGCTCGACGCTTGCCCGGTGGCGATACGGCTGGCGCTCCATGCGACCGCGGCGGCGTCGAGGATGTCATCGGCAGCCACGGAACCGGTGTCGGCCAGGTCGTCCGGAAGGCGGATGCCGGCGTCGCCGAGCAACGCGCGCCGGGTCATCTGGCCGTTCCAGGTTTTCTTGCCGGCCGCGACCGGCATCGCGCCATCGAGTTGCGCGAACGAGATCTCGGGGTGCACCTCGAACAGCCGGTCCGGCATGCGGGCGTGCAGTTCGTTCGCTGGCCGCAGTTTGTCCTTCAGGCCCCACGCCTGGCGGCTGAAGCCTGCGGGCGGGTCGGTCAGCTGGCGGCACAGCGCCACGGCGTCCTGATAGGTTTCCGCCTCCCATGCCGCGCGCGGCGGCACCATGAACAGCCGGCTGCGCCGCGCGCCGAGCCGGGCGGCCGCCAGCCGGTCGGCTTCCCGCCAGCCGCGTTCCACGAGCCCCAGCGGCATGTCCACGCCGATCACCGAGGCGTCGGGGTAAGCGTCCACGATCTCGGCCAGGGTGGTGCTCACCCGGGTGGCGGCCAGCTGCCCGTCGTACAGCAGAACTGCCACCCAGCCGCTCCGGCAGGCGTCGATCCCTACAGCGTGCACGGCCTCATCCTGCCACCGGGCTCGCCGCCCGGCGAGCTGAGCGGGACCTCGCCATCCTCGGCCGTGCCGCACGAACTGGTCGCTGCGCTTCGGGTATGACGTGCCGTGCTGCTGGCGTTGTCGGCATCCGCCGGCGGTAGCCGCTGGTCTAGAGTGCCGGGCAGGGTCAGGCAGTACCGCAAGGAGCAGCAGGGAGGCGGTCAGCGCTCATGGAAGTCCGTGACTACATCACCGGCAACGCGCGGGAGTTCTTCGACGGGCTGAAAGAGTGGCTGGCCATTCCGTCGATCTCCGCGGATCCGGCACACCATGGCGACGTCCGCGCCTCCGCCGAATGGCTTGCGGAGCACCTGCGCGGCACAGGCTTTCCCGTCGTCGAGATCTGGGAGACCGGCGGTCCCCGCGAGCGCAGTGAGCAAAGTCAGCCCGGCGAGCGCAGTGAGCAAAGTCAGCCCGGCGAGCGCAGTGAGCAAAGTCAGCACAGTGGACCGGGCCAGCCGGCCGTGTTCGCGCACTGGCCGTCCAGTGATCCGGCCGCGCCGACGGTGCTCGTCTACGGCCACCACGATGTGCAGCCGGTCGAGCCGCTCAGCGAGTGGCATTCACCGCCGTTCGAGCCTGTCGAGCGGGACGGCCAGTTGCTCGCCCGCGGCGCCTCCGACGACAAGGGCCAGGTGCTCTTCCATGCCCTGGGCGTGCGCGCCGGCCTGGCCGCGGGCGGCCGCAGCGCGCCCCCGGTTTCGCTGAAGTTCTTGATCGAGGGCGAGGAGGAGTCCGGGTCTCCGCACTTCGCCGGCCTGCTCCGGGCCCGCCGGGCGGCGCTCGGCTGCGACCTGATCGTCGTGTCCGACACAACGATGTGGGCTGCGGATGTGCCGTCCATGTGCACCGGCATGCGCGGCCTGATCGACGCCCAGATCGACCTGACCGGCCCGGACACCGACCTGCACTCGGGGTCGTTCGGCGGCGGGGTACCGAACCCGCTGCACGCGCTCGCCGCGCTGCTGGCCGGCCTGCACGACGACAACGGGCGGGTCACCCTGCCCCGCTTCTACGACAGCGTGCTGCCGCTGACCGCGGCGGAGCGTGAACTGTTCGCCCGGCTGCCGTTCGAGGAGAAGGCGTGGCTCGCTGACGCGGGGCACAGCCGGGCGGCCAGCGGCGAGGCCGGCTACACGACGCTGGAACGGATCTGGGCGCGGCCGACAGCAGAAGTCAACGGGATGTGGGGCGGCCACACGGGGCCGGGGGTGAAGACCATCGTGCCGCGCGAGGCGCATGCCAAGGTCTCGTTCCGGCTGGTCGCCCATCAGGAGCCCGCCGCCGTCGCCGCCGCCCTGCGGGAGTACGTGGCCGTGCGCACGCCGCCCGGCATCGAGGCGGCGGTGAGCTTCGGCGGGCCGGGTGTGCGCCCCTCCTTCGCAGCTCTTGACTCGGCTCCGGTGCGGGTGGCTCGACGGGCCATGGAACGTTCGTTCGGTAAGGAAGTTCTTTTTACCCGTGAGGGGGGCAGCGGGCCGGAGGCCGATCTCGCTGACATCCTGGGGGCGCCGCTTGTGTTCGTCGCGGTCGGCCTCGATGAGGACCGCATCCACGCGCCGAACGAGAAGGTCGAGATGGCGCTCCTGCTCAAGGGGGCGGAGGCGGCTGCCTACCTGTGGGACGACCTGGCGGCGGGGGGAAAGTGACGGCCGGCGGGACGGACGAGGCGCAGCGCATCGAGGCGGAACTGGGCGGGTTTGTGCTGGCCCGCAGCGGTGTGGACCGGGCCGCCGCCCGCCGCGGGGACGATGCGTGGCTCGCCGCGGCGTGGGCCGACCCGCAGACCCGGGTGCTCGTCCTCGACGATAGCCGGGCGCTGGTCCGGTTCGGCTCCGAGCGGGCCGAACTCATCTTTGTTCCCCCGGCCGAGGCGCCAGAGGGCGTGCGGTTCCTGCTCGGCCTGGATGCGTCGGATGTGGCGTACTTCGGGGTGGCGGGCCCGGCAGGTGTGCTTGGCGCCGATCCCGCGGCACGGCCCGGCCCCGGGTCTGGGTGGGAGATTTCGGCTGAGCCGGGCGTACGGCTCGTTGCCCTGCGGCAGGCCGCGGTGTTTCTCGACGACCGCGATGCTGGCCTGTTCACGCAGGCCGTCGCGCTGGCCAACTGGCATGCCACCCACACCCACTGCCCGCGCTGCGGCTCGCTGACGGAGCCGCTGGCGGCGGGCCACGCCCGGCACTGCCCGGTCGACGGCAGTGAGCACTTCCCGAGGGTCGACCCAGCGGTGATCATGCTGGTGACCGATCCCGATGACCGGTGCCTGCTGGCCCACAACCGGCAATGGCCGCAGGGGCGGGTGTCGATACTGGCCGGCTTCGTCGAGGCGGGCGAATCCGCGGAGCAGGCGGTGGTCCGCGAAGTCGGCGAGGAGACCGGGATCACCGTCGGCCAGGTCCGCTACCTGGGCAGCCAGCCCTGGCCCATGCCGCGGAGCCTGATGCTCGGGTTCCGCGCACAGGCCTCGGGCGACCTCGATATCCACGTAGACCGTGACGAGATCGCCGAGGCGCGCTGGTTCAGCCGGGAGGACCTGCGCCGCGCCATGGCCGCGAATGAGGTGCTGCTGCCGCCGGCGGTGTCCATCGCGCACCGGATCATCGAATCCTGGTACGGCGAGAAACTCTCCGCCGCCCGCTGAGCCTGGCGGGGCTCAGGCGGGTGCGAGAGCGCGGACCGCGTCGGCCTGGTCCACGCCGGGGCCACCCACGATCGCGATGACCGGCGTATTGAGGCCCTTAGCCTGGTACTCGGTGACGCGCTCCCGGCAGTGTTCCGGCCGCCCGTGCACGAACAGGTCGTCGACCACCTGGTCAGGGAGGGCGGCGACGGCGCCCCGGCGGTCGCCGGCGGCCCACGCGTCCTGCATTGGCCGGAGCGCCTCGCCGCGGCCGAGCCAGTCCTGGAACGCGGCATAGGCGGGGACGGTGAGGTAGGCCGCGATGAGGCGGCGCCCGATGGCCCGGGCGGCGTCCGCGTCGGTCGTCGGGCAGACGAACACCCGGGCGATCAGCTCGCAGTCCGGCCCGGCCACCGCGCGCACGGCAGGCACATCACCCGGGGCCAGCCAGTTCGTGATGACGCCGTCGGCGAGCGACGCGGCGAGCGCGACCATCCCAGGGCGCAGCGCGGCCAGGGCGAGTGCCGGCGGCGGCTCAGGGGCCTGCTCCAGCCGGAAACCCCGCACGCTAAACGTTTCGTATTCCTCGCTCACTTTCTCCCCGGCCAGGGCCGCGCGCAGGAACCGGAGCGTGTCACGGGACCGCTGGTAAGGCTTGGCCAGCGGGATGCCGTTCCACTGCTCCACGATCACCGCCGACGACACGCCGATGCCCAGCACGAACCGGCCGGGGGCGAGGGTGGCGAGGGTGGCCGCGTTCATCGCGAGCAGAGCAGGTCCTCGGGTGTAGATCCCGGCGATGGCCGTGCCCAGGCGCAGCCGGCTGCTCCAGTGGGCGATAAGGGCGAGCGGCGTAAAGGCGTCCGATCCGTTCATCTCGGCTGACCAGGCGTCGGTGTACCCGAGGTCCGGGAGGGCCGCGACGATGTCCCGCTGGTCGGGCAGAGGCATGCCGTGCAGCGGGAGCGTGACGCCCCATCTGGCTGTTAGTTCCATGACGCTTCCTTCCTCGGCTCCCGCTCATCATGGCGCATGCCCGGTCTGACGGCGCATGCCCCCGGTCTGGCTGCGCCTGACGGAGGCCGGACGATATTCCTGCAGATGGCCGCAGCAGGCTAGCCGCCGTGGCAGGATGCCCGGCATGGATCCGGAATCCGCTGACGGCCCGGCGTGCTCCCATGTCTGGTGATCTTGACCTTGATGCCGTCTTTGGCGGCTCGTCGCCCGCTGAGGCCTTCGCTGCCGTGCTCACCGAGGCACGGATGGTGCTCGGCGAGTTCAGCAGCCCGCTCGACGCGGAGTTGTGGGGCTCGGACATTCTGGCCGCGCTCGGCGGCCCCAGGAGCGACGCCGCCACCGCGATCGTGCCCGCTGCGGAGGCAACGGGCGGCGCCGAGGCGCTCGCCGTCCTGCGCGTGATCGCCGCGGTCGGCTGGCCGGAGGTGCGCTCGACCGCGACGCAGGCAGCCGACCGGCTGGCGGCCCAGGGCATCGAAGCACAGGGCATCGAAGCACAGGGCATCGAAGCACAGGGCATCGAAGAGCCGCCGTGGGCGGCCCAGATGGGTGCGCCCACCGTCGGGGAATGCTGGCGTTATGGCGATGAGCGGGGCCTTCAGGAGGCCGTGACCATGAGCTTCGGCTACGGGGCGGAGTGGCACGTGGTCTCGCTGCTCCTCGATCACGGATATGGCGGCGGCATCAAGGACATATGGGTCGGCGACGCGGGGGACGTGCTCGCGCGGACCAGGGCGATGGCGGACCAGGACCCCACGATGGTCTTCGAGATGATCAGTCCGGCCGATGCGCGCGCCAAGGCGCTGCGGGCGATCGCGGCGGGGGAGTGCCCCAGCCAGCCCGATGAGATCGGCAATGTCTCGTCTACCAGGGCCATCCTGCGGGCCCGGGTCGCCATCCTTCCCCCCGGATGACGGGCGTTCCCACAGGTAGCGGGCGTTCTCAGGGTTACGAGCGTCCCCACGGGTGGTGGGCGTTCCCAGGGTGACGAGCGTCCCCACGGCGGTGGGCGTTCCCCGCAAGTGGCGGGCGTTTCCTACGGATGGCGGGGGCGCCACGATGGCGAGCGCCGCCACGGTGGCGAGCGTTAATCAGAAACGAGAGCACTGCTCTTGACAATGCTTGCCCGGTGTGGAACGCTGCTCTTAGACAAGAGCACTGCTCTCCATTAGGAGCGAGCGATGAGCACTAACCCAGCACCCCGTTACATCGAGCCGGGTCGCCTGACAGTCACGATCTTCAATAGGGCAGTCGCGGCCCTGACCCGCGCGGGAATCAGTGTCATGGGGTCCCGTGTCCTGTCCGTGCGCGGCCGCACAAGCGGTGAATGGCGGACGACGCCGGTGAACCTGCTGACGCTCGGCGGTGACCGGTATCTGGTCGCCCCGCGCGGCCAGACGCAGTGGGTGCGTAACTTGCGCGCCGCCGGGAGTGGCGAACTTCGGGTGGGCCGCCGTGTGCAGCGGTTCACCGCCGTGGAGCTGGCCGACCAGGAGAAGCCGCCGGTGCTGCGCGCGTACCTCAAGCGCTGGAAGTGGGAGATCGGCATGTTCTTCGAGGACATCACCCCCGAGGCCACCGACGAGCAACTGCTTGGCATCGCGCCGGGATTCCCGGTCTTCCGGGTCAGCTAGCCATGCGTGCCTTCCCGCGTGCACGGCATAAGGACGCGATCGTGGCCACCTTCTCTCCAGATGACTGCGGCCCCTGCCCGGCGCGCAGCCTATGCACCACCAGCGGCCCGAACCAGCGTCAGCTCACAGTGCCGCCCCGCGACCTGGCCGAAGCCCAGGCCGCCGCCCGCGCCGCGGGAAAGACGATACCGTTCCAAGCCGACTACGCCCGCCGCGCCGGCGTCGAGGGCACCATGCACCAGGCCGCCAGCCACGGCGCTCGCCGCGCCCGCTACCGCGGCCTGCCGAAAACCCGCCTCGACCACGTGTACATGGCCTGCGCGCTCAACCTCCTCCGCCTGCACGCCTACTGGACCGGCACGCCGCTGGACCGGCGCCGCACCAGCCACCTGGCACGCCTCGAACTCGGCCTCGCCGCATGACCGGCGAATAAACCACCAGGATCGGAAGGCGCGCAAAACCCGCCTGCCAATCTCCATTGCATCGGCAACTACGGAAAAGGCCCCACGCTATCCTGTTTTGTCACGCGTGCCTGTAGCCGGTTCGAGCGAGACCTGTTCACTGGCCTAGGTTCACAGGAAGGTCTGGCATGCAATCTGGCGGGCGGTATCAGTCCGGATCTGAGCTGGCGGGCGCGCAGGAAGCAGCGCCGGCTGGTGATCAGCTCCGGCAGAGCGGGGATGCCGAAGGCGCTTCAGCACCGCGAGCGGTACGGCGCTGGTGGGCGGCGGCGGCGTGGGGCGCCGCCGGGCTGGCGCTGTATGCCTTCTTTCTGCGGATCTCGTTCAGCGGGCGGATCGACTCGGACGGGGCGAACAGCGCGCTGCAGGCCTGGGACCTCACTCACGGGAATCTGGTGATGCACGGCTGGCTCCTGGGCGACGCGACGTTCTACGCCTTCGAACTGCCGATCAACGGGGTCATCCAGCTGATCTTCGGGCTGGGCAGCCTGGCCACCCACCTCGCCTCGGCGCTGACCTTCCTGATAGTCGCGGGCTGTGCCGTGGCGCTGGCCGTGGCCGGCAGCCGCGGTCCGGCCAGGGCTGTCCGCTGCGCGGTCGCTGTCACCGTGCTCGCCGTGCCGCTGCTCACCATGCTGACCGTGTGGCTGCTAGTGGAGGAACCCGACCATTTCGGCAGCTCCGCGTTCCTCCTGATTTCCTGCCTGCTGATCGACCGCGCGCCGAGCCGGAGGTTCACCGCGCCCTTGCTCTGCGTGATCCTGTGCGCCGGCCAGCTCAGCGACCTCACCGTCCGCTACGTCGCGGTCCCCGCGGTCATCATGGTCTGCGGCTACCGGCTGCTTGCGACCCGCAAGCTCCGCTCCGGCGACGCCGCGCTAGTGCTGGCCGCGGCCGTATCGGTGCCGCTTGAGTCGCTGCTGCGCTCGCTGATGGCGCACCTGGGCGGGTTCTCGATGGTCCCGCCCAGGGCTCAGCTCGCGCCGCCGCGGCTGTGGCTGCACCACCTGCCGGTGGTCTGGCTGAACATCCGCCAACTGTTCGGCGCCGACCTCAGGCCTGACACCACGCTGGGCGGCCTGGGGGCCGCGCTCGGCGCAATCTGCCTGGCGGCCGCCATCTTCGGCCTCGGGCGGGTGGCATGGACCTGGCGTCGCGCGAGCCGGGCCGAGCAGCTGCTGGCCACAGCGATCGTCTTCAACCTCGGCATATACGCCGTCTCCGTGATGCCGCTGGCCAGCGGGTACCGCGAGATCGCCGCGATGCTGCCGTGCGGGGCAGCGCTCGCGGCGCGGGCCCTCGTGCCTGCCCGGATCACCGGGGAACTGCGCGCCTTCGGGGCAGTCACCGCGGCGGCGCTTGTCGCGCTGCTGCCGCTGTCCGTCGCGGCCACCCGGCCAGCTATCGGCCCGTCCATGGGTCCGGCGCCCGGCGACTCAGGGTCAGCGCAGACCGCGCCGCTCACCGCGTGGCTCGAAGCGCACGGGCTGAGCTACGGCATCGCCGGGTACTGGGACGCCTCGGTCATCTCCATGCAGTCAGGCGACAAGGTCCGGATCCGCGCGATTGACCTGCAGCAAACGACCGGCGCCGTCGGGTGGAAGGTCAACGAGCCGTTCTGGGAGACGAACGCCTTGTGGTATGACCCGTCCCGGTTCGACGCGAGATTCGCGATCGCCGACGTGCGCGGAGTTATTCCCAGGACCGCGCTTGAGCGGTTCTTCGGTAAGCCATCGGCTACCTACCGGGTGGCGAACTGGTACGTCCTTGTCTACCGGACGAACCTGCTCAGGAAGATCCTGCCGCCGCTAGAAGCACAGTGACCGCATTACGCGGCTAAGCGATTACGCGGTTGCGGCGGGCTCCTGGTCGGGTTCGCGGCGGGCCTCGACGTAAATGGTTCCCCCCGCGTGCGCCGCCACCTCGAAGCCGGTTGCCACCAGTGCCGCCGGGAGGGTGATCACGGCCGCGGCGAGCGTGTAGAGCCGGAAGAGCGGGCTATGCGCGGCCTGGCGGGCCTCGCTGCGCCGGATGGCGTCGTAGAGATCAGGGTGTCCCGGGAAGAATTTGCCGACCAGCCCGTGCAGCCAGCCGAAAACGACCTGGCCGCCCCGCAGGTAGCTTACTCGCACGACCCGGAACCCGGCGGCCTCGATCGCGGACACCAGCGCCGGCGGGCTGATGTGCACCAGGTGACGAGGCACGTCGAGATGCAGCCACCGGTCCCCGAAGGTGCGGGCCTGCAGGCTCGCCGCATTGGGGACGGCGACCACGAGCACCCCGCCGGGGGCGGCTAGCGTCGCCGCGTGCCGCAACGCGCGGACGGGCTCGCGCAGGTGCTCGAGCGAGTGCCAGAAGATGACAGAGGACCAGCTGCCGTCCATCTCTTCCAGCTCGACGTCGCGCACGTGCGGGTGGTTCGCCGAGGCGTAGGGATCGACGCCGACCGCTTCCCTGCCGTGCCGGACGAAGGCCCGGACGAGCGTCCCGTCACCGGCGCCGACGTCGAGGACGGGCCCCGGCGGCAGCACCCGGTGCAGCCGGTCGGCGAGAGCCGAGCGGCTGCGGCGCAGCAGCATGTCTCCGAGGCCGGAGAAACGGCCGCTCGCGGGCCGGTACCAGTCCGCGTAGGCCTCGCCAAGCTGCGCGTCGCTCGGCCACGGCGAGATCGTGGCGACGCCGCACCGCGCACACCTGGTCCGGCCGGCAAGACGGTCGTCGGCGTCGTCGAACTGGTGCTCGCACCACGCGCAGCGGCTGGCCGGAGGGGCCGGGGTGCCGGAGGAAGCCAAGGTTGCATTTGTCTCCGGCAACTGATCATCCTTCCGGCCAGCGATTAGGCGCTCGTGACGGCTAGGGCCTGGACCACACCACGATGATGAGACCGGACACGACCAGGAGCGAGCCCGCCCAGGTCAGCAGGGTGGCACGTTCATGCAGCAGGATGATGCTCGCGGTCAGGATGACAAGGTACCCGATGGCGTTGAACGGGTAGGCGACGCTCAACGGCACCCTGGCCAGGGCAGCCAGCCACACCACCGCCGAGATCCCGAAGACCGCCAGCCCGAGCGGCACCCACGGCGTGGTGATCGCGTGGACTCCCAGCGAACCGCCGGAGTCGTGCGCCCGCGCCGTCGCGATCTGCATGCCGTGCTTGAGCATGACCTGACCGGTAGCCGCCGCGAGGACGGAGAACAGCACAAGCCCGATGTCCGTTACGTTCAAGCGCTGTCTCCTTTCGGGCCGGGGTGGCCTATCCAGGTTCAATGACTTCGCCATTAGTTGTTTCCTCATGCCGGGTCAGGCTGAGAACCACCGCTTCAGGTTATGCCAGAGCGGGCCGCGCGGCGCGCCTGGGCCGCTACTCGCTGACCCGGGCCTTGTCTTCGGCGGTGACCTGCTGCTGAGCCCTGGCCGGCTCTGCGGCTGGGCCCTGGCCGTCGACCCGCGCCGGCCGGCCGAGCACATCCGCGGGGTCGAAGTCGAGATAGGGGCAGCGGCGCACGCCGTGCGAATGCATCCAGTAGTCCGCGCTCGTCCGCAGCACGCCGAAGCCGTAGCGGATGCTGCGCCGCAGGTTGATCGACGACGCGTCCGCCTGGTAACGGGTGGGGCAGGATATCTCGCCGATCCGGGCGCCCGCGGCGACCGCCTGGGCGATGATCTGGTTGTCGAAGACGAAGTCGTCGGAATTGCGTTCGACCGGCAGGCCGGCCAGCAGCTCGCTGCTGAAGGCCCGCAGGCCGGTGTGGTACTCGGACAGCTTCTGGCTGAGCGCGACGTTCTCGACGAAGGTGAGGAACCGGTTCGCGACGTATTTGTAGCGCGGCATGCCGCGGGCGACCGTGTCCTGCGCCAGGATGCGGGAGCCGAGCACCATGTCGTACTCGCCGTAGGCGATCATCGCCGCTATCGCCGGCACGAGCAGCGGGGAGTACTGGTAATCCGGGTGCACCATGACGATGATGTCCACGCCGAGCTCAAGCGCCTGCCGGTAACACGTCTTCTGGTTGCCCCCGTAGCCGCGGTTGACCTCGTGGCTGATCGGGTCCAGGCCGAGCTCGCGGCCGACCGGGACCGTCCGGTCGGTGCTTGCGTCATCGACGAGCACTAGTTCGTCAATGATCTCCCGATCGAGCTCCGCCACTGTGCGCGATAGCGTCGCCTCAGCGTTGTAAGCAGGAAGAATAACGGCTATGCGCCGAGAGTTCATCACCCCGGCAGTATACGGACGCGAAGCCGGTAACGTCGAAAAATGCCACAAGGCGCCCGGCTCGATTGACAGAAGTCCTTAACGCCGGAACGGAGCAGCCGACTGCCAAAGGTACAGCCTGGCCGCCGGATCAGCCGGCACCACCAGAGGCTTAGGGAAGTGCCCGGGTCGTACTGCGAGGCGCTGGCACGGCTGGCCGATTGCCTATGCCGGCCGGGCAAATGCTCGGGGCGATCATCGGCCTGCCCGTGCCGGTGAGCAATCGCTGCTCGCCCGCCTGGTCCGCCGCCGCCCGGGCCTGTTCGCCGGCCTCGTGAGCGTGGTGTCGGACCACCAGGCCAGCGTGGACAGCTTCGAGCCCGGCCGCACCACGCGGTTTCTGGCTGCAATGAGTAACCGGCAGGCGGCTCGCGTACCTGGTCGGGCACGAGATTCTCACTCGGAGTTCCCCGTAACTTCCGGTTAATTCGCATGCGCCAGCCGCGAGATGATGCAATGACGGTCATGTATTCCCCCGGGGGATCATCCTCTGACGTCCATGCAGAAAGCGCGGCGGCTCACAGCACGCCGGGCACGGCTGACCCGGCGGCACGCCGCGACCGGCACCCGCTTCGCCGCTGGACGCGAAGCCGCTGGCTCGCGGTCGCCGCGTGGGGGCTGGGCCTGGTCGTCGCCTTCGCCGCCAACCTGCGGCTTTCCCAGACCAACGCCACGAACTCCGATGGCGCGTCCCAGGCGCTGCAGGGCTGGGACATGCTGCATGGCAACCTGCTGCTGCATGGCTGGATAACCGGCGACGTCACCTACTACACCACCGAAGTACCCGAGTACATGCTGATCGAGCTGGTGCACGGGCTCAACGCGGATGCGGTGCACATAGCCGCAGCCCTGACGTACACGCTCGCGATGCTGCTCGCGGCCCTGCTCGCCATGGGCAAGACCACCGGGCGCGAGGCGGTGGCACGGGCCGTAATAGCGGCGGGCATAATGATCGCCCCGCAGCTTGACGCCGGAACGTACGCCCTGCTCAACTCGCCCGACCACTTGGGCACGTCGGTTCCCGTGCTGCTGGCCTGGCTGATCGTCGACCGCGCCCGCCCGCGCTGGTACGTGCCGGTCGTCGTCGGGCTTATCCTAGCCTGGGCCCAGATCGCGGACGTGCTGGTGCTCTATGTGGCGGTGGTGCCGCTCGCCATCGTGTGCGCGTTCCGCGTCCTGCGAGCCAAGGTCTGGCAGCAGCAGCCGCTGGCGTCGCAGCGCTACGACATCACGCTGGCCGTCGCCGCCGTCGCCGCCGGGGTGGCGGCCCTGGCGGGCCCGCACGTCCTCCAGGCCGTCGGCGGGCAGATCCAGGTCCAGCCTGTCACGCAGCTGTCCCCGCTCAACGTCATCTTCTGGCATAACCTGGGCGTCACCGGCATGTGCCTGCTGGTCCTGGCCGGCGCGAACTTCATCGGCGTGCGCCAGGCCGTCCGGAGCGGTTTCGAGATACTGCACCTCGCGGGGGCCGCGCTGGGTGCGTGCGCGATTGCCGTCGCGGCATGGCGGTTCCCCCGGGACCGGGACTTGGTTGCGCAGCTGCTTCTGGCCGGCATCGTGATCAACCTGGTGGCCTTCGCGGTGGGCACGCACGCCGTGGAGATCACGTACACCCGGGAGATCACCCCGGTTCTTCCGTTCGCCGCGGCCCTTGCCGGACGCCTGCTGGCCAGGCGCCTGCTGGCCATGCGGCTCGCGCCGGTGCTCATCGTGGTGCTGTGCGGCTACCTCGCCGGGCTGGTGTTCGCGATCGGCCAGCCGGTGGTTCCCGCGCAGAACGCGCGGCTTGCCTCCTGGCTGGAGACGCACCATCTGAGTTATGGCCTGTCCGGCTTCTGGGCCGCCAACGCTGTAACGCTTACCAGCGGGGAGCGGGTCAAGGTGAGGTCGCTCGACCGCGTCGGCGCGACGCTCCGTGCCACCAGGCAGCTGATGAACACGGAATGGTATGACCCGAGCCGCGAATCGGCGAACTTCGTCGTGGTCTATGACGGATACGCCGGCACCCAGCCGTTCCCCGGCTTCACCGGCGTGGTCGGCTTTCCCGATACCAAAGAAGTCATCGCGACCTTCGGCAGGCCGGCCCGGACCTACCGCTACAGCCAGTACACCATCTTCGTCTGGGACAAGAACCTGCTCACCGTCCTGCCGGGGCCCTGAGCCGCGCCCGCGAGGCACCGCACGTCCGCACGAGTCACCCACGTCGGCGGTTCTGATGTCCGCCAGGCAGCCTGTCGGATGCGCAAAGCAGGAAGCCACACACGGCGCTCGCCGCGCCCGCTACCGCGGCCTGCCGAAAACCCGCCTCGACCACGTGTACATGGCCTGCGCGCTCAACCTCCTCCGCCTGCACGCCTACTGGACCGGCACGCCGCTGGACCGGCGCCGCACCAGCCACCTGGCACGCCTCGAACTCGGCCTCGCCGCATGACCGGCGAATAAACCACCAGGATCACAAAACCGGACAAAACCGGGCGTGATCATGGTCGTAGCTGATGAAAAGTCGTGGGAACCGCTCGTAGCAGGGCTGGCGGGTGAGGCCCGGGGGGGCTAGCGGGTCAGGGCGAGGGTCGCTCCGGTCGGGTCGAGGAGGCGGTGGAAGCCGTCGGCAGCCGGGAACGTGGCGAGCGGGTCTCGCACGAGGGCGAAGGGGCCGTCTGGGCCGGCCAGGGTCGCGCCCTCGGCGCCGACGGCCACGAACTCGCCGTCCATGCGCAGCAGGACCGGGCCGCCCCGTTGCGCGGATATCGCGGAGCGCCCCGACCGCAGTGCGTCGAGCACCTCATCGGGGCCGTCCCCGGCGCATTCGACCCAGGTGGTCGGCGATCCCGGCCGGGCGTCGGAACCGGGCCGGTGCCAGTCGCTGCCGCCGACCGGCAGGGCCGTCGGGTCCCAGGCCAGCCACCAGGCCAGCGGAGTCGTCCAATGCGGGTCGAGCCAGCTCCAGTGCCATACCTCGGCCAGCGGTGGACGGCGGAGCATCGGGATAGTCCAGCTGACATGGCCGCCGATCGGATGGTTGACCGACAGCAGGCCGCCGGCCTGCTCGGTCGCTTCCAGCCACGAATCCGCCGGCTCGCGGAAGTCGATCCAGCCGACATCGCCGAGCGCCCCGGCGTGGCCGTCTTCCGTCGTGATCTCCTGGCCCGGGACCAGGGTGATTCCGTACCTCGCTGCCGCGGCCGGGAGCTCAGCATGATGGCTGACCGTGTTGTGGTCGGTGATCGCGAGGAAGTCGAGGCCCTGCAAGGCCGCGAAGCGGGCCAGTTCGGGGACGGTCTGCGCGCCGTCGGAGTGCACCGTGTGCGTGTGCAGGTCCCCGGCCAGCCAGCGGTGTCCCGGCCTGGCCGGCAACTCGCGGCGGGCGGGCCGGTCACTCAGCGGAGGCGGCGGCTCGGGTCTGCGCTCGGGCATCAGCTGGCCGCGCCCGCTGGCCACCTCCGCCGTCAGGCTGTACTCGATTCCGTCCAGAGGCAGCCGGTAGATGCCGATCACCACCTGCCACGGGCCGGGCTCCAGGTCGCCCGGCAGGTAGCCAGGGGTGGCATCCTCCGCGGTGATGACGAAGGACTGCCGTGCGCCACCGGACCAGCCACGGAACCCCGCCGGTCCGGCGCAGCCCAGGTCCAGCACGGCGGATGACCGGTCGTAGTCCAGCTCAACCCGTAGTGCGCAGGTGCCGGGCGGGACCTCCACCGGGAGGTAGTGCCAGGGCGACGCGAAGCGATCTTCCAGAGTCCACTTACCTGAGTGCCGCGTGGTGATCCCCATGGTCCCACCGAAGCAGATTCAACGCCCCCGGGCCATCCCGGGGTGGCTGACAAGGAATTCATCCTGTGTAGAATTCATTGTGCGTTGATATAGTGGCGCCAGCGGAGCACGCCGGACAGGAAAGTACGGCCGGACAGGAGAGACGCCAATGTGGGCGATGATCGTTAAGGAATTCCGGCAGTTGCGGCGGGACCGGCGCACGCTGGCCATGATGATCGTGATGCCGGTCATCCTGCTCATCGTGTTCGGCTACGCGGCGAGTTTCGACGTGACCACGATCCCGGCCGTGGTCGCCGGGCCCGGGGCGTCGGCGGCGGCATTGCGGGCGCCCTTCGTTGTGGTGCAGCGGGCACCGGCCGAGGGTGCCACGTGGGCCCGGGCGGAGTTGCGTGATGGCAAGGCGGCGGTCGCCGAGGTCACCGGGCCCAGGACCGTGGTGTTCATCGACGGCAGCCAGCTCTTCGCGGCGAAGGCCGCCCTGGCCGCCCTGGCGAACGCACGGCAGGCTGGTACGCAGGGGAGTGCAGCACAGAAGAGTGCAGGGGGCGCTCCGGCGTCGGCAGGCACGCAGGCGCCGCGGGTCACGGTGCTCTACGACCCGGGGCTCAAGACGGCTGATGTCATGATCCCGGGCCTCGCCGGAGTCATCCTGGTCTTCGTCGGTACCATGATCACGAGCCTCGGCGTGGTGCGTGAACGGCAGACTGGAACTCTTGAGCAGCTCGCGGTCATGCCGCTGCGCCCGCGGGACGTTTACCTCGGCA
>OBLW0100001524.1_pt1 | contig 19548 bp, 10 predicted proteins | sample 1520161 | NCBI WGS metagenome assembly OBLW01 (sample SAMEA3539309, study PRJEB22396) | soil metagenome | biome: tundra; feature: field; material: soil | place: USA | collected 2010-05 | depth 0.15 m | reverse complement strand
GTATCGGCAAATCGATTTACGAGGTGGGCGGAGGGCGGTTCAACTTCCCCAAACTCCACGCCTTCCTCAGCCGCGTGGCTCAAGCCGATTCCAGCGTCAGAGACTTGGAGATCGACTGCAATTTCGAGCTGATTGGTCAAAGGACCGTCATGCTCAGTGCGCGCCGCATCGAGCAGGAGGGCCGGATTGGGCTGATCCTGCTCGCCTTCGAGGATGTCACCGACCGCAAACGCGCCGCCGAGGCGCGCTACCGCCGGCTTTTCGAAGCGGCCAAAGACGGCATGTTGATCGCTGATGCGGCCACCGGCGAAATCACCGACGCGAATCCGTTTTTGGAGACTCTGTTGGGATATCGGCGCGAGGAGCTCCTGGGCAGGAGAGTGTGGGACCTGGAACCCTTTCGCGACGTTCCCGATGTGAAGTCCACGCTCGAGCGAACGGGGCAAGACGCGGCGCGGTTGCCCGACGTGCTGATGAAATCCAAGAGCGGGCGCGCGGTGCCGGTTGAAGTAGTGGCCAGCGAGTATGCCGAGGAAGAACGGCGCATGGTTCAGTTCAACATCCGCGACATCACGGATCGAAGGAGATTCGACCGTCAACTTCAACACACTCAGAAGTTGGAAAGCCTGGGCTTGCTGGCTGGCGGAATCGCGCATGATTTTAATAATCTGCTGACCGGGATTATGGGAAACGCCAGCATGGGGTTGGCGGAGCTGCCCGACGACGCTCCGGTCCGGATCTACTTGCGGGAAATCGTGAGCGCCAGCCAGCGCGCGGCGGATTTGACGCGCCAGATGCTGGCCTACGCGGGCAAGGGCCGGTTTGTCGTGGAGCGCATCGACCTGTCGCAATTGGTGAGGGAGATCGAGCCGCTGATACGCACCTCCATCCCGAAGACGGTTGCCTTGCAGTTGGACCTTGCACCCGGCCTTCCCGCCATCGAGGGGGACCGGGGACAGATTCAGCAGATCGTGATGAATTTGATCATCAATGGCGCGGAGGCCGTCGGAGAGGGTAATCCCGGCGTCGTGTCTATCCGGACTGAAGCCCGCGACTTGGATGCGGAGACCATACAAATAGAGTTTCCAAACGATCCAATTACCCCGGGCCCCTTTATCGCCATCGAGGTTCGCGATAACGGATCGGGCATGGATGAAGCCACCAGGATCAGAATCTTCGATCCGTTCTTCACCACCAAGTTCCAAGGCCGCGGCTTGGGGCTCGCGGCGGTATCCGGTATCATGCGGACCCAAAGGGGCGCCATCCGCGTGGATTCCAGCCCCGGCCGTGGGAGTTCGTTTCTGGTTGTGTTCCCGTCGGTTGCGGCCACGCCGGCGGACCGCGGTTCTGCGGCGCCGGCCGTGCAAACACCGCTCGGCGGCACGGTTCTTTTTGTAGACGATGAAGAATCGCTGCGGCGCTTGGCCAGGGCGGTGCTGGAGCGTAGCGGCTGGCGTGCGCTTCTGGCTGAGAACGGCGCTGAGGGCGTCCGGATTTTCGAGGAGCGCCGCGACGAGATTACTGTCGTCGTCATGGACTTGACTATGCCCGTGATGGGTGGGGAGGAGGCGGTCGGCCGCATCAAGCAGATCGACTCCAGCGTCCCGGTGATCGTCGCCACCGGCTACGGCGAATCCAGAGCGCAGCGCCTCTTCGCCGGGAAGGGCATGGCCGGCTTTCTGGAAAAGCCCTATACCGTGACCCGCCTGCTGGAAGCCATCGCCGAAGTGATCGGCCGGCCGTAGAGTCACAGCCAACCTAAAATAATTTATCCCACTGAAACTAACAGCGCCGCCTGCGCCGCGGCGAGGCCCAATTCTGGAAATTCAAGGACGAGAAAACCTTCACCAAAACGGACTACCCAGAAGGCCGCATCCTCGACTACGGGGACAAGGTCTACGACCGCCTTCAACGCCGCCTCAACTCCATCCACCGCAATTACCACCGCGCCCTCAACGAACCCAGCGCTTGGAGGATGCCGCCCCCACTGAGGATGGCCAGCCCCAATCGAATCAATCACCTACCCCCGAAATTGGCTTCGTTCCTCCGACTGTGCCCGTGGGGCAGGCAATCCCGCCTGCGGAGTCGCTGTCAGCGGCTCCAGCCGCCTGCAAGGCGGCCTGCTCCTCCGACCGCCCCCCGGTGGTACTGGCGGAAAACTGAAGGCCGATAACTGACGGCTGATACCTCCTGTCCCCATGCTACTCTTGAGGTTCGCCACTCAGACCATGAACCCGGTGCGCACCAAGTGGCAGGGGCTGGGAGCCCTGGGATTGTCTTTGCTGACCCTGTTGGCGGTCGGCATTCTCTCCTACAACGACTGGCGGCAGTTTCGCAAGTCTTCCGATACCGTCGCCGCCATCCGCCGCGTGGTGCAGCTCAACGACGACCTGCTGGGTCGCATGCAAGACGCGGAGACCGGCCAGCGCGGGTTCTTGCTCACCGGCAGGGATCAGTACCTCGCTCCCTACGAATCGGCTGTCCGCGTGGCGCTGGCCGAGCTGGACCAGTTGGACGCCCTGACTCGCGGCCAACCGGAAACCGCCGCGCGCGTTGTTACTCTGCGCGCGCTCATCGCGCAGAAGCTCGAGGAACTTCGGAGTACCGTCGAGCTTCGCAGGTCCAAAGGCCTCGCCGCCGCCCTGGAAGTCGTCCAGACGGATTACGGAATGTTTGTGATGGACCATCTCCGCGCCGTCTCGGAGGAAATCGAGGCGGAGCAGGAGGACAACCGCCGGCAATCCTGGGATGAACTCGAACGTCAGGCCCGTCTCAACCGTTTGTTGACCCTGGCCGGGGCGATCCTGCTGGCGGGTTTTGTCGCCGCCGGCGCCATTTTGCTGGGCCGCGCCAGCCGCGCGCAGGAAACTCTAGCGGCTTCCGCGATCACCGCCGGCGATCTGCTGCGAACCACGCTTTACAGCATTGGCGATGGCGTCATCACCACCGACGCTATAGGCGCCGTCCGCATGATGAACCCGGTCGCCGAGCGCTTGACGGGGTACTCCGAGTCCGAAGCTCGCGGCCTGCCGGCGGAGCAGGTTTTCCGTATCGTCAACGAACAGACGCGCGTCGAAGTGGAAGGCCCCATCCGCCGCGTCTTGCGCGAAGGCCACGTGGTGGGTCTCGGCAACCACACCGTTCTGGTCTCGCGCACGGGCCAAGAAGTTCCAATCGACGATAGCGGCGCGCCGATTCGCGGCCGGGACGGATGGCTCGAAGGCGTCGTGCTGGTGTTCCGCGACGTCACCGAACGCAAAAAGGCCGAGGAGGCTCTGGAGCGCAGTGAACGGCGCTTCCGCACTATAGCCGATGCGGCGCCGGTCATGATTTGGTCGGATGCGCCTGACGGCAAGCGTGTATTTCTCAACCAGCCCTGGCTGCGGTTTACCGGCCGTACCTGGGAGCGGGAGATGGAGCACGGGTGGAAGGAGGGCGTCCATCCGGAGGATCGGGCCCGCCGCCAGGAGGTTTACGATCGGGCCGTCGAGACTCTCCAGCCCTTCTCCGTGGAACTCCGGCTCCGCAGGCACGACGGCCAATACTGTTGGGTCCTGGGCAACGGCGTTCCCCGGTTCGGCCCGGACGGGGAATTCCTGGGGTATATCGGCACCTGTACGGATATAGACGACCGCAAACGGTCCGAAGAGAAGATGCGGCAAGCGGCCAAACTGGAAAGCCTGGGCGTGCTCGCTGGCGGCATCGCACACGATTTCAACAACCTGCTCACCGGCATCATGGGCAACGCCAGTTTGCTGGAAGATTATGTATCGCACGATTCGGCGGCCATGGCACTGGTGCAAAGCCTCCAGCTCTCCAGTGACCGGGCCGCCAAGCTGACCAGGCAGATGCTGGCCTACTCCGGCCGCGGCCGGTTCTTCGTCGAATCGCTGGACCTTTCCGAACAGGTGCGCCAGATCGTTTCGTTGATCGATGCCTCCATTCCGAAGAATGTCGAAGTGCGTCTGGCGTTGGCCGAGCGGCTGCCGGCCATCCAGGCCGACGCGTCGCAGCTCCAGCAAATCGTGATGAATTTGGTGATCAATGCGGCCGAGGCCATCGGTCCCGAGGGCGGCTGGGTGGCGGTCTCGACGGCCGGGCGAAATGTGGACGAAGGCACGGTGGCCGATTTTGGCATCGGCGGGACGCTCGCGCCCGGCCCCTATGTGTCGCTTACCGTCGCCGATAACGGTTCCGGCATGGACGCGCAGACGCTGTCCAAGATATTCGATCCGTTCTTCACCACCAAGTTCACCGGCCGCGGGCTGGGCTTGGCGGCGGTGTCGGGAATCGTGCGCGGCCACCGCGGCGCCATTCAGGTCGAGTCCGCCCCTGGGGAAGGCGCCTGCTTCCATGTCTACTTGCCGGGCACCGCCGCGCCGTCCCCACACGCCGAGCCAAGTCTGCCGCCGGAGTTCACCGGAAGCGGCAAAGTCCTGGTCGTGGACGACGAGGAGGTGGTGCGGCGCATCGCCCGGATCGCGCTGGAGCGCGCGGGGTACACCGTTCTACTGGCCGAGGACGGACGGGAAGCGGTGGAGGCCTTCCGCAAGACGGCGGACGAAATCCGGCTGGTTGCCCTGGACATGACCATGCCCGGAATGAGCGGCGAGGAGACCCTTCGCCTGCTCCGCGAAATCCGCCGCGATGTTCCCGTCGTGGTCTCGAGCGGGTACGCCGAATCGGAAGTTCGCGGGCGATTCGGAGACTCCATCGAGGGTTACCTGCACAAGCCCTTCGGTGTCATGGACTTGGCTCGCGCGGTGAACGCCGCGTTGAAAACCAACGGGCAGTAATGCGACCGCCTAAACCCGCCGATATGTCAAGTATGACGGAGCAGCGCTCGGAAGTTCGGAATATGTGTGCGGACATGGTCGAGGTCCGCTGGAACCACCGGTCCACCGGTATATCGCGGCACGCGACGGCCCTGCTGGAGGATATTTCCGCCAGCGGCGCATGCCTCCAATTCGAAACCGCAGTTCCCGTGGGCGCCGAGATGCGTTGGGAGTGCCCTAAGCACCAGTTCGTCGGCCGTGTGCGCTACTGCACCTATAGGGAGATCGGATACTTCGTCGGCGTCCAGTTCGAGCCCGGCGCCAAATGGTCGAAACGGGCCTACACCCCCCGCCACCTGTTAGACCTGAAGCGCCTCCTCTGCTAAACCCAAGCGCAAGGTGGCGTCCGGCCCCCAAGTTATGCAACAATCGCGGTCGTTGCATCCTCATGAGCCCTAACTCCTTCGATTCGGACGAACCGGGAATTTTCGATATCGCCACGCACGCTCCCGGGCCTCGCGGCTCGCTGCCCCTCACCGGGAGCATGCTTCGCGACCTTCCCTCCGGCGACTTGTTCGGCTGGACCCAGGACGCCGCCATGGGGTGGACGCCCGCGAAATTGGGCGCCAGGGAATTCCTGATCCTCTCCACTCACGGCGGCGTGCGCGCCCCCGACGGTTCGCCGGTCGCGCTGGGTTACCACACCGGCCACTGGGAAGTCGGCCTGCTGGTGGAGGCCGCCGCGCGAGAGATCAAGGCCGCCGGCGCCATTCCCTTCGCCGGTTGCTGCACCGACCCCTGCGACGGCCGCTCCCAGGGAACTCCCGCCATGTTCGACAGCCTGCCCTACCGCAATGACGCAGCCACGGTCTTTCGCCGCCTGATCCGCTCGCTCCCCACACGGCGCGGCGTGCTGGGCATTGCCACCTGCGACAAGGGACTTCCGGCCATGATGATGGCGCTGGCCGCCATGCGCGATCTCCCTTCCGTGCTGGTTCCCGGCGGCGTCACCCTGCTGCCCGTGGAGGGCGAGGACGCCGCGGCCATACAGAGCATCGGCGCGCGCTACGTTCACGGCGAATTGACCCTCGAACAGGCGGCCGATCTGGGTTGCCGCGCCTGCGCCTCGCCCGGCGGCGGCTGCCAGTTTCTGGGTACCGCGGCCACCTCGCAAGTGGTGGCGGAAGCTTTGGGAATGGCGCTGGGACACTCCGCGCTGGCCCCTTCCGGCCACGCCATCTGGCTCGACATGGCGCGCCGCTCGGCGCGGGCCCTGCTGGCGCTCGAAACGCGCGGCATCGCCATGCGCGAGATTCTTACCGAGGCCGCGCTGCACAATGCCATGGTCGCGCACGCCGCCTTCGGAGGTTCCACCAACCTGGTTTTGCATCTGCCCGCCATCGCGCATGCGGCCGGCCTTCCCCGCCCCGCCGCCGCCGACTGGGCCCGCATCAATCGCCGCACCCCGCGCTTGGTCGACGTCTTGCCGAACGGCCCGCGGAATCACCCGACCATTCAGGTTTTCCTGGCCGGCGGCGTTCCGGAAGCCATGCTGCATCTGCGCCGCGCCGGCCTGTTGGAGACCGGCGCGCTGACGGCCAGCGGCGCCACGCTCGGCGAGCAACTCGACGAGTGGGAGCGCTCCACCCGGCGCACGCGCCTGCGAACCCTGCTCCGCGAACGCGATGGCGTCGATCCGGACGACGTCATCTTCTCGCCCGAGTCCGCCGCGCGGCGCGGAATCGCCTCGACGGTTTGCTTCCCCCACGGAAACCTGGCGCCCGAGGGTTCCATCGTCAAAAGCACCGCCATCGACCCGTCCGTGATCGGATCCGGCGGCGTCTATCGCATGACCGGCCCGGCGCGCGTCTTCGTCACCGAGCCCGATGCCATCGCCTACATTAAGAGCGACCGCATCCGCCCGGGCGACGTTCTGGTGCTCGCCTGCCGCGGTCCCCTGGGCGCGGGCATGGAGGAAACCTACCAGCTCACCGCCGCCCTCAAGTACCTTTCGTTCGGCAAGCACGTAGCGCTGCTGACGGACGCGCGTTTCAGCGGCATCTCCACCGGCGCTTGCATCGGCCACGTTTCGCCCGAAGCGCTCGCCGGCGGTCCCATCGGCAAGCTGAGAGACGGCGACCTGATTGCCATTGAGATCGACCGCGTCAATTTGGAGGGCGCGGTGAATTTCGTCGGCGAAAGCGGCGCCAACGTGGGACCCGAAGCCGGCGCGCGCATCCTGGCCGCGCGCCCGCCCCGGCCCGATCTGGCCCCCGATCCGGCCCTTCCGGACGACACCCGCCTGTGGGCTGCCCTGCAAGACGCCAGCGGCGGCCCGTGGGGCGGCAGCGTATTCGACGCCAAGGCTATCCTGCGCGTTCTGGCGCTGGGCAAGGCCGCCCTGGCGGCTGGTGGGGAAAAGACCCCTGGCGAAAACTGAAGGCGTTCTTCGTTTCAGCCGATATGTGTTGTGAAGATGCGCCTGCGCCATAGCCTCGCCGCCTGTGCTGCGCTCATTCTGACGTTCGCCGGCCGCGCAACGTCCCAGCAGTACAGTTTCCGCTACTACGGATCGGAGGAGGGACTTCAGAACCTGACCACCCTATCCCTGGCGCAAGACGGCGCCGGCTACATCTGGGCCGGAACGGAAGGCGGACTGTACCGCTATGACGGGACACGCTTTCGGCTGATGGCTGCCGCCGAAGGGTTGCCCTGCGCCACGGAAGCGCACACCTTGCACGTAGCGGCCGATGGCGCCCTCTGGGCTAATATTTGTGGGCGGGTTTTCCGTTTCGACGGACGGCTCTTCCACCCCGTCGACGGGCTCGGCGGCATGTTCACCGGCGCGCATGCGATAGTGAACGACGCCGACGGTAACGTGGTGGTGGCGACTCCTTCCGGTTTGTTCCGTGTGGCGAAGGACGGACGCGGCGTCTTCTCCGCACTCCCCTATCCGTTGGGACCGGCCTTTGCGGGCATGCCCATGCACGGAATCGCACGCAGCGGTCCGCGGCTCTGGTTCGGCTGCGGCCGGCGGCTATGCGTCGAGGATGAAGGGCGCGTATCCGTATTCGGGCCGGCGGAAGGCTTGCCGGAAGACGCCTGGGATGCCATCGCGATCACGCCGGACGGTTCCGTGTGGGCCCGCAGTCCCGACAGGCTCTACCGGAAGCCTCCCGGCGCCGCGCGCCTAGTCCAAGAGAAGCCGGACATCGCGTCCAGCATTTTCTGGGGCGCCTTGACGGCGGCCCGTGACGGATCGGTCATGGTCCCGACCGATAAGGGGTTGGCCATCTTCCGCGGGGGCCAATGGAAACTCGTCGACGAGCGCAGCGGGCTGCGTACCGGGATGACCACCGCTGTCCTGGAGGACCGTCAGGGATCGATATGGATCGCCCTGGTTGGCGCCGGCGTAGCCCGCTGGCTGGGTTACCGGGAATGGGAAGCCTGGACCACGGCGCAAGGCTTGCCGTCCAACCTGATCTGGAGCATCCGGCGCGACAGGAAGGGCGCGCTGTGGGTGGGAACCTCGCAGGGCCTGGCGCGGCTCGATGGGCCTGGGCCGCCACGGGTCTGGACCAGGAAAGACGGTTTAGGGGGCGGCAATGTTCGATGGCTGGGAGAGACTTCCGACGGGGCCATCTGGGCGGTGGTGAAGCCCGGTGGCATGGTGCGCATCGATCCGGCGAACGGCGGGATTCGTATGGTCGGCGCCGCGGACGGGCTCCCTTGCGAGACTTCCCAGCGCGGCTTCGTCGACCACCTGGGCCGGCTGTGGGCCGCGACGCCCTGCGGCGTCTTCCGTAACGACCGGCCGGCTGTCACCAACCGTTTCAGCCGCATCGATCAGCCCGCATCGCTCGTCGAGCACGGGGCGTGGGCGTTTTCGGAGGACCGTCAGGGGACCATGTGGGTCACCAGTCCGGACGGGCTGTGGAACCTCGGCGGAGGCCGGTGGCGGCAGTACCGGAAAGCGGACGGGCTGCTGAGCGACGATCCGTACATTCCGATAGTCGGTCCGGACGGCGCCGTCTGGCTGAGTCACCGCTTCGACGCCGGCATTGAAAGGGTCGAGCTGTCGGGTGGCCGCATCGTTCGCTCGACCCCGGTTGTGCGGACCAATCCTTTGTCGGTCGAGGTCACGGACTTTCACGCCTTCGATACGCTGGGGCGCTTCTGGCGGGGCAGCGCCGAGGGAGTGTCCATCCTGGCTGGCGGCGCCTGGATGCGCATGAGCATGGAAGATGGGCTGATCTGGAACGACACCGACGGCGATGCCTTTTGGGCCGACGCGGACGGCGGCGTTTGGATCGGCACCAGCGGTGGATTGGCGCACTACCGCCCTCCCGCCGGGCCGCCTGGAGCGCCGGCTGCCGACCCGGTCATTACCAGGCTGGAGGTGTTCGAGAATTCGCGGGTGGTCAGGGCCGAGTTCTCTTCCCTCAGCTACAAGAGCGAGCAACTGGTGCACTTTGCGTACCGGCTGGACCAGGAACGTTGGACCGACGCCACCGAGCGGGTCATCTCCTTTGCCGGGCTTGCCCCGGGCCGCCATCGGCTGGAGATCCGCTCGCGGGTGCGCGATGGACCGTTCTCCGCGCAAGTTGCCGCGGCGGAGTTCCGGGTCGATCCGAAGTGGTGGGAAACCTGGTGGCTGCGGTCGGTCGCATTGCTGCTTGCCGCCGCCGCCATGTGGGGCGTCATTCTGTGGAGGAATATGCTGCTGCGCCGCAGGAACCGCCAATTGGAACAGGCGGTGCGCCAGCGGACGGGTGAACTGGAATGGGAACGCACCAAGGTGTTGATAGAGAAGAGGCGCGCGGACGAGGCCAACGAAGCCAAGGGCCGCTTCCTGGCGAACATGAGCCATGAAATCCGGACGCCTTTGAACGGCGTGATCGGGTTGAGCAGGCTGCTCGAAGCCATGCCGGTTCCCGCCGAGGCTCTGGAGATGGTCCAAATGATCCGCTCTTCCGGAGAGGCCTTACTCAGGGTGATTAACGACGTCCTGGATTTCTCCAAAATAGAAGCCGGAAAAATGGAGCTGGAGAGCGCGCCCTTCCATCTCGGCCGCGCCCTGAATGAGAGCATTGGGCTGTTTCGGGCCGTGGCCGTGGAAAAAAGCCTGCGGCTCGGCTGCGAGCTGGCGCCGGAATTGCCCGAGTATGTAGCCGGAGACGAAACCCGGTTTCGGCAAATCGTGCTGAACCTGGTCTCCAATGCCCTGAAGTTCACGAGTTTGGGGGAGGTTGTGCTGTCGGCCGCCGTGGAGCGAAGGGACGAGACGGCTTATCGAATCGCCATCGAGGTACGCGACACGGGCATCGGGATAGCCCCCGACCAACTGCCGCGCCTGTTTTCCTCGTTCAATCAGGCGGACGCTTCCATCAGCCGCCGTTACGGCGGAACCGGTCTGGGTCTGGCAATCTCGAAACGGCTGGTCGAGGCCATGGGAGGCGCGATCGAGGTGGAATCCACACCAGGCGTGGGCACGCGCTTCCGATTCATCGTCCCGATGGGCGCCGCGGCGCAGCGCCTTGCGCCCCACGCCGATCCGCCTTCCATGGTATGTGCGGACCGCTCGTTGAGAGTGTTGGTGGCGGAGGATAATCCAATCAATCGGAAAGTGGTCCTGATGCTGCTCGAAAAGCTCGGCGTGCATGCGGACGTCGCGACCGACGGTTCGCAAGCCATCGCCGCCGTATTGGAGAACGATTACGACCTGGTTCTGATGGACATGCAAATGCCCGACGTAGACGGTCTGGAGGCGACCCGTGAAATTCGGAGGCGCCTTCCGCCCGGCCGCCAACCCTTGATCTTCGGGCTCACCGCGCACGCTACGGAGGAGTATCGCGACATTTGCCTGAGCGCCGGCATGAACGGACACTTGACGAAGCCGATTGATCGGGAGAAGCTTCGCGAGCTGGTTGCAAGTCTGTCTCCCGGCGTAGCGGCTCATCAGTGACCTATGCTAGTACCATGAACGTCTCGGAAATCGAAACTCCGGCGCTGGTCGTGGACCTGGACATCCTGGAGCGAAACCTCTCCCGCGTGGCCACTTACGCACGGGAGCACAGGTTGAGGCTGCGGCCTCATACCAAGACGCATAAGTCCATCAGGCTGGCCCGCCGGCAACTGGAATCGGGGGCCGGCGGACTGACGGTCGCCAAGGTCTCGGAAGCCGAAGTGATGCTGGGCGCCGAACCCGAGAATGTTCTGGTGGCGTATCCCATCGTCGGCCGCGCCAAACTGGAGCGCCTGATGGCGGTGGCGCGGCGCACGCGTGTCACCGTGGCGCTCGACAGCATGTTCACCGCGCTGGAACTTTCCGCGGCGGCGCGAGCATCGGGAGTGCAGGTCGGCGTCCTGGCGGAAGTGGACGTAGGACTGGGCCGCGTAGGCGTTTCCCCGGGCGAGCCGCTGCTGGAGCTGGCGCGCGGGATTCGAGGCCTCTCGAACCTATCGCTCGAGGGCATCGCGTTTTATCCGGGCCACGTGAAGAGCTGGGATCCGGCGAGCCAGGCGGCGTTCGCCGGGGTGGCGGAGCTGCTGGGGCGAATCCTTTCCGATTTTCGCCGCGCCGGAATCGAGGTCCGTACGGTAAGCGGCGGTTCGACGCCCACCCTCTTCCACTCGCACGAGATGCCCGGCCTGACGGAGATCCGTCCCGGGACCTACATCTTCAACGACGTCAACACGGTACACAGCGGCGGATGCGCTTGGGAAGACTGCGCCGCCACGGTCTTGGCCACGGTGGTATCCACCGCGCGGCCGGGGCAGATGATCGTCGATGGCGGGTCGAAGACCTTTTCCTCGGACCGGCTGGCGAATCCGGCGGATGCGACCTTCGGCCGCCTGACGGATGCGCCCTCCGCGCGATTCCACAAGATGAACGAAGAGCACGGCTTTATCGACATCACCCAGGTGCAGCGGCAGTTCGCCATCGGCGACCGCGTGCGCATTGTCCCGAACCATATTTGCGTGGCCGTGAATCTGCACGAACAGGTCTACGGTCTGCGGGGCGATGCCGTGGAAGAGATTTGGAAGGTGGATGCCAGGGGCAAGCTGACGTGAACCGCGAAGAATAAGCCGCGCCGGCCGATACGTATTAGCGATGAGCACGCTAACGACGGACTTTCCCGGCGACCCGGCGCGGTATGCGGCTGGGATAATTCAGGCCTGGCGCGGCGACGATAGGGAACGGTTGAAGGCGAGTCTTGCCGGCGCCGCCGCCATCGAACTGTCGGGCGACCCCCACGAGTGCGAGCGTGCCGAGCTCCTGTCGGGCATCGCCGCCGACATGCAGGATATGCTCGCTTCCGGAAGAACGGAAGGCTCGGCAGTCTGCCTGAGCCTGCTACGCCATCTGGCTTGTCCGCGCCGAACGGCTTTCTACACGCATTGAGGCGAAGCCGCCGAAGGAGGGACCAGCAGGTTTCCGATGCGCTGCTTGAGGGCTGCCAGATCGGAGGCTGCCGGTGTTCCCACCCGTCCGTTGGTCCGAAACTCGTACCTGGCGACGCTCATCACGGACAGCCCGTTTTGCACCCGCACCACTTGTCCCTCCAGCGTCACCCGCAGAACGCAATCGCCATTGAGCGTAACCGGCCACTCCATGGAAGCCTCGATGCTCAGACCGGGCGTGAGCGGAGTCTCCGTCCGGAAGGCCACACCCCTACTGCTAAGATTCACAACTTCTCCCCGGCCTTTAACCGGGCTCCGGCGGCTCATGCTCGCGGTGAAGCGAAGCTCCAGATTCAAAGGAAAGCGTTGGCGGGTCCTTCGCTCTATGGTCACGTTGCCTCCGTTGCTCTCGTTCCTTCTTATCGGCCGCGAGCGAAAACCCTTGACAACTTCCTGGATCGAAACTAATCTATGCATAGATAAACTACTATGCTAGCCGGTGAAAAGCCGCGCTCCGAGATCCCGCCCGGCACGCTCGAAATGCTGATCCTCAAGACCCTGAAGCGCTTCGGCCCCATGCACGGCTACGGCATTGCGAAGTCCATTCAGCAAATCTCCGAGGATGTGCTTCGGGTCGAGGAGGGATCGCTGTATCCCGCGCTGCAGCGGATCTTGATCAAAGGCTGGGTGACGGCCGAATGGGTATCGGCCGGGACCAAGCGGCGCAGCCGCATCTACCAGTTGACCGAGGAGGGGCGTAAGCAGCTCCGCGCCGAAGTTTCCGAGTATCGGCGGGTGAGCCAGGCCATCGGGCGGGTGATCGAGCCCGCGTGAAGGAGCGCCCATGCAGTGGTGGGACGAGACGCGCCGCAGGCTGGCGGCCCTCTGGCGCCGCGACCGTTTGGATCGCGACCTCGAAGAGGAAATGCAGGCGCACCTCGATATGCAGGCCGAAGAAAACCGGACGAACGGCATGTCCGGCGAAGCGGCGCGCCGCGCGGCCCAGCGGCAGTTTGGGAACGCCACAGCGCTGAAGGAGACCAGCCGCGAGGCGTGGGGCTGGAGGTGGCTGGAAGATCTGGTCCGGGATGTACGGTTCGCACTCCGCAGCTTCCGCCTCGACCGAGGCTTCGCCGCCGTCGCCGTGAGCACCCTGGCGCTCGGCATCGGCGTAAATACCGCCATTTTCAGCGTGCTGTACGGTATTTGCCTAGCGCCCCTGCCCTATGCCGCGGCGGACCGGCTGGTGGACGTGCAGATGAAACCGGCGCACGGACTTCCTGCGGGCACGTCGCTCCCCAATCTCCGCGACTGGAGGAATTGGAGCCGCTCATTCGAAGGGCTGGCCGCACACAGCCCCAATTTCTTCGTGAATCTGACCGGCGATGGCGACGCTGAGGAGACGCAAGCCTGGAAGCTTTCCTCCGATTTGCTGCCACTCGTAGGTGTGCGCCCCATCGCTGGCCGGTGGTTCGTGGCGGAGGATGATTTGGCCGGCGGGCCACACTCCGCTCTGATCTCTTACGGGCTATGGCAAGACCGGTTCGGAGGCTGTACGGATGCGCTCGGCCGGCAGGTGTTCGTGGATGGGCAGGCGTACCGGGTCGTCGGGGTCATGCCGCCGCGATTCGACTTCCCACCGCTGATGGCGGGATGGAAACCGTCCATCTGGCTATCCCTGAACCTGGCGGCGGACGATGCCAACGCCCGAGATCTGCACTCGCTGTATATCACCGGCCGGCTGAAGCCCGGCGTCTCGATACGCCAGGCGCAAGCCGAGATGGATGGAATCGCGAATCGCCTGGCGCGCGCCTACCCGAGGGAAGACGGAGCGTGGCCGGCGGCGAACATCCAGCCGATGAGCGAACAGTACATTCGGGATTTCCGCTCGGTGCTGTGGATGCTCTCGGGCGCAGCGGGCCTGGTGCTGCTGATCGCCTGCGCCAATGTCGCCGGCCTCCTGCTGGCACGCGGCGCGGCGCGGGAGCGGGAGTTCGCCGTTCGGCGGGCGCTGGGCGTTTCCAGCGCCCGGCTGATCCGACAGCTCCTGACCGAAAGCTGCGTGCTGGCGGCTGCCGGCGCAGGCATGGGAGTCCTGCTGGCGTACCTGAGCTTGCCGCTGCTCAGGCCGCTCCTCGAACGCCAGCCGCGCGCGGATGAGATCGCCATCCGGCCGGCGGTTCTGGCCTTCGCTGCCGGCTTGGCGGCTGCGACGGGGCTCGTGTTCGGTTTAGCTCCCGCGCTGCGCTCGGCGGTAACCCTGCGGGCCGCGTCGGCACGCCCGCGCCTGAGGAGGACCCTGATCGGCGCCGAAGTCGCGATCGCGACGGTCTTGACGACCGGCGCGGGCCTGCTCGTGGAAAGTTTCTGGCACGCCACCCACGTGGACCTCGGTTTCCAACCCGGCCGCGTGCTCACGATGCGGGTGAATCTGCCGAGGCGAAAATACGACTCGGGCCGGAAGGTCGAGGCGTTCCGCGAGGAACTGTTGCGCCGCGTCACCGCGCTGCCCGGCGTGCAATTCGCCGGCACGAACTCCGCGCCGCCCATGGGCGTGGTTTCATCGGGCACGGGGATTGAAGTCGAGGGAGCGCCCGCCGTCCATCGGGAGATTTGGCCCGACTTCGCCAACGTGAACGCGGACTACCTGAGAGCCATGCGAATTCCGATCCTACGGGGCCGGAATTTTGAGGCGACCGACCGCCCCGGAACCTCCTCGGTAACCATCGTCAGCGAACTCGCGGCTCGCCTCTACTTTGGCGGGCAGGATCCGGTCGGAAGGCGCATCCGCCTAAGTTGGTCCGGCCTTCCGGACTGGTTCACGGTGGTGGGCGTATCCGGCGATATCCGCCAGAACCGCCCGGAGAGTGAGCCGGAGGGCACGGTGTATGTGCTTTCCGCGCAGTTGCCGGAGGCGGCGCAGGGCGGCCGTTTGGGACGCTTTATTATTGTGGCGATGCGCACGGCCGGCGATTCGCGCGCGCTCGCCCGAGCCGCGCGCGCGGCGGTGGCGTTGATCGACAAGGACCAGCCGGTCGCCGACGTGATGACGATGTCGCAACTTGTGGAGAGGCAACTAGCGGGCCGGCGCCTCAACACCCTTCTCATCGGATTGTTCGCGGCATTGGCAATAGGAATCTCCGGCGTTGGCATCTTTGGGCTGGTCTCATATTCCGTCACGCGCCGCACCCACGAGATCGGCGTTCGGATGGCCCTCGGCGCGGGTCGCCTGAGCGTTTTGGGAACGGTCTCGCGCGGGATGCTTGCGGCCGGCGCCGCGGGAGTGGCTGGCGGTCTCGCGTGCTCGCTGGCTGCCTCGCGGCTCCTCACGAGCATGCTTTACGGGGTCAAGCCCGCCGCGCCGCACATCCTGCTTCTCGCCGCCGGCTCCCTGGCTTCAGCCATAGCGGCGGCCACGTTTCTGGCCGCGCGGCGGGCGATGCGCATTGACCCGCTCGCGGCGTTGCGGCACGAGTAGGGGAGAGATGATGGGTTGGATAGCCGAAGTCTGGCGCAAGTTGGGCGGCCTCGTTCATCGCGACCGATTGGATCGCGACCTCGAAGAGGAAGTGCAGGCGCACCTCGATATGCAGGCCGAGGCAAACCGGACGAGCGGTATGTCCGGCGAAGCGGCCCGCCGGGCGGCCCAGCGGCAGTTTGGGAACGTGGCGGCGCTGAAGGAGACCAGCAGAGAGGCCTGGGGCTGGCGCGCTTTGGACGAACTCGCACGGGACCTCAGGCTCGCCTTGCGGACGCTCCGCCGCGGGCCCGGTTTCGCGCCGGTCGCCGTGATTACGCTGGCGCTCGGGATCGGCTTAAACATGGCCGTTTTCGCGCTGGTCTACAAGGTGGTATTGCGGCCGGTGGCGTATCGCGACGTGAACCGCCTGATGGACGTGCACCTGATCGTCACCGAACAACAGCGCGGTACGATCCCCATGACGTGGTCGTATCCGAAATTCCAGGAACTGCTCCAGCGGAACCGCAGCTTCGACGCCATCGCGGCGCTGCAAGCCAACGTCTTGACGATGGTTGGGACCGACGAACCGCTGACGGCCGAGATCGTATCGGCGCGGTATTTCCGAATGATCGGCGTCAACGCGGAGTTCGGCCGCGTCTTCGTGGACAAGGAAGACCTGCCCGCGGGCAAGAACTCCGCAATGCTCATCTCGGATGGGCTGTGGCGGAGGAATTTCGGGGCCGACCCAGGCGTGCTAGGACGCACCCTGAACCTTTCGGGAATCTCCATGACGATTGTGGGCGTGATGCCGCCCAGCTTCAAAGGCGAGACCGGAAGGACGGACGCCTGGGCGCCCATGGCGGCGTACCACGCGATCCTTCCGAACCCTGGAAGGCTGACCCACAACCTGGAAGCGATCGGCCACCTCAAACCTGGAGTCAGCCCGCAGCAGGCGGATGAAGACGTTCGCCTGCTGGTAGCGCGGATGGAACGCGAGAATCCGAGTGCTTTCGGTGATAAGTGGTCCGGCGGCGCGCGGCCGCTGCTCGAAGCGAGGGTGGACCCGCAGGTGCGCAAGGCGTTGTGGATTCTTCAGGCCGCCACCGTGTGCGTGCTGCTGATCGCCTGCGTGAACCTGGCCAATCTGCTGCTCGGCCGGGGCGCGGCGCGACGCAGGGAGTTGGCCATCCGCCTGGCGCTGGGCACCAGCCGCGGCGCGCTGGTGCGCCAACTGTTGGTGGAACCGGTGCTATTGGCCTTGGCGGGAGGCATTGCCGGCCTGTTTCTGGCGGCCGGCGGACTGCGCGCCCTGGGGTTGATCTTTCCGGCGGCAGGTTGGAGTTTCAACTTCGAATATGCCCGCTTCATCGATCCGGAGTCGTTTCGCATCGAGGCGCCACTAGTGTGGTGTGGCGTCCTGCTTGCGCTGGCCACGGGAATCGCCTTCGGCCTGCTGCCGGCATGGCAGGCCGCTCGGGCGGATCTCAACCAGGGGCTGAGGACGGGTCTGGAGGCCGCCGGACCGCGCCACATACGCCTGCGCAACGGTCTGGTGGTGGCGCAGATGGCGCTGGCGCTGGTGCTGCTGGCCGGCGCGGACCTCACCATCCGCAGTTTCGCCGCCCTGCTGGCTACGAATTTCGGCGTGGAAACCCGCAACACCCTCACGATGACCGTGCAGCCCCGCTCCCACGATGAAACCGTCCGCCGCGCGTTCTATAGCGATCTGGAGAGGCGCGCCGCCGCGCTGCCGGGCGTCAAGGCGGCCGCGGTGAGCGACATGCTCCCATCCTACGGTCCGGACTGGGGAACGGACCTACGCGTTGACGGCCGGGGCACAGCCATCGACACGAACGATTTCGAGGTGTCCCCCGCCTATTTCGAGCTGTTCCGCATTCCGACCCTTGCCGGCCGCGTTTTCGACGAGCGCGACCGCGAAGATCGCCCGCCCGTGGTGGTTCTCAGCGAATCGGCGGCGCGCCGATTCTTCCCCAGCGCGAATCCGCTGGGGCGGCGCATCGACTACCCGCGCGTGAACGATACTCTGGCGGAAGTCATCGGCGTGGTCGGCGATGTAAAGTACAGCCCCCCGGAAGCCAAGGCGAGGCCCGCCGTTTATTCCTCCACGCTGCAGAACCAGCTCGGCAGCTTCCTGGAGGTGCGTGCGGCGCGCGACCCGCGGCTGTTGGTTCCGGCGCTACGCGAAATTGCGCGCAGGCTCGACCCCGAGGTGCGAGTGTACGACGTACGGACCATGGACCAGCTTATCGGCCTGGCAACCTGGCGAGCGCGCCTGGCGGCCGTGCTGCTTGGTTTGATGGCGGCGCTTTCGCTGACCATCGCCGCGGTAGGGGTCTACGGCGTCTTCTCCTATGCGGTGGCCGCGCGTTCGCGCGAGATCGGAGTCCGCATTGCGCTGGGCGCTGGCCGCGAGAGGATTCTCGGGATGGTGCTGCGCGAAGGGGCCGCGCTATCGGCCGCAGCTCTCGCGGTTGGCCTGCCCACGGCGTGGATGCTTACGCGGACGCTTTCCGGCCAGCTCTACCACGTTTCTTCCGCCGACCCGGTCATTTATGTATCCGTCGCTACATTGTTGCTCGCGGTGGCGCTGCTGGCTTGTTATGTCCCGGCGCGCAGAGCCACGCGAATCGACCCTATGAACACGCTGCGCAGTGAGTGAGGAATGCCCGCAGGAATGCGGGCATCGCCGCCTGGAAAGGCTGCGCTACTTCAACGCGTAGGCGATGTAGGCCGCGGCGGTTCCGCCGGCCGGCACTTTGCCGCCGGCGGCGGCGATCACGATGTATTGCCGGCCGGCGAGTTCGTAAGTTGCGGGGGTGCCTTGGCCGGAGGAGGGCATCACCGCCTCCCAGAGGAGTTTGCCCGTATCCTTGTCGAACGCGCGGATCTTGCGGTCCTGGAGGGTGGCGGCGATGAAGACCAGCCCGCCGGCGGTGACGATGGGGCCTCCGTAGTTCTCGCTGCCGGTATTCTTCATCCCCTTGGCGACCAGTTCGGGATACTCGCCCAGCGGGATTTTCCACGCATATTCGCCAGTGTTCAGGTTGATCGCGTTGAGCGTGCCCCAGGGCGGCGCGGTAGCCGGATATCCATCCGGGTCGAGGAACTTCTTGTAGCCGGTGAACCGGTATTTCATGCCGAAAGGCGAGGGCGCGGCGGCCGCCAGCGTCCCCTGGCTTGAGCCGGTCATCACGTATTGCACCAGCGCGCGCTGCGCGGGCCCGCGCAGGTTGGGGAATCCAGGCATGCGGCCGCCGCCCTTCTGCACCATCGCCGAAATCTGCTCGGCCGAGCTCCGGCTGGCAATGCCCACCAGGCTCGGCGCCGCGCCGCCGTTACCGGCCATGTCCGCGCCATGGCAGGCGGCGCACTGCGCGGTGTACAGATCGTGCCCGTTGGCGGGCGGCGGCGCCAGGGCCATGCTGGAGGTCCAAGCCAGATCGTTCGCGTTCACAAACAACACGCTATTGGCCGGATCGTACGCCGAGCCGCCCCACTCGGCCCCGCCGTCGAAGCCGGGGAAGACCACGGTCTCCTTGCCCACGCTCAGCGGCACGAACTGGCCTTCGCTGCGGAACGTCCGGAACTGTTCCAAGGCCCACTGGTGGGCCTCCGGCGTGCGGTTGGTCAACATGTCCTCGGTCAATAAGCCACGCGCGAAGGGAAGCGGCTTGGTAGGCAAGGGCTGGGTTTCCGCCGTTACCTCTCCTTCCACCGTGCTGGGCGGATACTTGCGGTACTCGATGGGGAACAGCGGTTTTCCGTTGGCGCGGTCGAACAGGTATACGTACCCGTGCTTGGTGGTCTGCGCCACGGCGTCCACCAGCTTGCCGTCGCGCTTCACCGTCACCAGCGTGGGCGGCGAGGGGAAGTCGCGGTCCCACAGGT
>OBLW0100001523.1_pt1 | contig 19550 bp, 15 predicted proteins | sample 1520161 | NCBI WGS metagenome assembly OBLW01 (sample SAMEA3539309, study PRJEB22396) | soil metagenome | biome: tundra; feature: field; material: soil | place: USA | collected 2010-05 | depth 0.15 m | reverse complement strand
AACCCCACCGAAGCTCGCCGCCGCACCTTTCTGTTCGAACTTCTGTGCTTTGCCGGTGAATACGCACGAGCCGATAAGCAGCTCGAAGTGTTGGCACAGGCGGGGCCCGAAACCGAAATTGGGGTGCTTCTGTACCGCAGCGCACTGTTCGCGGAGCGTCAACGCCAGGATCTGTTCAACACTGGCGAGTATCCCAACAAGGTCGTCCTGCCCGAGCGTGGGGGCGTAATCAACGGCAAGTCTTTCAAATCTTTTGCGGACGCCGATCCGCGAATCGGCGCCAGGCTGGAACTGTTCGCGGCAGGCACTTATTTGTTGCTTCCCTTCGAACACATCGCCTCCATTCACATCATGCCCCCGAAGCGGCTGCGCGACCTCTTGTGGACACCGGCTGCAGTTCGTACCACGCCTTCGTTTAAGGGAACTGAACTCGGTGAAGTGCTGCTTCCAGCACTGTCGCCATTCTCGTGGAGGCATTCCGACGAAGCGGTTCGGCTGGGACGATCCACCGTGTGGGAACTAAGCGAAGGCTACGACGATCAAATTCCTTTTGGCCAGAAAATGTGGCTGGCGGATGACGAGGAAATCCCGTTCCTCGAACTCCGCTCTCTCGAGTTCAAAGCAGCCCCCGTGGCCGTCTGACCTATCATGCCCTTTCCCGAAGATTTGCTGAATCCTATCGACGGCCCCAACCCCAGCGGCGTCAACCTGCGTTACGATCCGGTCTACGACAAGATCAAAGAGGCGCGCCGCGAAGAAGATCACCCCCCGCCCGGCATGGCCGAACGAGACCGGAAAGTCGCGGACAATTCGCTGGTCATCAAGCTTACAAAAGAAGTTCTTGCTAATAAAACTAAAGACCTGCAGCTTGCCGTCTGGCTTACCGAGGCTCTACTCAAACAGACTGGTTATGGGGGACTGAGGGATGGTCTCGCCCTGTGTTATGGGCTGACAGACAAGTTCTGGGAGACCGTCTATCCCGAACTTGAAGATAGCGACGCTCAGGCTCGAGGAGCTCCGCTGGGTTTTCTTGGAACCAGGCTTGAAATCCCTTTGAAGATGGTCCCGGTTGTCGAGAAGGCGACCTACGGAACGTTCGACTTTCAGCAGTCCCGCGAAGTTTCCTACGAGGACCAGTGTAAGACCGACGATGCCAAGAAGAAGCGTGCCCAACTCATTAAGGATGGCAAGCTCGCACCGGAGGTCTTTGACAAAGCTTTCGAGGAGACTCCCAAGAAATTCTACGCGCAGGCTGAGAAAGACCTGGATAGTAGCCTGCAGACACTCAGGCAGCTAAGAGACGCCTGTGACGCGAAGTTCGTCGACGAAGGTCCATCCTTTGGCCCGCTCCAGTCGGCCTTGGAAGCTACACGCCACGTCGTCCATGGCTTTCTTCAGAAGAAGCGAGAAAAAGAGCCTGACCCGATTGAGGAGGTTGCGCCTGGGGCTGGGGCTGAAGGGGGCTCCGATGCTGCGGTGGGCGATGCGGCCTCCGCGCCGGTTCGGGTCGGTGTCCTGCTCTCGGTTGAAACTTCGTCCGAGCCTCCCGATCGCGTGGAGGCGGTACGCAAAATCGCCGAAGCGGCGGCTTTTCTGCGACGGCGTGAGCCCCGAAGTCCCGCCTCTTATTTGATGCTCCGCGGGCTACGCTGGGGCGAGTTGCGCGCCGCCATTGACCGGGCGGATCCCACCCAGTTCGAAGCTCCGCCCACAGAACTTCGCAAGCACTTGAAGCGCCTGAGCCTTGGCCGAAAATTCGAAGACTTGCTGGAGGCCGCGGAAAGCGCAATGGCGCTCCCCTGCAGCCGGGCGTGGCTGGATCTGCAGCGGATGGTGGTCGAGGCTTGTGAGGCGCTCGGCAGCGACTATGAGGCAATTGCCCGGGCGATTCGCTCGGAACTGAAAGCGCTCATCGCCGACTGTCCGCAACTGCTCGACGCCACCTTAATGGACGATACGCCTGCAGCTAACGCCGAGACACGCGCCTGGCTAAACGGCCTGAGCCAGCAGGGTGCGCCTGCACAGGACGCAGCGGGCGCGTCTTCCGCCAACGGCGCCGGTCGCAACGGTTTCGCATCGCGCTGGCCGGGACAAGCTCCTGATGTGTACGCCGCAGCGTTGCAGGCCCTGCGCGAGGGCCAGGAGCGAAAAGCTTTTGAAATTCTGCAACAGGATGTTGGACGGCTGCGTTCCGGCCGAGAACGCTTCCGTCGCAAGATGCAATTAGTGGAAATGTGTGTTTCAACCAGTAAACAGAATGTTGCGCAGCCCATTCTGGACGACCTGGCGGCCATGATAGAAACCCACAAACTCGACGAGTGGGAGGACCCTGGGCTGGTCGCGGCCGCGCTGGGCACCATCATGAAACTGAGCCTGCGAATTCAGGCAGATAAAGCTCAGCAGCAGAAAATCTTCGAGCGCATCTGCCGGCTCGATCCCGCGCAGGCCCTCGGGGACGGGAAGTAGACCATGCCCAGGCGTGACATAAGCGGGCCGGTCACACTCTCCGTGCTTGACCGTCTCATCGACAAGGATCCGAAGGTCAGTTCAGAAGTACCTCTGACCCGGGCACAGTCTTTGCGCGAACTGAAGTTAGGGATCAAGCGCGACCTTGAATGGCTGCTCAACACGCGGCGAACCATCGAACCCGCTCCCGAGTCAGCACGCGAAACCGCGAGATCGGTCTACCAGTACGGATTTGCCGACATATCCTCCAAGTCACTGCTTTCGAGCCGGGACCATAACGAACTGGTGCGAGAAATGGAGTCTGCTATCGCCGTATTCGAGCCCCGGCTGAAGCGTGCAAAAGTGCGAATGGAGCGCGTGGAGGGCGGCTATCGCGCACTGCGTTTTGTAATCGAAGGGTTGCTCTGCATGGATCCGGCGCCCGAGCCCGTCCGCTTCGACACCGTGCTGGAACTGGGCAAACGCGCGTACGAAGTCAAGGGAGAAGACAGTGCGCAATGAGCTGAGAAATTATTACGAAAGCGAGCTCACGTTTCTGCGCCAGATCGGAGCGGAATTCGCCGACAAGTACCCCAAGATCGCCTCGCGCCTGCTGCTGGAACCAGACCGTTGTGAAGATCCCCATGTCGAGCGCCTGATCGAATCATTTGCGCTACTGGCGGCGCGGGTGCATTTGCGCATCGACGATGACTTCCCTCAGATTACTGAGGCTCTGCTCAACATCCTGTACCCGCACTATCTCTGCCCGATCCCTTCCATGTCGGTTGCGGAATTTCACACCGACCCGGAGCGCGGGAAAATGACGAGCAGTCTGCAGGTTCCGAAGGGGACTGTGCTTTATTCCCGCCCGGTCGAAGGAGTTCCGTGCAAGTTTCGAACCTGCTACGACACCACTCTGTGGCCCATGAAGGTTTCGCAAGCTCAGTGGCTGACGCCGGATCGCCTCACCCCAACCCTCCGGTCCTCCGACGCGGCCGTGTTGCGTGTAGAGATTGAGTGTTTTCCGGATGTTACTTTCGACAAGCTTGCGCTGGATAGTCTGGCTTTCTATCTGAACGGAGAGAGTGCGGTCATCCACACACTCTATGAGTTGTTGTGCCGGAACTGCACTCGCATTCTGGTGCGCGATCCCGCGAATACAAAGGCGCAGCCGCGGGAGCTACCCGTTCGCAAGCTTCGCCCCATGGGTTTCGCAGAAGACGAAGACGTGCTCCCCTATCCCCACCGGTCGTTTGTCGGATACCGGCTGCTCCAGGAATACTTCGCTTTCCCCGAAAAATTTTTCTTCCTCAGTCTGAACGGACTATCTGCGCTGCAAGGCACTGGACTCAAGTCCAAGGCTGAAATCCTTTTCCTGATTGCTCCCTTTGAGCAGGACGGCCAACATCAGCGGCTCGAAGTGGCTGTGGAGGCGAAAACGCTCCGCCTGGGCTGTACTCCGATTATCAACTTGTTTGGTCAAACCGCTGAGCCCATCCTCGTCGACCAGACGCGATACCAATATCCGGTCGTTCCCGATGCGCGCCGCCGCCAGACCATGGAGGTTTACTCGGTAAATGAAGTTGTCAGCACTGACCCGGATTCCCACGAGACGGTTACGTATCATCCTCTGTACTCCCGCCGGCATGGACTTCAGGATTCCAGTCCCGCTTATTGGTACACCACGCGGCTTCCTTCCAACCGCAAGGGTGACGAGGGAAGCGATGTTTTCGTTTCTCTGGTGAACATCGCAGCCGCTCCGATGGAACTGGATTACGATACCGTGACGGTTCGCTGTACCTGCACCAACCGCGATCTCGTGACCCGGCTGCCTTTCGGCAGCGAAAGTGGCGATTTTGAAATGGCAGGAGCGGCCTCCATCAAACGAATTGTCGCTCTGCGCAAGCCGACTCGAACGCTGCGTCCTCCCTTGGATGGCAAGACTCTCTGGTGCCTCACCTCGCATCTCTCGCTGAACTATCTTTCTCTAGTTGACGAGGGCAAGGAGGCATTGCAGAAAATTCTCGATCTTTATGATTTCTCCGACTCACCTGATGTCAAGAAGCAGATTGGTGGAATCACGTCGGTGGACGCGCGCCGGCATTTCACGCGCGTGATCTCTGAGCATGGCATCAGCTTTGCGCGCGGCACGCGAGTGGAGATGGAATTCGATGAGGAACAATTCAGCGGTGGCGGTGCGTATCTGTTTGCCAGCGTCCTCGAAAAGTTCTTCGGCCTTTACGTGTCCATGAACAGTTTTAGTCAACTGGTGGCCCGAAGCCGCCAGCGAAAGGAGCCCTTGGGCGAGTGGCCTCCGAGAGCGGGACAAGCGATATTGATTTAAAAGAGTCTGGCTTAAGCGAATCTGTGGTCGGCGAAAAGCTTCGGCAAGAGCCGTTCCGCTTTGATTTCTTTCAGGCGGTGCGTCTGCTCGAAAAGTTTTTCCCCGAGCGCACGCCCGTCGGAAGGTTTGCGCATCCTTCCCGTGAAGTGGCGCGCTTCGGGGTTCACAATTCGCTCGCATTCCCCGCCAGCCAGATTCAGTCGATGGAATGGCCCGAGGACGCAGCCCCGACCATGACCGTAAATTTCATGGGTCTTACCGGTCCCGAGGGCACGCTCCCCAATCCTTACACCAGTTTGATCATCGAGAGGGCGCGCGCTTCCGACGGAGCTCTCCGCGACTTTCTCGACGTTTTCAACCACCGCTTCATTTCTCTTTTTTATCGCGCGTGGAGAAAGTACCGGTTCGACGTGTCAGCCGAGCGGGACGAGCGTGACCGTTTTTCCCGCCACCTTCTCAGCTTTCTGGGTTTGGGTACGGATGGATTACAGGACCGCCTCGCGGTCCCGGACGACAGCCTCATTTATTATTCCGGCCTTCTGTCGCAGCATCCCCGATCAGCGCAAGCTCTGTGCCAGATTCTTACCGACTACTTTGCGGTGCCAGTCAAGATCGAACAGTTTTCGGGAGGATGGTACCGCTTGGATCCAGCCACGCGCTGCTGCTTCTCCGAAGGGGCTAGCGACAGCGAATGCCTGGGTCTCGGAACCGTTGTCGGCGACGAAGTTTGGAACCAGCAATCCAAAATAAGGGTCATTCTCGGTCCGTTGAGTCTGGAAAAATATCTGGAATTTCTTCCCGACGGCTCCAACTGGGAACCTCTGCGGTCCTGGGTAAGATTTTTTTCCAACGAAGAATTGGATTTTGAAGTAAAGCTAATCCTCGAACGTGAAGAGGTGCCAGCCTGCGAATTGGGAGCGGACGACGCGTCCGGCCCGCAATTGGGCTGGGTGTCATGGTTGAAATCAATGCCTCTTGGGCGTGATCCGGACGATACCGTCCTCGCGGTTGAGGCGGAACAAGGAGGACGAACGTGAATCTGAAAGCTTTGATCGGCAAACTGAACGACTCGACTCGCGGCGCCATGGAGGCCTCCGCCGGACTGTGCCTGGCGCGCACCCATTACGATATCGAGGTTGAACACTTCCTGCTGAAGCTGCTCGATTCCTCGAACAATGATGCGGCCGCGATTTTTAAACATTTCGAGTTGGACACCTCCAGGTTCTCGGGGGAACTGTTCCGCGCACTCGACCGCTTGAAGTCAGGCAATGCGCGCACGCCAGCATTGAGCCCGACGCTCATCAAGATGATGACGGAGGCCTGGAGTCTAGGCTCAATCGACTATGGGGCGGGGCAGGTGCGGACCGGCTTCACCATCCTTGCCTTGGCAACGAATGGCGAACTCATGCGCCTAATGCGCGACGTGAGCCGCGAATTCCAAAAGATCCAGGCTGATGCGCTGAGCAAGGATTTCTTCGCGATCGTTGCGAGCTCAAGCGAAGAGACCCAGTCTGCTACGGCTTCTTTCGGTGGGGCCGGTGCTCCTGCAACTGGAGCGCGACCCGGTGGTAAGACTCCGAACCTTGATCAGTTCACCATCAACCTCACGGAGAAGGCGAAGACCGGAAAAATCGATCCCGTGTTGGGACGTGATCTCGAAATCCGCCAGGTCGTCGACATCTTAATGCGCCGCCGGCAGAATAATCCAATATTGACGGGCGAAGCCGGCGTAGGTAAGACCGCCGTGGTCGAAGGTTTTGCCATACGGGTTGCCGACGGAGATGTGCCTCCGCCGCTTCGCAACGTAACTATTCGGACTTTGGATCTGGCATTGTTGCAGGCGGGAGCGGGAATCAAAGGCGAATTCGAGAATCGCCTCAAGGGTTTAATCGAGGAAGTTAAAGCCTCACCAACACCTATCATCCTTTTCATCGATGAGGCGCACACCATGATCGGCGCCGGAGGACAGGCTGGTCAGGGCGATGCCGCTAATTTGCTGAAGCCCGCCTTGGCCCGCGGCGAATTGCGTACCATCGCCGCTACCACCTGGTCCGAGTACAAAAAATATTTCGAAAAAGATCCCGCGCTGGCGCGACGTTTCCAAGTTGTGAAGGTGGAAGAACCCATCGAGACTCAGTGCATGACCATGCTGCGCGGCATCGTACCTTCGCTGGAAAAACATCACAAAGTCCGTATCCTCGATGAGGGATTAACCGCTGCCGTTCACCTGTCGCATCGCTATCTGGCTGGACGCCAGCTCCCCGATAAAGCCGTCAGCGTCCTGGACACGGCCTGCGCACGCTTGGCTCTTGGACAGAGTGCCACGCCGCCCGCTATAGAAGACTGCGTTCGGCAACTCGATGACCTGGCGGTCCAGCAGCGCATTCTGGAACGCGAAGCAGCCGTCGGCTCAGACCATCGCGTGCGTCTCGAAGAGATTGCGAGTAAGAAATCAGAAGTTGAAAGTAGTTTGGCCAACTTACGCACGCGCTTCGATAAAGAAAAAACACTAGTCACTCGGATCCGCGATTTGCGCGCGCAACTCGAGGGCTCCATCTCGGCTCATGCCGAAGTTACTCCGAGTGGAAACGGCTCTGGAGGGCACGCAGCCAATATCGCGACTCCAGCCGCTACGGCTGGCGATGGAATGAGCGCATCCTCTCCTGCGACGGCGACTGCCGTGGCGGAAGCGCCGCCGGTAGCTGACCTCAGTGCCGCGCGCGTCGAACTCGCACAGGCTGAGGCCGACCTCGCTGCCCTTCAGGGCGAGACGCCAATGATTCGAGTGGCGGTCGATGCACAGATCATCGGCGAAGTCATCTCCGCGTGGACCGGAATTCCCGTCGGGAAAATGATGAAGGACGAAATATCAACCGTCCTCTCGCTGCCTGCGTTTCTCGGCCAACGAGTCATCGGACAGATGCACGCGCTTGAAATTATCGGCCAGCGAATCTCCACCTCACGTGCTCGCCTCGACGATCCCAATAAGCCCATCGGTATTTTCATGTTGGTCGGTCCTAGCGGGGTAGGGAAGACCGAAACAGCGCTTGCGCTGTCTGACCTTCTGTATGGCGGTGAGCGCAACCTGATCACCATCAATATGTCGGAGTTCCAGGAAGCGCACACCGTGTCCACCTTAAAGGGTTCGCCCCCTGGCTACGTCGGTTATGGCGAAGGCGGCGTCCTTACTGAAGCGGTGCGGCGTCGGCCCTATTCGGTGGTGCTGCTGGATGAAGTCGAAAAAGCTCATCCTGACGTGATGGAACTTTTTTATCAAGTCTTCGACAAGGGGATGATGGAGGACGGCGAAGGTCGGGAGATCGACTTCAAGAACACCATCATCATCCTCACCACAAATGCGGGCACCGACACCATGGCTAAGCTGAGTGCTGACCCGGAAACGATGCCGAGCCCGGAAGGGCTGGTAAAGGCGCTCAAGCCGGAGCTAAATAAAATATTCAAGCCTGCGTTTCTTGGACGCCTCGTGATCATCCCGTATCTTCCGATCCGCGATGAGAACATGAAACTGATCATTAATCTGAAGCTAGGCAAGATACAGCGGCGGATTCAAGAAAATCATAAGATCGCCCTCTCCTATGACGGGGCCCTGGTGGATGAAGTCGCGAAGCGCTGCACCGAAGTTGAAAGCGGTGCGCGAAACGTGGATAACATCTTGACTAATACGCTGCTGCCGGAAATTTCGCGGCAGTTACTGGGGCGCATGGCAGAAGGCGAATCCATGGAACGCATTCATGTGGGCGTCGGCAGCGACGGAGCCTTCGTCTACCAGTAAACCATTTGGGGATGATGCTGACGTAGTTATCAAAGTATCGTGAGCGCCTTCTGCAGTGGTTGTGGCACTCTCTAAGGAAGGATAGGTTCGTGGGAGACGCATCGTACAGTCAACTGCACCGGCTGCTGGCTCTGGACACTCCGTTGGGAAAGGACGTACTCCTCTTGCAGAGCCTGACCGGGCACGAGGGAATTTCCCGCCTGTTCAGTTACGAACTAAACCTGCTGGCCTACGAACACTCTTCCATTTCTTTCAAGGACATTGTCGGACAGAAAGTTACCATCACCATCCAATTGCCAGATGGCAGCCCGCGCTACATTAACGGTTACGTCAGCCGGTTTAGGCAGGGCGATACGGATGACCGCATGTTCACCCACTACCGCGCCGAAGTCGTCCCCTGGCTGTGGTTCCTCACTCGTCAGGCCGATTGCCGAATCTTCCAGAACCTGACTCCGCCTGACATTATCAGCCAGGTCTTTAATCTCTTCGGCGTGAAGGACTTTCGCGCCAGCCTGAAGACGACCTACCCTCAGCTCGATTATTGCGTTCAGTATCGCGAAACATCATTCAATTTTGTTTCCCGGCTGATGGAAGAGTACGGAATCTTCTACTACTTCGATCACACCGTCCAAGGGAAGCACACCATGGTGCTGGCAGATCAGTCCAGCGCCCTTCCCGTATGTTCTAGTTCTCCGGTCAGCTACGATACCGTGGTTGGGGGCCTAGATGATCCAGAAGCGGCTAGCGATTGGCATGTTGAGCAGGAATTGCGCACCGGCAAGTACACCGTCACGGACTACAATTTCACGACTCCCTCTACCAGCCTATTGGCCAACAATCCCACGGTCGTGAGTCTTTCGGCTAGCCAGGGCCTGGAACTTTTTGACTATCCCGGCCTTTACTCCACTAAAGATCAAGGCGACACAGTGGCCAAGCTTCGCATGCAGGAAGAGGAAGCGAGCCATATGGTGGTGTCAGGTTCGAGTAACTGTCGCGGGCTGGCTTCTGGATACATGTTCCAGCTCAAAAACCATTACCGCGCCGACCAAAACGATAACTACGTGATCACCGAAGTTCGGCACTCGGCGTCCGTGGGTCAAACCTATACGACAGCCGGGACTGCGTACGAGACCTACTCCAATCACTTCACCTGCATTCCGTCCTCGGTTGCGTACCATCCACCTCGAGTCACTCCAAAGCCTTTCGTCCAAGGTCCGCAGACCGCTCTGGTCGTAGGCAAGGTAGGGGAAGAAATCTGGGTTGACAAGTATGGACGGGTGATCGTGCAGTTCTATTGGGACCGGCTTGGCCAGCAGAATGAAAACAGTTCCTGCTGGATTCGCGTATCGCAGCCCTGGGCTGGAGGAAATTGGGGGTCGATGTGGATTCCGCGCATCGGCCAGGAAGTGATTGTCAGCTTTGAGGAAGGCGACCCGGACCGCCCACTCATAACCGGCCGGGTCTATAACGCCGGACAGATGCCTCCCTACACTTTGCCCGATTATCAGACTCGAAGCACTTTTATGTCCCGCAGTTCGAAAGGTGGCGGAGCCGCCAACTATAACGAGTTGCGCTTCGAGGACAAGATGGGCGACGAGCAGATTTTCATCAATGCCGAAAAGGATATGGATCTGCGGGTAGAAAAAGATTCGCGCGAGTTTATCGGTGCGAACCGTCACCTCATCGTTACCACCAACCAGCAGGAACAGATTCAGGCGGACAAGCACTTACATGTCCAGGGGAATCATTTCGAGAAAATCGACGGAAATATGTCGCTGAATGTCGGCGGAAATCAGATGGAGAGTGTGACCGGGAACTTGTCTCTGTCGGTGACCGGCAATCAAAGCGAGAGCGTAACCGGTAACGTCTCATTGGCGGTCACTGGTAAGAAGGACGAAACCTCCATGGCTTATGCCTTGAAGACCGATACCACCATTCATCTCAATGCGGGTGCGGTCGCGGTGATTGAAGCCGCCGCGGGCCTCACACTGAAAGTGGGCGGCAGCACAATTGACATGAACCCCGCGGGTGTATTCATCACAGGGACCATGGTCTTCATCAACAGCGGTGCCGCGTCCGTGAGCGCTCCGGACGCCAGTCCGCAGTCGCCCGACTCGCCCACCGCCCCGAAGGATCCGGACATGGCGGACGATGGCAGCAAGGGGACCAAACTGAATTAGGAGCTGAACTAATTGTGTTCTCTTTCCCGTATGCCAAAACTAACCCCCGCGGACAACTTTGGAAATTGTTTGGAATTGCGTTCGGTTAGCGATATTCCCGGCTACGGCTACGCCATCCCAGCTGGATGGAGGTTCCATATCCCCATCACCTCGAAGGCCCACGCTGCAGGAATTCCGGCAAGCTGCAGAAAGTTACGGCATGAACTTGTAGCCGAGGCCGTGCATAGTCACTAGATGAGCGGGTTTAGCCGGATCGTTTTCCAATTTTTGTCGAAGCCTGAGGATGTGATTGTCCACGGTGCGGGTGCAGGGATAGCACTCGTACCCCCAGACTTGGTTTAGGAGTTCATTCCGGCTGATGGGTCGCTGCGCGTTCTTGATCATGAATTCCAAGGTTCGGAACTCCTTCTTAGTGAGCGGAATCCGCACCTGGCCACGAACGACTTCGATCTTCATAAAGTCCACCATAACGTCGCCGAAAGCGTAGAAGCTTTCTGATATGAACCGAAACCAGCGCCTTCGTAGAGCATGCAGACGGGCAACCAGTTCCTTCGGGCTGAAGGGAATACTTATGTAATCGTCGGCTCCCATTTCTAAGAACAGCACTTTGTCTGCGATTGATGGGCTAGCACTGAGAACCACAAAAGGAATGGCCGGCGCGGCTTGCATGAGTTTCTTGCAGAGGTCACCGCCTGGAAACCCGGTAAATTGCAAATCAACGATCAGTGCGGAGAGGCGTTTCTGCCGAACTAATTCCAATGCGATCGCTCCGTTCGCGACGAGCTCGACTTCATAGCCTTCAGAGACGAGAGCTCGCCATATGATCTTCCCCAGAGCTTTATCGTTTTCGATGACGAGGACTCGTCCCACTCTTGCTGTTGGCAAGTCAGCGGTTAACTCTTCATCGACTCTGCCATGATGGTTGTAGTAGGAACCTGCTCGCGACACTGTGGGAAGTTCGTCTGCTTGTAGACAATGGGACCCCGACGTTTGCATGTGAGTCGTGGCTCTCCTGACATTCCCACGCGCGACACTAGCTGATAATCAAGAATAGAAGTGTCATGAACTTCTGAAAACCTCGAAAACAACAGCATTGGCCCTGCATTTTTCTACAGTGTCACGTACTGACGACAAAAGTTCTAATCCATTGAAGATCCGAAACGATAGTGGTTGTGGCGGGATCACATAGAGTGGTCGGCGAGCAGGAAGAAAGGATCACCGAGCGCCGATGGGGAGACTCGGTCACTCAGCCCGCTGATTTCTGAATGTCAGATCGGGGCTTTGGCCATAACTCAAACAAACCATTACAATTGCGGAAATGGGGCCATTGTAATGGTTCAGGCGAAGCCGATTTGTGTCCTGAGCCTAGAAGATCATCCGGTCTTTCGCGAGGGACAGGCTACGATCATCGGCTCTCAGCCCGACATGCTTCTCGTGGCCCAGGCGTCGAATGCCGTGGAGGCTGTCGCTGAATTTCGTCGTCATCGACCCGACATCACTCTGATGGATCTTCGCCTTCCGGGCACCAACGGCACCGACGCGCTCATCGCAATTCGGGGAGAGTTTCGACAGGCTCACATCATCATCCTGACAACCTCCGATGGCGATGGCGACATCCAGCGTGCAATGCGAACGGGAGCATCAGCTTACGTTCTGAAGAGCGTGCCGAAAAATGAACTGCTGGGCGTGATCCGGTCGGTTCACGCGGGCCGCCGGCATATTCCGCCCGACGTGGCGGCTCGGCTCGCCGAACACCTGGGTGACGACGACCTTAGGGCGCGGGAGTTAGAGGTTCTTCGACTCATTCGCGATGGCTATCGCAACAAGCAGATTGCGGATCAGTTGTCGATTTCGGAGACCACGGTTAACTTCCACATCAAGAACCTGGTGGATAAACTACAGGCCAACGATCGGACCCATGCAGTCACCATCGCGCTGCGGCGCGGCGCGGCCTGCTGCAAATCTGATCGCATTCCACTGCCTATAGAAAACTGCAGGATGCTTATCGTGGATTTCGACGGTTCGTGAAGGCCGCGAATTCGGTAGCGTCAGGAGTGCGGGGAAACCCATCCCAGCGTCCGCGCTTAGGCTTAATATATGACCGCGGTCTCTCAGCATCCGCGGTTCATGTATGTTGGTCGTGAGAAGGAGCTCAGCATTGCCGTGAGCCCACTCGAAAAGCGGCGTGCGGAATCTGCTCCAAAAGCCGAGAGACTGAACATTGCGCGGTGGCATTTTCTCTGCCTGTTGTTGTTTCTCTTGGCAGCGAAGAAATAGGGTGACTCGTGTTTCGTCTCAGCAAGCGGAAAATCACAGATTTCCGGGCCGACTATGCGACGCATGCTGACTTCTGCGACGTATTCAGAAACGGCACGAAAAGTTTGTATCTGCTCGCATCTTTACTGACGGCAAATCACGAAGAATCTGAACAGTGCTTTGTCTCGACCATCGAGGAGATTTTCAAAGAACCGACGGTATTTAGGGAATGCGCTCGATCCTGGGTGAAGCGCAGGCTGATCGAGAACGCAATCGAAATTGTTTCGCCCGCGTCGGCTCGAAACGGCCACAAACGCGATCTCTGGAGCGCAAGGCAACACGAGACACAAAGAGAATGCGAAATCGATACCGTGACCAAACTGGCCGACTTCGAGCGCTTTGTTTTTGTCATGTCGGTCCTGGAGCCCTATCCAACTTGGGAATGCGCTCTGTTGCTGGGATGCGGCATGAACAAAGTACCTCAGGGGCGGATGAGGGCGTTGTGCAGACTCGCAGATCTCGCCGCACGCTTTCCGCGAGGCGATCAACTGCCATTGCGTCGTCTGGAAATCACGCATGACCATCAGCCATCAGACCCAGGAAGCAGGGTAGCGAGGTCGGATATCAAGAGCGACAAAAGTCTGCACTCAATGAGATTCGCGATCCTGGGATGAGGAAGCAAACGCGTGTCGCGCGAAATCAATAAAGAAGGAATCCTCACTATGATTGAGCTACAGGCGCTCTATGGCTACATGGGTTTCCGGTACGTTTTGCCTGAGGCAGAACAAAAACCTGAAGCAGCTAGATGCTTCACGGAAATGTACAGAATCCGGAGCTCAAGATCGGAATTCTAACGGAAAAGGAGGTCATTGCTATGTCGAAAAAAGTTGCAGACGTCTTGTGGGAGATGCTGGCGAACGCCGGCGTCAAACGCTGCTATGGCATTGTTGGCGACGCTCTCAATCCGGTCATTGATGCGCTGCGCCGCAACGGCAAGATCGAGTTCGTCCATGTCCGTCACGAGGAATACGGTGTTTTCGCCGCTGTTGCCGAGGCATACCTAAGCGGTAATCCCGTGGCGGTATGCGGAACCGCCGGCCCCGGCGTCGTCCATTTGTTCAATGGGTTGATGGATGCGCGCAAGGAGGGAGCCCCGATCATCGCGATTGCCGGCGACGTCGAGACCAGCATCCTGGACACGGCCGCGCTCGAAGAACTTAACCCATACAAATTTTTCGACGCCGCGTCCCTTTATACCGCACGGGTCGTCAACCCTAAGCAAGCGCATTCCGTCTTCAATACCGCGATTCTCACAGCTCTCCTGGAAAAGGGTCCCACGGTCATTTCGCTTCCCGGCGACATCGCGGCGGCCGATGCACCCGATGAGGCCACGCGTTCGACAGAGATCAGGATTCCGGCGACGCCTGTTTTGCGTCCAGCTGACGCAGACCTTAATCAGCTTGTCGAGATGATCGACGATGCAAAAACGGTAGCGATCTTCGGCGGCGATGGCTGTCGGAATGCCCGCGACGAGGTGATCCAACTGGCGGACAGATTAAAGGCGCCCGTGGGCTATGCGTTCCGCGGCAAGCAATGGTTGGAACACGACAATCCGAATGCGGTGGGCATGACTGGCCTGATCGGTTACGGCGGAGCCTACAACGCGATTAACGAGGCCGAACTCCTGGTGCTGCTCGGCACCGATTTCCCCTTCTCTGAATTCCTACCTGGCAACCGCGTGAAGAAGGTCCAGATCGATAAGAACCCTAAACACATTGGCCGCCGCACCGCTGTTGATCTTGGACTTGTCGGCGACATCAAGACGACCGTTACCGAGTTGCTGAAGAGCGTCCGCGAAAAAACGGACAGACACTTTCTCGACAAGCACCTCGCAGAGACGAACTCCTTTCACGATCTTTTACAACACTATGTCGACAAAGGACCTGGGATCAAACCCATACGTCCGGAATTCCTGGCCGCGACATTGAGCGATCTCGCTGCCGACGACGCCATGTTTTTCGCCGATACCGGCACGGCGTGCATATGGCTGGCAAGACATATCAGGGGTGGCAGAGATCGCAGGCTTTTCGGCTCGTTTTCATGGGCGTCCATGGCCAATGCCGCTCCGAACGCGTTTGGAGCGCAGTTAGCATACCCAGGCCGGCAAACGATAGCCTTATGCGGAGACGGGGGGTACACGATGCTCGCCTTGGGCGACCTCTTGACGCAAGTGGAACGCAACGTTCCGGTGATTCAAATTATCCTCAATAACGACTCCCTGAACTTCGTCAAGATCGAGCAGCAGGAGGGCGGGATTATCCCCTTCGGGGTGGACTTCAAGAATCCTAACTTCGCCAAGGTCGCTGAAGCGATGGGCGCGAAGGGTATCCGCATCGAAGAACCCGGTGACGTTCGGAAGGGACTTGCTGAGGCCCTTGCATACAAAGACGGACCGGTGGTCGTGGACGCAGTCGTGGATCCATTTGCGCTATCGTTGCCGTCGCACACGCCCTTCCACGCGGCAAAGGGCTTCACTCTGAGCATAGCCAAGCAGGTACTGTCCGGCCGCCTGGACTCGGTGATTAAGACTATGAAACATAACGTCGGTCTGGTTTGAGTTTCTGATCGAGGCGGAAGGTGCAGGGTCGAAGGAGCATGTCCGCCGATGGCAGCGGCAACCTGGCGAATGGATTCACAGATACGTTGCTGCAGGCAAACGGTATTCAAGGCACAGCCGGGGCTCAGATCAGCGCAGGATTTAGGGGAACCTATTCCGTCGACGTCACCGGTACCGGTCGCCTGCGCTCGACTTTCGTTAACTTCGTTCCTGCGCCGAAGCCGGATTTTCAACCAGTGGTTTATTTCTATCTCACCGGCAACGGGAACCCTGCGCTCGTGCTCGATGGCGGCGATATCAGCGGAGCTTTCAATTATCCAAACCTTGGTGCGGGAATGGCGTACCCGCAAGCCCCTGCGCCTCTTACCTTCGGGGGCAAGTATGGGTTTAGCCTGACCCAGCAGAATGGGAGCGAGAACGACGGCACAGGAGTGATAACGGCGAATCCGACGGGCGGTACTTTGTCAGGTTCTGTGGATGTCAATCTGGCAGCTTCTTCTGCGGCGCCCGCTAACCCGTTCACCGGGACTATCGCTCCCCCGGACTCCACCGGTCGTTTCGCGGGCGCCTTCAACGGGCAGGTATTCGAGTTCTCCCCGTTCGCGGTCGACTATTACATCATCGACCCAAGTCACGGTTTCTTCGTGGAAACGGACCTGGTGAATCCCAATTCGTCTTCCGGCGTAGTCTCTTTCGGATACTACGCGGCGCGAACGCCGGTTTGTGCAACTTGATTCTAGCAAGATCAAGGGACACTTGAGCTGAGGTCACTGACCCTACAACGCAACCCCAACGAAGTCGGAACCAGCGCTAGGATCGCATCGCGCTGCATGCGCTTATTGCGCTGTGTCCTTCTTGCGTCCTTCGCGGTTATGTCATACGACCTGCCCCACTTGGCTCAACCGGAGCCTAGTCCCCCGACGGTTGCAGCATTTCCTCGTGGGGCATTACCGGAAAAGGTTCGGACACTGCGGCTTTCATTTTGGTGAGCAAGTTGGCCGTCGGCGTCTTCCCTGAAGAGAATTGCTCCGCTTCCGTGGATCCTTCTAATGCAGTTGTCGAGGTCATGCCTCCGCTGATCACCTGCTGCACTTGATCGAAATATCCTGTGCCCACGAATCGCTGATGTTTCACCGCCTGATAACCGTGATCGCGTTCGCTGGCAAATTCTTTTTCCTGTAAGCCCGAGTATGCGGCCATGCCTGTTGCGTTGTAACCTCGCGCCAATTCGAACATGCTCAAGTTTAAGGCGTGGAATCCTGCCAGCGTGACGAATTGGAATTTGTATCCCATGCCGGCTAGTTCTGTTTGGAAGCGTGCGATCGTTTCTTCGTCCAGCTTCTTCCGCCAGTTAAAGCTCGGCGAACAGTTGTAAGCCAACATTTTCTCTGGATACTTAGCATGAATGGCTTCGGCAAACTGGCGTGCTTCTTCGAGATCGGGATGTGATGTTTCGCACCAGAGAAAATCCGCGTAAGGAGCATAGGACAGTCCGCGGGCGATCGCCGAATCGATCCCGCCCCGGATAGCGTAAAAGCCTTCCGGCGTGCGCTCCCCGGTGCAAAACTCACGATCGCGCACATCGATGTCGCTGGTCAGCAGGTGAGCGCTATCGGCATCAGTTCGAGCCATAATCAGAGTGGGAACCCCCATTACATCGGCCGCGAGACGAGCCGCCACCAGCTTCTGCACTGCTTCGTTGGTCGGAACCAGAACTTTCCCGCCCAGATGTCCGCACTTCTTCGCTGACGAAAGCTGATCCTCGAAGTGCACACAAGCCGCACCCGCCTCGATCATCGCCTTCATCAGTTCGAACGCATTGAGGGTTCCGCCGAATCCGGCCTCGGCGTCAGCTACCAAGGGCGCAAACCAGGTTTGTCCCGGAGCAACTTTGCCTTCCGCATGATGAACTTGATCGGCGCGCTGCAGGGCATTGTTGATGCGGCGGCAAAGGTTGGGAACACTATCCGCCGGATACAGGCTTTGGTCGGGATACATCTGGCCTGCATTGTTTGCGTCGGCTGCCACTTGCCATCCGCTCACGTAGATTGCTTTCAGCCCTGCCTGCACCTGTTGCACGGCTTGATTGCCGGTGACGGCGCCCAGCGCCTTGACGTAGGCCTCACTTTCCAGCAGTTCCCACAAACGTTCCGCGCCCAGGCGCGCGAGCGTGTGCTCGATATGAATCGAACCCCGCAGACGCAACACAGCTTCTGCCGTGTATGGTCGCTCCACGCCTTTCCATCGCGGGTTGTTTGCCCACTCGTATTCCATACACTCTTGCGCGAGAGCCCATTGTGCAGTACCGCCTTCATCGCTGGTTGACGTGCTCGGAAATAAATGTCTGGTCAATGATTCCGGGGAGGTCTTCATTGTATTTTTATTTCCGTTATTGTTCGTGGGCATTTGTATTTCTCCTGTAAAAGTCGCTTGCTCTTGGGTGTCATTCTATGTTCAGTATAGTGAACAGTAATTCACTATACTGGCGAAGCCTATGTCAGTCTGGTCTGCCCGTCAACCATAATGTTCAACATAGTGAACATGCATTCATTTTGTTGGCCGGGTACAGTTTGCTACCATGGGGTCTGGATTTATGGCTGCCTCATCGGATTCTCCCTCAGCTGCGGTCGAACGCGCTCTTGCCATGCTGGAAGCCGTGGCCCAGGAGTCCGCCGGTTTAAGCAATGCCGAGATCAGCCGCAAGCTTAAGATTCCAAAGAGTTCTGCCAGCTACATACTGCGTACCCTTGAAACTCAGAGCTATTTGATCCGCGACGAAGACTCCGGCAAGTACAGGGTGGGACTGAAGATTTTGAGCCTTAGCCGAGGGGCGCTTAGCGGACTCGATGTGCGCGGCGTGGCCTTGCCGATCATGCGTCATCTGACGCAACAGACCCAGCTGACGTGCCATCTGGCTATTCTGGACGGGCCCGATGCCGTCTACATAGAGAAGGTTGAGCCGGAAGGTTTTATCCGAATGGATACCTGGGTGGGACGGCGGATGCGGGTGCACGCTACGAGCGTGGGAAAGGCCTTGGTGGCGCACATCGCCCAGGATCGCCTGGAGCAGATTCTGCGTAAGAGTGGTATGGGAAAGCGAACGCCAAGAACCATCACCACCATGCCACGGCTGCTCAAAGAGCTCGAGAGAGTTCGCGTGCAAGGCTATGCCGTCGATGATGAAGAGAACAATCTCGGCGCGCGGTGCGTGGGTGCTCCGGTGTTTAACGATCGCGGTGCTATCGAGGCCGCACTGGGCTTGAGCGGTACCACGCAGCAGGTCAGCCCGCAGACTATGCCGCGAATCCTCGAGGCGCTCAAAGACGCGGCGCGACAAATCTCCATGGGCATGGGATATCGCGTGCCCCAACGTCTTGGGCGCGTCTAGCAGGCTGCGGAAAAACGACGGCTCGACTTAAGAATGCTGTCCAGGTTTCGCGATTGTTGTGACTAAGGGGAGAGTTTTGGTTGCAGCCGCTACGGCTTGCAAATCCTTTTCCAGACCAGCCGGGACAGCTTGGCGTTGGCTTACGTCCCTTGCATCGCCAGATTCAGCATGCGGACTAAGTTGTAGGCAGTCGCGGCAAAGGTGAAGACCCATCCCAGCTTGAAGATTCCACGATGCCGAACCTTCCGCATCAGCGCGATCGTCTTCAGCCATCCGAAACACTCTCCAATACGCTTCCTTTTCCTCTGACTGACGGCATATCCAGGGTGCTGTGTGGTACGAGCATCAATCGCACTCCCACCGGGCCGCTCCAGGTTTTGGGCCACGTGCGGCGTGACCTTTAAGTTCCTGCACTCGGCCACGAAATCCGCCGTGTCGTATGCCTTGTCGCCTCCCACGGTTACTTGTTTCTTGCCCGGAATCTGTTCCAGCATCACCAGCGCGGCATCGCGTTCGGCGGTCCCGTT
>OBLW0100001522.1_pt1 | contig 19552 bp, 23 predicted proteins | sample 1520161 | NCBI WGS metagenome assembly OBLW01 (sample SAMEA3539309, study PRJEB22396) | soil metagenome | biome: tundra; feature: field; material: soil | place: USA | collected 2010-05 | depth 0.15 m | reverse complement strand
GAACCACAGACCAGAGTAAATCCAGCTTATCATCAATCTACAACTGTAGTACTAGACAGGAAATGCGCCACCGAAGCCATGCAGGCCGGCGACCGCGGATCGAGAAATGCCGCACTCGACGGCGTGTGATGATAGTGGCCATCGCGCTTGCTCAGCACTCCGTTGATCACTAGAAAATCGCACAGGATACGAATTCCGCGCTCCGATGCCGCACAATGCCGCGCAATCGATACCACATCGCCCGGGCCTTCACCGACAGCTCTGAAAACATCCAGTTCAATGGCAGCTTTCAATGCCGCCGTGCGCTGGTGCGCCTGCACCATCTCAAACACGATCCCCGGATTCAGCGGGGCTTCCGCGTGGTTCTCCATCGTCGACCTCCATGTCTTACCTTGCTTTTGGGAAGGGTATCAATGGGGAAGCTGCACTTGTCATCCCGTGGCAGGTGCGGCGAGTGTATCACTCACGCGCGAGCCCGAGCGATCCAATTCTGCGACGCCGCTTTGCGAAACATTTCTCCGACGTGGACTCATGAATTGTGAGATTGGCCGCAAGGCGATACGCGGAATACGCACGCAGGTCATCCCGGAGAAGGTTGGAAAGGCCGCCAGTTTGTCTCAACGAAGGTGAGCCCAGAAATCCCAGAGCCCGCGGAATCCCCGCGCCATCGAACTACTGTCCGCCCGTGTCTCCTGCCCGGTTTGCGCCACCGCGCTGCATCTGCGTCAGTACCCGGTGCGCCGCACGCGCCGACGGATCTTCTCCCGCCTCAAAGAAAATCGGCATACCGTTCTCATCTCGATAGCGCGACATGAACTTCATTGACCTGTCTTTCTTTTGCGCCGAGGCCTTCGACGCGCGTCGCATATCGACGGCCATCAGGCCGAGCAGCGGCACCGCCACCAGCACAAATCCATACGCCGCCACGCGATGATTCGGAGCGGCAAAGAGAAAACTCGCCAATAGGTCATGCATAGAGATCATCCTCGAATCGGGTTTATCAGGGCAACGGCTGTGAGCTGCAAATCAAAATGGGCTTCACTGGCAATGATGACGAAAGCGCCCTCAGGGGCCGGGTGAATCGCGCGCTTGCCAAGATGAAAACGGCAAAGCAATCCATCTCCGCCAAACCGGCGGGAAACCTTTAGCCTCCGTGCAGAGCCGCGCCGAAACGCAGATTGGTCTTCGAGATCCCCCTTCTCAAATCCCCTTCTGCACGGAAGCATGCTTATGTTGTCGCTGTTTTCTCGCTGCAACGCAATGCGGCTTTAGTTCATTGTCACTGCCGCACCAGTAATCCGAGCCCGGTAACTCCGGCGTAAACCAAAGCGACTTGCCTACCGGGTCGCTGATGGTTATCCGAAACCATTCACTCGAGATGCTTCACGGCTACACGCGATCGAGAGCCGACCTGGAAAACGCTCTTGACCATTTCCCGGCTGCAATTCCATACAAATGGCTAAGTGACCAGTTCGTCGAAGAACGCTTCGCTCAATCGCGTCCGCGCTTCTAAAGCGGCTTCTGCGCGTGGGCTTTGATGATCCGCCATGCAAGCGCGACCGGGGTTCTCACCGGATTGAATTCCGTCGCCAGCAGAATCGAAGTCAGAAAGAAACAGGGATAGAAAAACGAAGGAGATTCCTTCGACCAGCGCAGTGGGAAGGAGGCGACCGATTTCCGGAAAACTGGTATCAGCGAAAGGCAGGCGATTCCGATGCCGAGAAGCGCGCCCACCAGGATGTCCGATGGGTAGTGAACTCCGGAATAGATTCGCGGCAAACACACGAAAAACAACGCGTGACAATAGGCGAAGAGTCCTGCACGGCGCGATATGAGGAAGATACAGGTCGCCAAAGAAAAATAGAAGACTGCATGATCGCTTGGGAAGGAGCTCCATCCCAGCAAACTGTCCCCGTCAGACCCGAACGGCACACGAAAGTGGAGCATTGGAACATAACGCGGACGAATGCGGAACGGCAATACAAGGGCCAGCCCTCTTGCCACTCCGAGCGCCACCACGGAAGCGGCAATGCCTGAAATGGCGATCTCTCTGTCGCGCGATTGGGTTTCGCGATTACGGAACCAGGCCCACCAGAAAAAGGCTGGAAGGAATCCGCCTTGGAAGATCAATTCGTTGGATATAGATCCTATCAAGCTGTCAAGATGAATGGACCTTTGCGCAAATTGATCAAAGAATCGAATGATGGTGAAATCGAAGAGGTTCACGCGAGACCTCCTTCTTTTGATTGCATCTGACAGAAGACCACAAATCGCCGGAAAATGACATCACTAGAAGGTGGTATTCGTTTGCTCCACGATTGGCCTTTCACTGCACTTCTATGTAACACAAGGGAAACCTCGAACGCCGTGACCAAGCCGTAGAAGATTGACCTGCCTGTTGATATCGTGGCCTTCTTGCGCAAGAGGCTTATCGGCCGGCACAAGCCGCCAGATGTAAACCCGTTATCATGGTTCTCATCGCCTCGCGAGCCGGCGCTTCGATGCCTGATCCCAAAACCATCTTCATCTCCGCAGGAGAAGCCAGTGGCGAAGCCTATGGCGCGCTGCTCGTCTCCGCGCTGCAGAAGAAGCTCCTGACACAAGGGCGCGAAGCGCACTTCTTCGGCATGGGTGGTCAGCGCATGGTCGATGCCGGCCTCGAGCGCGTCGTGCGTGCGGAAGACATGGCCGTCATGGGCATCACTGAAGTTGTTCGTCATCTGCCCCGCATCTACCGCGAATTCCGCCGTCTCAAGCGCTCCATCCGCGAACGACGTCCCTCCCTCGCCATCCTCATCGACTTCCCCGACATCCACTTCAAGCTCGCCGAAGAGCTGCACCAGCTCGGCGTCCCCGTTCTATTTTTCGTCAGCCCGCAACTGTGGGCCTGGAAAAAACACCGCATCAAATTGGTGCAGAAGTACGTAGACCGCATGTTGGTCATCTTCCCCTTCGAAGAGCAGTTCTATCGCGAGCGCGGTGTACAGGCTGAATTCGTCGGCCACCCCCTCGCCGATTTGCCGCTACCTACCATCTCGCGCGAGCAGTTCGCCGCCGAAAACAATCTCGATCCGCAAAAAACCTGGATCGCGCTGCTGCCCGGCAGCCGTGCCAAAGAGATCCACGACAACCTGCCCGAAATGCTCGCCGCTGCACACTTGCTCGCCGCTAGCGGCGTCCGTTCGAAGAGTACGGGGAAGGGCTTGGGAACTGAGACTCGGAGCAGTCCGGGGAAGTGTACGGGCTTCAGCCCGTATCTTGGACCGCTCGATGAGAATGGGGCTTTAGCCCCGGCGGGCATCGAATTCATCTTGCCTCTCGCGCCAACGCTCAACCTCGAGCACATCCGCATGGTCGGCCGCCTCGTCGGACAGCATGCTCCGAACCTCACCATCCGCCTCATAAGCGACAGGCGCACCGCAGGTGCAGTTGGCCGCACCGCAGGTGCAGTTGGCCGCACCGCAGGTGCCCTCTTCCACGCCCGCGCCTCCATCGTCGCCAGCGGCACCGCCACGGTCGAGGCCGCCCTGATCGGCAATCCCTTCGTCGTGGTCTACCGCGTCTCGCCCATCACCTACGCCATTGCCAGGCGCGTCGTCAGCGTACCCCACGTCGCCATGGCCAACCTTATCGCCGGCAAACGCATAGTTCCCGAGCTCATTCAAAATGATTTCACTGCAGCAAATATCGTCCAACAACTTGAGCCGCTGCTACCCGATGGGCCTCCTCGCCAGTCCATGATGCAGGAGTTCCAGCGCGTGCGCGGGTTGCTCAGCACCGGCCCGGCAGGCGGGGGGGAAGCGCACGGAGCCATCGACAGGGTGGCCGCCATCGCACTCAGCTACCTCGGCATTCCTTCCCCTGTTGCCGAATCCGTGCAATCCTGATCGGGAGAAATAAATCCGCGCCAGCCAAATCTGCGAGTGAACAAAAAACGATATGCAATTTAGAAAGCCAATGATCCTGCTCGATTTCCCAACGCGTCGCTTCTGGAGCGTATGTTTAACCTTGGCCGCCGTCCTGCTTGCAGCCGCGCCCCTTTCGGCCCAGCGCTCCGAGCGCGCCTCCCTCGACATCACCGGCTACGTCATCGACGCCGAGCTCGATACGGCCACGCACCACATCGCCGCCAAGGCCCAGGTCACATTCACCGCGCCAGAGAGCGCCGACGAGGTCAGCTTCGGCTTTCATCCCGCCCTCAAGATCAACAAAATTACCGACGACGCCGGCAAGCTGCTCACCGGCGAACGCCTCGCCGATGGCACCATTCGCGTCGCTCCCACCAAGCCCTTCGCCGCCGGCCAGGCCAACCACTGGACCTTCGACTACGAAGGCGTCATCACTGGCAATGAAGACGGCCCAGTCGAAGGCCTCAAGCTCGCGGCGATTCAGGAGCCGATCACTTATCTGCTCTACCCCGCGCGCTGGTTCCCCACCACGGGCTTCATGACCGATCGCTTCACTGCGCAACTGCACATCAAGGTCCCGCAGGGCGTGAAGGTCTTCGCCAGCGGCGTGCGGGGAGCATCCCAATCCGTAACGCTCGCCAGCGGCAAACCGGGCGATCAGTTCGACTTCAACTGGGACAAACCCGGATTCCCCGGCACCGTCATCGCCGGACGCTATCTCGGGCCCTTCACCGCCGGTCCCGGCAACGTAAAGGTCTATCTCACCGTCAGCCACCAAGCCTCCGGCAACCAGGTCGCCGAAACCGCTGCGAAGGAATACGACTTCTTCACTGACAGCTTCGGCTCGCCTGAAACTCCTCACCTCACCGTCGTGGAAATGCCCGATGACACCCTCCCCGCCGCATGGGCTCCCGAGCTCGCCGGCATCATGGGTTCGCGCATCGCCGACAAATCCGGCGTGCGCCTGCTCGCCAACACCATCGCCCATCAGTGGTGGGGTTCTGAAGTCAGTCCGCGCACCCTAAACGATGCCTGGATCACCAACGGCATGGCCCGCTACGGCGAGCTAATGTATCTCGAAGACGAAAGCGGCCACAGCGCCCTCCACAACGCCCTGCAGGACGTCTCCGCCGGAGCCCTCGCCTATGACACTGTGCCCCTCTCGAGCGTCGGCCGCATGAGCCCATATTCCCCCGAGTTCCAGTCGATGACACTCGAAAAGGGCGCCATGATCTTCCACATGCTGCGCGGCGAAATCGGCGACAAGGCATTCCTCGCCACATTAAAAGGAGTCCTCAGCGAGTACACCGACAAGCCCATCCGCGCCAGCGACTTCGAAAAAGTCGCCGAAGCCCAGAGCCAGCAGCAGCTCACGCCCTTCTTCGCCCAGTGGATCGACGGCACCGGCGCTCCCACGTTCACCGACAAGTACACCGTTTACCGCCTCGGGAATAACAAGGGCTTCCGCACCATCGGCTTTATCAATCAGGACCTCGACCTCTTTCGCATGCCGGTCGACCTCCGCGTCGAGACCGACGGCAAAACCGTCAATCAGAAGATTGACGTCGTCGGCACTGACTCGCAATTCGTCGTCGACACCTTCGGCCGCCCCCGCCGCATCGCCATCGATCCCGGCGACTGGGTGCTCAAATCCTCGCCCGACCTCCAGGTACGCATCTCCATCCTCAAAGGCCAGCAGCTCGTCGCACAAGGTGATTTAACCGGCGCACTCACCGAGTACCAGAAAGCCCTCACTGCCAATCCGCAAAGCTCGCTCGCCAGCTACCGCATCGGCGAAGTGCTCTTTACCCAGCGCAACTACCAGGCCAGCGTGAACTCTTTCCGCGATGCCCTCCGTGGCGACGACGAGCCCGCCTGGACCGAGGTCTGGAGCCACATCGCCATCGGCCGCATCTTCGACATCACCGGCCAGCGCGACCGCGCCGTCAACGAGTACCGCCTCGCCGTCCAGACCAACGACAATACCCAGGGCGCCATCAACGAAGCCCGCATGCTCCTCCAAAAACCCTACAAACGCCCCGACACCGACTAACGTGGGACGGGAAGCATCGCAGAGCCTCCGGGCACTAATCGCACTCAAGGTTTCTAGACGGAGGGAGCAGGGGCCTTCAGGCCCCTGAATAAACGTACATTTTTCGTCGCCACCGTAACCGCCAATCGCCGCCGTCTCTTCCAAGTCAATGCCAACGCTGCGCTTCTTCTTGATGTCCTTCGAAAGTATTGCGAACAAGGTCGATTTGCCTTGCACGCATTCGTCGTGATGCCGGATCACCTGCACGTCCTTCTCACACCCGCACCGGATATCTCGCTCGAAAGAGAAATCCAATTCATCAAGGGAGGATTCTCTTTTCGCATTAAAGGCAAGCCGCCGGTCTGGGAGCGAAGCTTCAACGAAGTGCTGATTGCCACCCCGGAAAAGTTCGAAGCGTTCAAGAAATACACAGAAGAAAACCCAGTTCGGGCAGGGTTGTCGGCTTCCGTCGCGAAATACGCACATTCGTCGGCGAACTTCCTCGAAGGCATCGATCCTATCCCGCGACACTTCGCACAGGTGAAATAAAAATGGCCGGGGCTGAAGCCCGGCCATTTAATCCCGAAGGGTTTCAGGAGCCTGAAGGCCCCTGCTCCCTCCGTTCCGACCTAATTCGTCTCCAGATGCTCCGAGGGCAACACCTGAATCGTGACCGGCGCAACCCCCACTTCCGCCATTCCAATCTGTTCGGCGGCGGCATACGAAAGATCGATCACCCGCCGTCCATACAGGATCCCGCGGTCCGTAATCCGTACCACCACTGCCCGGTGATTCCTCGTGTTCACCACCCGCACCTTGGTGCCAAACGGCAGCGTCGGGTGGCAAGCCGTCATTTCATTCATGTTGTACACTTCGCCGCTCGCCGTTAGGCGCCCATTAAAGACCCCGCCATACCAGGAAGCGAATCCATGCAACAGCTTGACCGGCGCCTTGTGCTCCGCTGGCTTTGCGGCTACAACCACAGGCGTCGGACTCGTGACCGGCGCAACGGAAGGAGCCGCTGCCTCCGGTCGGGACAGAAGCGCATCGGCCTGCACGGTTCGCGCGGGAAGCGTCAGAACCGCACCGGCAAGCGCAACGCACGAAGCTCCCACCATCAGCCAGAACTGGATGGGATCTTTCGCGTTCACGTTGTTCGCGTTTCGTCTCATTAGCATCTCCCCATTTTACTAGTTGGACACTAGTAACCCCAAATTATTCGAAGAGATACAACAGGAGACCCAGGGCGGAAAGGCCGGAGTTTTGAGGTTCTTGCTTGCTAAACCCATACCCCAGACAAAGTTACAAATTGCACCATATTTGGTGCAGGAATCTTCATTTCACTTTGTGAGACCCAATCGCATTTACCCATAAAATAAGGGCGTTTTTCAGGTCCCCAAGGGGCTCGGCCTGAAAATCCTGACCTGTCCCAATCGCGAAAGGCTATCACGCGACCCCCCGGACCGTATAGCAACATTTCGCCATTCGGAGCCGTCTTTTTCCACAGAAGTTTGGAGGGAAGTCCCGTGAGAAAGAACATAGGATCCAGCCTTCTCGCATGCGCCGTTTTCCTGTCCACCAACGCCGCGCCGGCTCAACTCGCCGACACCGCACCGCCCGTCCCGCCCGCACTCGCCGCAGCCAGAAACGTCTTTATTTCCAACGCTGGAGCGGACAGCGGCCTCTTTCCCGCTCCCTTCAGCGGAGACGCCAACCGGGGCTATGCCGAGTTCTACAACGGCCTCAAGTCCTCTGGCGCCTTTTCCATCGTCAGCGACCCGTCCGACGCCGATCTCGTGCTGGAATTGCGACTCATCGCCCTCTACGGGCCCACCAATGCGAACAAACAGAACGGTGCCGCCGATCCCCTGCCCATGTTTCGCCTCACCGTCTATGACCGCAAAACCCACTACGTCCTCTGGACCGTAACCCAATCAGTCGACTTCGCATTCCTCCAGAAAACCCATGATCGCAACTTCGACCAGGCCCTCACCGCCGTTCTGAACTCGTTTCTACAGGTCGCCGGAAAACCGCCCGTGCCGATCCACTAAGCATTCCGCGGTTGTTGCAGAATATTTCGCGTCTCCTGCTAGCGTGAAAAGAGTGCGGAGGGAGCGTGGGGCTTCAGCCCCACGAATTCGGCGCATCGAGATTTTGGGGCTTTAGCCCCGGAGAACGCCACCCTTTGTAGGGTGGCGTTCTCTTTCTAGGAGGAAACATGAAGTTGAGCGCAGCAGGTTTGGAGCTAATCAAAAAATCAGAAGGTTTTCGCAGCAAAGTCTATCTCGATATGGTCGGCCTGCCGACCATCGGCTACGGGCACCGCCTCGTCCATCCGGAGTGTTATCCCGACGGAATCTGCGAAACCCGGGCCGAAGTAATCCTCTTATGGGATGTCCACGAAGCCGAGCAGGCCGTCTCCCGACACGTCACTGTGCCACTGACCCAGGGCCAATTCGACGCACTGGTCGACTTCACCTTCAATCTCGGTTCCGGGCGTCTCGCCTCTTCCACCCTGCTCCAGAACCTGAATGCCGGCAAATACGATGCCGCCGCCACCGAGCTATTACGCTGGGATCACAGCGGTGAGCACGAAATCGCTAGCCTTAAAGCGCGCCGCGAAGCCGAATTTCAGCTTTGGACCGGCGCCAAATCCCAACAACAAGCAGCAGCCTAAACCACTGTACGCAGCGAATGGGCGATTCCCCCGCCTCGAATCAAGGCAAAGACACAAGAGCCCCAGAGCAGGATTCCCGTCCCGAGCGAGACCGAAATGACAAGCGCATTGGAGCGAAACAGCACCCAGCAGAGCGCGCACCAAAGCGTCATCAGGATGCCGAGGACAACGAGATGAGGCGCTCGAAAGATCTTCGCAAGCGGTAGAAAATGGAGCCCCACAACCATTGCGCACCAGTCGGTCCCAAGGTCTGCGCGATGGAGTCGATTCGCCAGGCTCATAACCAGAAGAACTCCAAGGATTTCCATCAGCACGACAAGCAAATACCAATTCAGCGTGGTTCGCGTGGAAGCGCCCACTGCCGGGTACTTCTTGCGGAGCAGCCGGCCTCTTCGAAGCACGTAGATCGAGCAAGCTAGAAGCAACAGAGTCAAGAATCCAAACATGGGAGCGGTGAATCCGTTGAACGCCTTGGCCTCTCCCAGGCCCCACCCGAGCCAGCCCGCTCCGAACATAGCCTCAACCAACGCACCGCGGCCAGCGCCGCCAACAGCTTGCGCCTGAGACGACGGATCGATGCTCGTATGCTCCATCGAAACGCGGCCTGTCAGTTGACTTTCCTTTGGATCATGCTGAAGTCACCGTAGTCTTCTTCCGCGGAGGCGTCAGCACATTTCTTCGAGCCCCACCGATGGGTCAGCCTACAAGCTCAGAAACCTCCAGCCGCTCCCCCGCCTGCAAATACCCCTTGCGTCGAAACCAATCCTCCATCGCCGGCTGCAGTCGGTCGAGCGGCACGCGGTGCCCAGCCTCCAACAAACCATCGCCCGCCGGCAGCGTGTCATCGAAGATCGCGTCGTTGGTGAAGTTCCGCATGGCAAAGTTGTCGATCCAGCGAACCGGGCATGGATGCCGCTCTCCCGCCACATCCACCCTCTTCACCGAAAGCTTCCGCGCAAACATGCCTACCCTCTATCGCGCCCCACGGCTCGTTCACGCGCTCACGGCTTCTTAGCCACCGGCACTTGCGCGTCTTTCGCCTGCTGCGTCTCCACCCTGAACCGCTTGTAGTCGTAGTCGCGCTCGATGAAGTGTTGGCGCAGATTCTTTACCAGCAGAACACGCGCCTGCATCGTCCCCTCGCCGCCCGTAGGCAGCCAGAGCTCGCCATTCCCCGCGGCCGCCGGCGACGGGTCCAGGTCGCCGGGATGGGTCACCAGCTCCTGGTCGAAATGAAAATTCGAGCCCTTCTGGATATTCGCCAACAGCCCGCCGACTACATGGAAGTTATCGATGAAACTCACTTCGAGGTGCGCCACCTGGCCATCGGCTTCGTCGATCCAGATCGTCCCTTGCAGCTTCTTTGAAGCATCTTCTGCCAGCCCGTGAGTCTTCGCATCCTTGCGGCCTACAAAATCGAACACAATGGCCGGGCGTCCGCGGAAGTTCACCCGCCGCTCATTGCGCACATCCATAATCTCCAGCACTCGGCTCACACTGATGCTCGGCCCTTCCAGCGGCTGCCCCGCCGGCGTCTTCTCCGCCTTCTCCACCAGCTTTGTCACGCGCTCCGTCTCTTTTTGCTGGTCATGATCGCTGAGCGGCTGCCCATCTTTTTTTACCGTGCGTTCGATGACGTGGCCATTGACGAAGAAGTCTTCGTGCTCCTCGGTCTCCGTCTTCTTCACCTGCCCATTGCCATCAATATCCTGCGTCGTTTGCATCGAAGTATAGGTATAGGATTCGCGGACTTTATCCAGCTGCCGCTGGTGGTCCTGCACTCCCTGCATCAGTTGGCGAATATCGGGCAGAGGAGGATTCGCCGCTTGGCTCCCATGTTGTCCGGCAGCTTGCTGCGCCGCCAAAAGCAACGTGGCCCCGATTACGACACAGCAGACAATGGCTCGAGCCAGCATGCATCCTTTTCCCGGTTGATAGCTTTTGAAAGAGGGTCCGCTTCGCGCACTTGGGTCTTTTGACCCGGCGCGCATCGAAATGGTCACGGCGACAGGAGAAATCGTCCGCCGCATCTCCTCATCGCCATGCTATACCGTAACAATCAGGGTTTTTACTCGCAGGCGCAGAGAAAGGCGATGCACCCATGTTTCGATTGCTGATTCACTGGCTTCTCAGCGCAATCGCATTGCTGCTGGTGTCGCGCATTGTTCCAGGATTCTTCGTGACCGGCTTGCAGGCCGCTTTGGTGGCCGCACTGGTCATCGGCTTCCTCAACGCCACGTTGGGATTCCTGCTGAAGCTGATTACTTTTCCGCTCGCCATCCTCACCTTCGGCGTGTTTCTGCTTGTGATCAACGCGGCCATGATCCTGTTCGCGTCGCACTTGGTGGGCGGCTTCTACGTGTATGGCTGGACTCCGGCATTTTGGGGGGCTGCCGTGCTCTCGATTCTTGGCCTGATCATCCGTGCCTTCGCAAAGGAGTAATCGGCGATCCTGCAAGTCTCGGACGACAGTTCATCTGCCATCTCCGTGCCCATCCTTTCTGTCATCCTGAGCGCAGCGAAGCGAAGCCGAAGGACCTGCTGTTCAATTTCCTGGCGAGAGGGTGGAAAAAGCACGAACCCCAAAAGCGCGATGTCCCAAGGTCCGTGGCCGAGCATCGCAGGGTTTCAACCGGGAATTCCTCTTACGGCGCCGCGACCGGCTTCGCGGCTTCCGCCTTGGCCTTCTTTACCGGCTTCTTCGCTGAGTCCGGTCGCTTTTTCCCTGCAACCGCATCTGCAAGTGGATGCGTCAGCACAGTCCCGTTCAGCGTCTTCGGCGTCCGTATCGCGTTCGCACTGGAGAATCCTCCGTGCGCAGCAACAGGGGGAAGAGCGATCGCCTTAGGTTCCTGTGCCGGTTGAATGCGCGAGTAAACTTCCCAGCCGCCACCCGCCACCACAAACACAATCGCCGCAGCTGCTGCGCTTCGCGCCCAATTGCTGTTCATCCAGCCCGCACCCGTCGAGCCTGAACGCGTCGGATCAAGCCGCGTCGCAAGCGGCCAACGCAACAAGCTTGCGCTTCGCGGAGCCTGATGCAGTGTCTGGTGAAGACCAGCTTTCACACGCTCTTCCAGCCCCTCAGGCGCAGGCAGACCGGCAATCAGGCGCAGCGTCGTTTCAGCTTCGCCCGATCCTGAGCCAGAGCCTGTATGCGAATCAAACGTGTTGTGAGGATGCGAATTCATCGGAGACTTCTCGAGTGATTCAGCAGGTCGGCCATCAGGTTGCGCGCGCGAAACAGGCGGGAACGAACGCTCGATTCAGTGATCCCCACAACCGAAGCAATCTCCACGCTGGTCAGTTCCTCGAACGCCGAAAGAACCATCACTTCGCGTTCCTTGGCGGGCAGCTGGTCTACGCAGGCCAACACATGCGCGTGGTTTTGCGCAGCCGCGGCGCGCTGTTCGGCGCTCAATCCATGAGCAGGCAGCACCCGCGCAAGTTCAGCGACATCGTCGGTTTCAGGGCGGGTCTTGGCGCGGCGCTTGCGGTCCAGAACGATGTTCCACACGATGCGGATCAGCCACACACGATGGTCCCGAATCTCACCCAGTGTGTCGCGATGGCGCAGGACGCGCAGAAATGCCTCCTGCACAGCATCTTCGGCGTCCGAAGAATTGCGGAGGATTGAGAAGGCGACACGATAGAGGGTCGACGCGTACTGGCCGACTAGTGCCTCGAGTGCTTCCTCTTCCACTTGCTCGCGGGCCTCGTCCTGCACGGCGCTTGGTGCGATTTCCATCCAACCTGCGAATACGGATTGGCTTGCGCTCATACATTATGCTGACGCAGCCATCCGAGGAAATGCTCGAAATTTAATCTAGCCAAGCCGGGTTCTGGAATCTCTATTGCCCGATTACTGTCCGGTCAGCTTCTGAGCCGCGATCGATCCCGCAGCCCCGTCCTTGTCCGTGTCCTTCACCTTGGCCCAAAGATCGCGTGCCTTATCGCGCTTGCCTGAGGCTGCGTAGAGGTCGGCAAGATCCAGCTGCGCCACCGCCGCCGACACCGTCACCGACGGCTTCGCAACGATCGCGTTGTAGAGGTCGATAGCCTGGGCATCGCGATTCGTCTGGTGATACAAACCGGCAAGAGCCAGCTTGGCAAGGTTCGCGAGATTCCCATCCCACGAATCCGCCGCCGCTTTCAGCTCCGTTTCGGCCGGACCCGTGCGGCCAAGTTCGGCATCGGTCACGCCCGCAAAATAACGCGCCTTGGTTCCTTCGGGCAGCCAGCTGTATTTATCCGCTACCGCCTGAAACTGCTGGTTGGCCGCCTTCGCGCGCTCAGCAGCGGTGGCATAAATGCCATTCTCCGGCGGTGCGCCGGGAGTGGCCAGCGGAGACGAATAGGTATCCATCGCCGCTCCCAACTCGGTGCTGGCAGCAGCGGAGCGCATATCCCAAAGAATCCATCCGCCCACGAGCACGATTACAACCACGGCAAGGGCAATCGCACTGCGCACGACGCCGGAGCGATGACCGCTGAGCCAAGTCACACTGGTTTTGGTGGCCTGGGCAAATTTGTCGCCCTTCAGGGCGTGGCGAGTTTGTGTGTCCACTGAGTCCTAGAGTCCTTCTGAGTCCAAGTTTCCTTCGTCGAATGACTTGCAGGCGGGGTCCTTACAGGAGGGGGCACAGCGACTGCAACCTTACTAGTCTATCAGTGGACAAACAGGAGCGTCCACCTATGGACGGACACTCCTTAGCCTTGCGACGCAGTCACTTTTGGCCGCAGCGCGCGGATCCGCTCAATCGCACTCGAAACGGCTTTGCCCTCGACCATCGCTTGCCGGCCCTTGGCAATCAGAAAATCGACGTAATCAATCAGCGGCATGCCGCGCGACTCCGCTTCGCGGCGCATCTCGTCCGTGACATCTACTGAAACCTGCATTGGGCGCGATCCCTCTTAAGGAATCATCGGCAGAGACGAGAAAACGTGCAGCGCCCTTCCGGAACGCCATGCGAGTAGATTCCTGCGCGGAGGGTACCTGCGGCTTGTGCCCAGCAAAAACATCGAAGGGAGAGTCGGGCTTCAGCTCTACGAACTACAGGGGTGCGTGCGGCTTCCGGCAAGCGAAAACAGCGGAGGGAGCGTGGGGTTTCAACCCCACGGAAACTGCGAACCCCAGAGGCGGGGCCTTCAGGCCTGGCCTCCTTCAACACGAAACCGTCGCCGCCAACTTGCCCTCAACACTGGCGGAACGATAGCCTAGGACCATGTACGAAGAATTCCACGTCAAAGATCGTTGGACCGGCGAAGACCTGTATTGCAAGTGGAAGGCGAACATCGTCGCCATCGCCACCCGCCACGCCGATGCAGTCGATGTGCGCTTCGATGTCAACGACCGTCCCATGTGGATCGCGCTGCCCTGCACTGCGTGGGTCGAACAGAAGAAGCGTACGGGCAAAGTGATCACTGACCATCTCGCGGTACAAATCGCCGGACGTTATCTGAAACAGCTTGTCGAAGAAGGTTACGACGCTCAACGTGAGATGTACACCATGAGCGTGCCCGAAGTCATCGAGCACCTGGATGCTGTCGTCACCGAAGCCAAAGCACGAGGGGGCATGCCTGCATTACCCGTCGGCATCTGAATTCAGTGAGCAGTTCTGAGTTCACAGTTCGTAGTTCCTTATACCCGCGGTTTCACTCCTGCCCCCTAAGGCTTCTTTCCCTATTACCTGTTCCCTGTTCCCTGCCGGGGTCCCCATCGACAGGTCTTCGTCGATGCGGTGGTTATTCGTGCCGCAGCGCCGTCATTGGCTGCACCCCAGCAGCGCGCCGCGCCGGAATCCAGCTAGAAGCCAGCGCAACAAAAAGCAACAGCCCAACCCCTGACGCCAACGTGACCGGATCGTACGGCGCTATCCCATAAAGCATTGACTTGATCAGCCGCGTCAGCCCGATCGCACCCGCCAGTCCCGTAGCAACTCCAACTGCAGCAAGCCCCGTACTCTCGCGCAAAATCATCCCGCACACCTGCGCCGGCTGTGCGCCCAGCGCCAGCCGAATCCCAATCTCGTTCGTCCTCCGGGCCACCGAATACGCCATCACCCCGTAAATCCCCACCGCCGCCAGAGCCAACGCCAGCAATCCAAAACCAGAGGTCAACGTGACAAAAAGCCGCTCCTGCTGCAAGGCCGATCCGATCTGCTGATCCTGCGTTCTGATGTTCATCAGCGGTAGGTCGGGGTCGACTTGCTGCACAGCCCGACGCAGCGCGGGCACAATAGCCTCCGCCTTCATCCGCGTACGAATCTCATAAGTCATGCCCTGAACCTGTGTCTGCTGCACATAGGGCACGATGAACTGCGGCGGCGGTTCCGCGCGCAGCGTTGCATACCTCACATCGCCGCAAATTCCTACAATCTGGATCCCGTTCCGCGCCAGTGTGCCCCTGCGGCCATCGGCGTCATGTGTATCGATCGCGAATCTCTTCCCAATAGGATTCTGGCCGGGGAACCGGCTTCGCGCCAGGCTCTCGTTGATGATGCCAACCTTTTGCGAAGTTGCTGTATCCTGCTCCCCAAAAGCGCGCCCCGCAATGATCGGTATCTCCAGCGTCTGAAAAAACCGGTCACCGACTACGTTGAAATACTCCGCTTGCCCCTTGTACGGACTGTACCTCTCTCCTTCAGGCAAAAAATTCGTCCTCGATGTCTCGTCGGCAACATACACCTCAAGGGATGGCGCCACCGCGTCCACCCCCGGTACAGCGGCGATGGCTTGCTCCAGCCGTTGGTGCAGCGCAATGTCCTTGCCTGCCGGGTATCGCCTCTCGGGAGGCACGATCTCTGCCAGTAGCAGATGATCGGTACGGAATCCCACATGCACCGCGTTCAACCTCGCAAATGTCCGCACGAACAGTCCGGCCCCAATCACCAACAGCGTCGATAACGCAATCTGAAAACCGATCAACGCCTTGCTGCCCATGCCCTTGCGGCGCCGCGTCGTCGTCTGTGCACCCTCCTTCAGCCCGTGGCTCACTTCGGCACGCGCCGCAGCCAATGCTGGCGCCATCCCAAACAGAATTCCGGTCGAAATCGTAATCCCCGCCGTGAACGCGAAGACCTTCCAGTCAAAGCGAACCTGAATTGCGTTCCGCTCCCACGCATCCTCAACCAGTTTGGGAAGGGCCGTGCGGCCGAAGTATCCCGCCAGCAGCCCGCCTGCGCCGCCCAATGCAGCCAGCAGCAAACTCTCCACCAGTATCTGCCGCAGAATCCGTGCGCGGCTAGCACCCAGCGCAAGCCGCACACTCATCTCGCGCTGCCGCCGCGCCCCGCGCGCCAGCATCATGTTGGCAATGTTGGCGCACGCAAGCAGCAGCACAAAGCCCACCAGCGTCATAAGCACGGTCATCGGTTTGGCGAAGAGTTGTTGCGATACAAACAAGCCGCGGCTGCCGTCCCGCAGCTTGACGCGTGGCAAGTCTTCGCCCGGCTTCACCGGCATCGTTCCGCGAACAAGCGCGCCCAACTGCCCGTCGAGCGCGGCCTGCGCTTCGTCATCGCTCACCCCGGACTTGGCACGGCCCATCACATTCACCCACCATGTCCGCGTATCGCTCAGCAACGAGCCCCAGGCGCGGTGAGGCGCAAGCAGCGGCTGCATGGATAGCGGCACAAAGAGGTCGGGCGACTGCTGCACATCCTGCGCACCCGTAAAGCCCTTCGGAGCGACCCCGATAATCGTCAGCGCCGTGTCATTGAGCTTGATCGTCTGACCTAGCACCGCCACCGACCGCCCAAACTCTCTCTCCCACACCCCATCGCCGATCACCGCCACAGCACCCTGTCCCGGAACTGCATCATCCGTCGGTTCGATTACGCGCCCTAACTGCGGCTTCACACCCAGCGCGGTGTAGTAGTTGCCCGAGACCATCTCCGTTACAACTCGCTGCGGATTCTCGCGGATGGTCGCATTCATCTCTGTCCACTTGAAGGCGAACAGGACATCCAGCACGCGATTCTCCGTCTGGAGCTGTCGAAATGCAGGATACGAAAACGCCGTACTAGTTCTGAGTCCGCCGAGCAACGGGTCATAATCGCCCCAGATGGAATGCACAGCCATGTGGTCTTCGGTGGCCGTCCACGCCAGCAGGCGCAGATTCTCCGCATTCGCCACGGCGAGCCGTTCATACAAGAGCTGCTTGGCCACCGAAAAAATGGTCGTGTTCGCGCCAATCGCAAGCGCCAGCGACGTTGCCGCAATCGCCGTGAACCCAGGACTCTTGCGCAACATCCGCGCCGCGTAACGCAGGTCGCCGGTCGTTTCATCGACCCACCGCAGCCCAAGCGAAGCACGCATCTCCTCTTTGTGCATCAGCACAGGCCCAAGCTCCATCCGCGCACGCCGCGCAGCGTCTTCCAGCGAATAACCAGCCCGCATCAGATCGCCCGTTCGCTCTTCGAGGTGGTTCGCGAGCTCAGCTTCCATCTCCGCCTCAAGCCGGCCGCGATGAAACACAGCCCGCAACCATGAACGCATCCGAGCAAAGCCACGAATAATGGGTTGATTGATTCTCATGGTCTTCTATTCCCTATTCCCTGCCGGGGTCCCCGCGGACAGGTCCTCGTCCGTGGGTTGGCTATTCCCTGTTCTTTTCACGCCCTCTCCGGCTTGGCGCGCAAGATCCCATTGATGATCCCGGACATGCGATTCCACTTGGCCCTTTCAGCTTCGAGCCGCCCGCGGCCCGCCGCGGTCAACCGGTAATATTTCGCCCGCCGATTGTTTTCGCTCTCTCCCCACGAACTCGCAATGGCTCCTTGATGCTCCAGGCGGTAGAGTGCCGGGTACAACGAACCTTGCTGGATGACCAGCTCTTCACCCGAAATCTGCTGAATGCGCAGCAGCACGCCATAGCCGTGCAGCGGTCCAAGCGACACCGCTTTCAGAATCAGCATGTCCAGCGTTCCCTGAAGCACATCGTTCGTCTTGTCCTGGCTTGCGTTTGTCTTTTCCTGGCTTGCGTTTGCCTTGTCCTGACTCGCGTTTGTCTTGTCCTGTCGCAATGGGCCCATGCGTGCTCTCTCCTTGACCGTCTAGGAAGCAGAATAAGCGCAATTCCCCTAGACCGTCAAGGAAAGCAATACGGAAATTTTGTTCGAGTTCGTCGCAAATTGCATCGAAGTCATTGGAGGAGAAAGACTATGGACAGTGGACATGGGCTCATTGCATGGATCGTCATCGGCGTTGTCGCCGGATGGCTGACCGGAAAATTGATGAAGGGTTCCGGATTCGGATTCCTGATGGACATGGTGGTCGGGCTGATCGGAGCGGTCGTGGGCGGCTTCCTTTCCAGTCATCTGGGATTCGGCGGAGTCAGCCAGCACGGAATGATCGTAAGCATCGCGATCGCCGTCGTCGGCGCGGTCGTGCTCACATGGCTGTTCCGCCTGATCACGGGCAGCCGCACCGCGGTGATCTGAGCGCGACGCACTCCAAACCGTCTGAAATTGGAATCGTCCAAAAACAGAAAGGCCGCGCCGCAATGGCGTGGCCTTTTGCTTTGAGATCCGAAATGAACCGCGCACACGCTGGTCCCAATACCACAACTGCAGATGGTGTACACGGAGGGAGCCGGGGGCTTCAGCCCCCGGAAAACGAGCACAGATCGTCGCGGCCTTCAGGCCCGGTTCCGGAGTTCTTCGGGGGTATGGAGAAATTACGGCTGCATCACCACGTGTGAAACGCTAAGTATGCATCTTTGTGCTATAGTTCATAGTGTTAGAGAAACGCCATGCGCGTCTTCAAAACCAGATGGTTCGGACGGTTCTCCCGGCAAGAGTGAATTCCCGACATAAGTCTGCGAGCAGCAGTCGCCAGGGCCGAGCGCGGCCTGATAGATGCCGACCTCGGTGGCGGACTCATCAAGCAGCGCGTCGCGCGGCAGGGCCAGGGTCGATCAGGCGGGTATCGCACGATTATCGCTTACCGTGCTGGAAGCACGGCGTTTTTTCTACATGGTTTTGCAAAGGGCGACCGAGACAATATCGGCGAGGATGAGCTTAGCGAGTTGAAGAAGTTTGGCAGACGATTGCTTACCGCCGATGTCGAGACATTGAACGGAATGTTCGAAGATGGTTCACTCAAGGAGGTCAATGATGACCAGGAAGAATAGCTCCGTCGTGGAGGCAATTCTCGAGACGGCCGGGGACCTTCACCGGCATGGCTTGTTAGACGACCAAGAATATCGTCAAATCACAGTGCGCCATCTAGGCGACAGGTCGCTGCCGACGGCCCAGCCCATCAGCCCCAAACAAATCCGCACCATCCGCAGGCGCGCTAACTTAAGCCAGGGCGCATTTGCCCGCTATCTGAATCTAACCAGCGGCTACGTCTCGCAATTGGAGCGCGGAACCAAACAGCCCAAAGGCCCAGCGCTGGCGCTGCTGAACGTAATTCGCCGCAAGGGCTTTGAGGCGATTCTATAGCAGAAATCTCCAAACCTAGAAAGTTCCCAAGATGAATGATCCTTCGTGATTTACAGGTCCCAAAATCGATACTCGGGGCACCCAACTAATGATCTCGACCGATGCAGAACGCGCCGCGAGGCTTAGGAATGCAATACGCGCAGATCGGTGTTGAACGACGTGAAGCATTTCCAGGCGGGCGAGGGACGTGCCCAATATGCGGTGCGTCGACCGTCGCTAAGTGTGGGCGCCGCGTCATACACCATTGGGCACATGCGACACGCAGGGACTGTGATCCTTGGTGGGAAAACGAAACCGATTGGCATCGTGAATGGAAGAGCTTATTTCCCGAGGAATGCCGCGAGATCTCATACACGGTGCCTGATGGCGAGATCCACCGAGCTGACCTGGTAACGCCCACGGGCATTGTGATTGGTAAGCGTCTTGAGTTCCCCCCTGGAGCGGCTGATGCGAGAGATACGGCGACGAACGAGGGTGGTGGGCGCAT
>OBLW0100001521.1_pt1 | contig 19552 bp, 20 predicted proteins | sample 1520161 | NCBI WGS metagenome assembly OBLW01 (sample SAMEA3539309, study PRJEB22396) | soil metagenome | biome: tundra; feature: field; material: soil | place: USA | collected 2010-05 | depth 0.15 m | reverse complement strand
ATGCCTAAGTGACTGGAGTTCAGACGTGTGCTCTTCCGATCTGCGAGGACCGCGAGCACCCCGAGCAGCGCGAAGACCGCTCGCCGCCGCGGAGGGCCCGGGCTCGCGCTGGCGCCGATCGAGTGCCCGCCGAGGGCTCGGGTCACCTGCCCGGGGCTCGCCTCGCTGTCGGGCAGATCGCGACAGACGGGGAGGTTCCGCAGCACCTCGCCGAGGGACACCTCGGTCTCGCCGCAGGCCGCCAGCAACCCGCTCGCCATCGCGAGCGCGGACGCCTGCCTCTCGTAGGGGCGCTTCGACAGCGCGCGTCGAACCTCGAGCCACACGCGCGGCTCGATGCGCGGATCGGGATCGACGACCGCCTCGAGCACGGCGGCCAGCGAAGCCGCCGGGGAGCTCGCCGCGAAGGGGCACGTTCCGGTCAAGAGCTCGTAGAGGATCACGCCGACGCTGAAGAGATCGCTGCGCCCGTCAATGGCGTCTCGCTCGCGAATGCGCTCGGGGGCCATGTACCGCGGCGTCCCGAGGGCGCGCCCGTCGAGCGTGTGGAGCGCCGACCCGTCCCCGGCCGCGGGCACCTTGGCGAGCCCGAAGTCGAGGAGCTTCGGCGTGACGTGGCCGTCGGGATCGATCGCCAGAAAGACGTTCGCCGGGGTGACGTCGCGGTGGATGACGCCGGCGTCGTGCGCGTGCGCGAGCGCCGCGAGGACGGCGACCGTGATCGCGATCGCCTCGCGGGTGGGGAGCGGCCCCCGGCGGCGCATCGCGCTCTCCAGCGTCTCGCCGCGCAGGAGTTCCATCACGAGCACGAGCGTCCCGCGGGTCTCCTCGACGAGGTCGAAGACGCGGACGACGCCGCGGTGCGCGAGCTTCGCGCCGAGCCGGGCCTCGCGCCGGAACCGGGCGGCGGAGTCGTCGCCGTTCGCGGGCCCGCGCACCATCTTGACGGCGAGCTCCGCGCCCGTGTCGCGGTTCTCGGCGACCCACACCTCGCCCATGCCGCCGGCGCCGAGGCGGCGCAGGAGCCGGTACTTGCCTCCCACCGTCACCCCCGGCGCGAGCACGGCGGGCGCGGAAGCCGGGAGACGCGCGGTCATTCGCGGTCGTCCTTCGGATCGAGCCACGAAGCCCCGTAGAGGCCGCGCTTCTTCAGGAGGTCGCGCAGGTGGTTGCGCGCGACGTCGGCCTCGCGCGCGGCGAGCGAGAGGTTACCCCCGCAGCGCCGCATGAGCGCGGCGAGGTAGGCCGACTCGAAGCGGTCGACCGCGCGCTCCTTGGCGACGGCGAACGGGCCGGAGAGATCGAGCGCGGCGCGCTCCTCGCGCGCGCCCCGGAAGCCGAGGCCTTCGCCTGCGATGTCGGCCCGGCGGATCGACGACCCGGGGGCGAGCGCGGCCGCGCGGACGAGCACGTTCCGGAGCTCGCGGACGTTCCCGGGCCACGGCAGCGTCTCGAGCTGCGCGAGGGCGCTGGGCTCGAGGGTGACCGGCGGACCCGAGCCGGCGAGCTCGCGCAGCATCTTCGCGCAGAGGACCGCGACGTCGGCGGGGCGATCGCGAAGAGGTGGCAGCACGACGCGCATCTGGGCGAGCCGGAAGAAGAGATCTTCGCGGAACCGCCCGGCCTCGATCTCGTGGCGGAGATCGCGGTGCGTCGCGGCGACGACCCGCACGTCGATCTTGACCGGCGCCGTGCCGCCCACGCGGGTCACCTCGCGGCGCTCGAGGACGCGCAAGAACTTCGACTGGAGCGCCTCCGGGAGCTCACCGACCTCGTCGAGGAACACCGTCCCGCCCTGGCCCGCCTCGAAGAAGCCCGCGCGCCGCTGATCGGCGCCCGTGAACGCGCCGCGCTCGTGCCCGAAGAGCAGCGACTCGGCGAGCGACTCGGGGAGCGACGTGGCGTCGATCACGATGAACGGCCCTCGCGATCGCGGCGAGCGGGCGTGGAGCGCGCGAGCCACCTCTTCTTTGCCGGTGCCGGTCTCGCCCTGGACCAGCACCGTCAGGTCCTTGGGCGCGATGCGCTCGAGCGTCGCGAAGAGCTCGAGCATCTCGGGCGACTCGCCGACCATGTCGCCGAACGAGTGAGTCGCGCTGCGCCGGGCCGGGCTCGCTGCGCCGTCGAGATCGAGGCGCAGGAGCGAGCTGCCGACCGTGATCTCGGCGCCCACGGAGAGCTCGGCTTCGACGATCCGGTGGGCGCCGATCCACGTGCCGTTGGTGCTCCCGGCGTCGCGAACGTGCACGCGATCACCCGCCCTGCGGAGCTCGACGTGCACGCCACTGACTCGCGGATCGTCGAGCACGAGGTCGTTCGTGGGGTGCCGCCCGACTGTCGCGAGGGCGTGGGTCATGGCCAGGCCGCGCCCCGCGGAGGGCCCGGCGACGGCGGTGAGCCTCGGCACCCCGGCGAGCGACGGCGCGTCGATGGCGTTCGCCTCGGTGCCGCTGCGGCCGGGTTCCTGGGGCATGGACACGAATTCTATCAAGTTTGCATCTGCCCCGCCGGACCGTAGGCTCACGTCCGGGCATGTGGACGGCTTTCCGGCGAACGGTCGTCGTCGCGTGGGGGCTCGCCTCGGGGTTCGCGTCGAGCGTCGTGCTCGTCGCGGCCGTCGCGGGCGCCGAGCCGCCGGGAGGGCCAGTCCCGCCAGACGCGGCGAGCTCCGACGCCCTCGCCGCGGCGCGGGCCCTCTTCACCGACGCCCTTCAAGACGAACAGGCGGGGCGGTTCGAGGTCGCCCTCGGCAAGTTCGAGCGCGTGCGCGAGGTCCGCGAGACGGCGTCGATCGAGTTCCGGATCGCCAGCTGCCTCGAAGGACTGGGGGAGCCGGCGCCGGCGTACCGCGCGTACCGCCGCGCGCGCGCGCTCGGCGGACAGGATCCGCAGAGCGCCGACGTGTCGCGCGCCGCGTCGGAGAGGCTCGACGCGCTGGGCAGGCACATCGCCCTGCTGACGCTGGTGCTGCCGGACCCGGCGGCCGCGGGCCTCTCCGTGCGGGTCGACGACGCGGGCTTCGACCTGGCGGGCGCCGGGTCGGTGCCGCTGCCGCCCGGGCGGCACGTGGTCAACGCGACGTCACCGGGCGCGACGCCTTTCCACGCCGAGATCGTCCTCGCCGAAGGCGCGCAGATCGCGCTCACGGTGAACCTCCCGCCGGAGCGATCGCCGTCGGCCGAACCCGTCCGGGCGACCGGAGGCCGGTCGCTGGCGCGCGCCGGATGGTGGACGATCGGCGGAGGGGCCGCGCTCGTCGCGGCGTCGGCGGTGCTCCTCGTCGTTCGCCAGGAAGACATCGCCGCGCTGAACCGCGCGTGTCCCGGCGGCGCGTGCCGGCCCGGGGCCGACGCGACCGAGACCGACCTCGAGTCGACGCGGTCGCGCGCGCTGGCCGAGGGGCCGATCGCCGTGGCCTGCGGCGTCGCCGGCGTCGCGGCGATCGGCGTCGGCCTCTACTTGGTCCTCGCGAAGCACGGGTCCGCTGCAGGCGTCGTGCGCCTGCCCGCGACGCCATTCGTCGCGCCGCTAGCGCCGCTCGTCGCGCGCGCGGGCGCGGGGCTTGCTTTCGTCGGCACCTTTCGATGAGAGCCCCCTCGCCCCCATGGCTCGCTCTGGTCTGTGGCCTCGCGTGCGCCTGCGGAGACGTCCCTACGCTCACCTTCGCGTCGCGAGACGCGGGCCCCGACGGCAGCGAGGCGGCGGCGCCAAACGCGGACGCGGGCGGCGACGCATCGGCCGGCGGCTGCCCGGGCGCGAATCCTCCCCCGGGCGCTTACATCTGCTGCGGGGCGATCGCGTGCGAAGGGCTATGTAGCGGGCAGTGCGACCTCTGCGCGAGCAAGTGCACGTCTCCGGGCCAGATCTGCTGCGCGAAGAACAACAACGTCCTCTGCGTCGCGGCCGGTTCGATCTGCCACTGAGCGCGCACCGCTGCCTCGCGGTGTCGGCATGGCCGGTCGCTCGCCCGACCGCGCGGTAAGTCGAGCGACCAGTCCGCGCCGCGGAATCGCGCCGCGATCCGGCCGCGTCCTGCGGGCCCCGTGCTTGCTACCTCCCGTGCCGATGCAAAGGTTCGCTCTGGCAGCGTTCGTTGCCGTGATGACCGCAGCGGTCGTCTGGGGTGGGTGCGGCGGCGGGGGCTCTGGGTCGCTCAGCTTGGATGCGAGTGTGGGCGGCACGGCCTCGTGCGCCGCGGCCGCGGAGCCCTGCGCCAGCGATCTCGCCTGCTGCTCCGGGCGCTGCGACCCGCGCTCGGAGACCTGCCTCGCGGGCTCGCCGGTGAACTGCGAGGCGCCCGGCGCGTCGTGTGCGACGTCGCTCGACTGCTGCTCGCTGTCGTGCGCGGGCGGCCGCTGCGCCGGGCAGGTCTGCGCTTCGGATGGCCTGGCGTGCTCGGCGGGCGCTGACTGCTGCAGCGGGACCTGCACGAACGGCACATGCCAGGCGCTCGGCAAGGCGTGCAAGACGTCGGGCAACGCCTGCTCGCAGAACGGAGACTGCTGTTCGCAACTCTGCGCGTCGGGCGTCTGCTCGATCGCGTCGTCGTTCTGCATTCAAGACGGCGACGTGTGCGCGCAGGCCGCCGATTGCTGCGGCGGCGTCTGCACCCTCGCCGCCGGGCAGGCGCTCGGCACCTGCAGCGCGCCGCCCGCCGGGGCGACGTTCTGCAACGGAGGGTTCGACGGGACCGTGTGCGGCTCCTGCAACGATTGCTGCAGCCGACTCTGCGCGCCCTACGGAACGTCGGGCGTGAAGGTTTGCCAGCCCGCGCAGGGCTGTCACATCGACGGCGATCTCTGCACGCGCGACGACGACTGCTGCGGAGCCGCGGGGAGCGGCGTGCCGGGCGACGGCAACGTGGCCTGCGAGATCCAGCCGGGCTTCGCGGTCGGAATCTGCCGGAACCCTACCGGGTGCAACCCCGAGGGGAACGTCTGCCACTACAAGAACTACGCGTGCGCGAACTCGTCGGCGCGTAACGATTGCTGCGGCGCGCCCGGTAACTCGGGGGCGTGCGAGCTCGACAAGCTCGGCGTCCCCCGGTGCCACGCCCTCGGCGCGTGCGCGAACGCGGGCGGCGCGTGCGCGTTCGACGACGACTGCTGCAACGGCAGTCACTGCGTTCCGGGCGCCGACGGCAAGCTCGCGTGCCAGGTCATGTGCAGCCCGGCGCGGGCCGCATGCACCGTCAGCGCCGACTGCTGCGCGGGCCTGCCGTGCTTCGCGCCCCAGGGCTCGACGAGCGGCGTGTGCGGCGCGCCGCCGGCGCCGCCTCCGGGCCCGCCGCCGCCTGCCGCGTGCTCGCTCTTCGGGCAGGCGTGCGCAACGGACGGCGACTGCTGCGCCGGCGTCCCCTGTACGGACACCACGGGCGCGTCGTGCGCCGGTTCGGCCGGTGTTGGGGGTGCTGCTGGGTGCTCGTGCGCCTATCCGCCGATTCGATGAGGGCTCACGCGGGACAGCACGCGCGCGGGGGGCATGGGGCTCGCGACGGGGACAGGTTGGTCGCAAGGGAGAACAGAATGGAACCATCTCGCGGTACACGTCGATCGCTCGGAGTTTTCACGATCACCGTCGTCGGTGCATGGGCCCTGGCCTGGGCGACCGGATGTGGATCGGACGGCGCGATCAACGGACCCGACGCGGGCGCTCACGGACCCGACGCCACCGCCGCGTCGGACACGGGGCCGTCCGGGAACGATGACGCGTCCGGCTCGGGCGATGGGGGCGTGGGCGCGGGGCCGGACGCGTCGCTCACGCCGGGCGTCTTCGGAGGCACCGGCGGCGGCAGCGGGAGCTGCCTCGGGCTCGGCGCGGGGTGCACGACGGCCGGCGACTGCTGCAGCGGCGATTGCGCAGGGAACGTGTGCCGGTATCCCGCGTGCGGCTCCGACCACACGGCGTGCACCGCGAACGGCGAGTGCTGTAGCCAGAGCTGCGTGACGGGCGCGTGCGCGTCCCTCAACGCGACGTGCAAGACCCTCGGCAACGCCTGCGCGGCGGGCAGCGACTGCTGCTCGTCGCTCTGCTCGAACGGGACGTGCCAGGCCTCGTCGTTCTGCGGGCAAGCAGGAGACGCCTGCGCGGGGGCCTCGGATTGCTGTACGGGAACGTGCACGATCGCCGTGGGAGCGACCCTCGGAACGTGCGGCGTCAACCCGCCGAGCGGACCGGCCAACTGCGGCGTCGTCGACGGCCAGCTCTGCGGCGGCTCCGTTCCCGATGGCGGCTTCGCGGTCAACGAGGCCGGCCTGCCGGCGTGCGGCGGCCCGTGCTGCAGCCGCGCGTGCGCCCCGTGGGGCCCGACGGGCGCGCTGGTCTGTCAGCCCGCGAGCGGCTGCCACGTCGTCGGCGACCTGTGCACGAACGACGGCGACTGCTGCGGCTCCGCGGGCCTCCCCGGCGGGTCTGGAAAGCCGGTCACCTGCGACATCGCGCCGTCGGCGACCGTCGGCATCTGCCGCAACCCGATGGGCTGCAAGCCCGACGGCGATGTTTGCAAGCTGCAAACGACGTCGTGCAACGCGTCGTGCGACTGCTGCAGCGGCAACTGCGAGACGATGGACACGTGCAAGCAGGACAACATGGGCGTCCCGCGGTGCGCGGCGGCTCAGTGCGCGGCAGCGGGCGCCGCGTGCGCCTCGAGCGCGAACTGCTGCGGCGGCTCGCCGTGCGTGCCGAACGCCGTGGACGGCGGCGCGCCCCCGTTCGTGTGCGCCGGCACGACGTGCATCGCGGCGTGCGGACAGTGCACCGACAACGCCGACTGCTGCCCGGGCACCTCGTGCGTCCTCGGAGCCGGAGCGACGCACGGGATCTGCGGGCCCTGCGGCGCGCCTCCCGGGGGCGGCGGCGGTTCGCCCGACGGAGGCGCTCTCGGCGCGCCCGATGGCGGGGGCGGCGGAGGCGGCGCGCCCGACGGCGGTGGAGGCGCGGGGCCGACCTGCGCGCTCTACGGGCAAATCTGCACGAGCGCGTCGCAGTGCTGCAACGGCGTGCCGTGCGACGGGCGCTGCGAGATCAACGTCCCGCGCTAGCCCTCTCCCGGTCGGCTCGCGGTCGAGAGCGAGATGGGCCGCAGAGGCGCAGAGGGCGCAGAGCAGAGATGCGGTCGAAGTCTCGCGACCTGCGCGGCGGATCCGATCTGCACGCAGTTCGCCCAGCGCGCACAAAACCCCTCTGTCCTCTGCGCCCTCTGCGGCTCTGCGGCCCATCTCCTTCTCCTCCTGACTGAGCGGCATGGTGGGCGACCCGGATCCCGTCCAGTTCGGGCGCGTCGGCGACCTCGAGGCCTGAAATCGCGCGGACCTTTCGCTGCAGGCGAATGCTGAGCCGGATCGCGCGCGTGGAGCGACTAGGGGTCGTGGATCGGACCGCTCGCCCCCGGAGCGCGGCGCCTGGCGGCGCCGTGGCGCGCGTGGCCGCGCTGTTCGTTGCGATCGCGTCGCTCGCCGCGACCGATTGCAAGACGGCCGAGGGCTGCGATCCCGGCGAGGCGTGCGTGTGCAGCGGAGGGAGCGATTGCTTCCTGGGGTGCACGGGCGACGGCTGCTCGCAGGACTGCCATAGCGTCGGCGATACTTGCGGCACCGTGTGCGGCAACGGCTGCTCGTCGCTCTGCCACGACGTCAGCACGTGCACGTCGTCGTGCGGAAGCGATTGCAACCTCACGTGCCACAGCGTCTCATCGTGCGGCGCCATCTGCGGCGACAACTGCGATTACAGCTGCGAGAGCGCCTCGACCTGCGGGGTGCAGGCAGGCTCCGGCAGCACCATCCGCTGCACCAGCGTCTCGACCTGCGAGGCCGACTGCACCGGGACGTGCCACGTCGCGTGCACCAACGTGTCGACGTGCGCGGTTCACTGCCTCGGGGGAGGGGCGCCGATCTCTTGCCCCGACGGGACCCTGGCGTGCGGCCCATGCTGACGGCCCCGGCGACCCCGCGCGCCAGGCCGAATGCCAGGGCGCGCCTGCTCGCCGGGCTCGCGGCCGCGGCGTGGCTCGGCGTGGGCACGGTCGCGTGGGGGCAGAGCACGATCGAGCGCCCCGGCGACCACGTTCCCTATTCCGTCGAGCTCGAGCCGCACCTCGCGTTCGGCGTGTCCGATCCGCCCGGGGCGGGCACGCAGTCAGGGTTCGGGGCCGGCGTGCAAGCCAGCTTCGAGCTCGCCCACAACGGCTTCGTCGGCTCGATCAACGACTCCGTCGCCATCGGGGTCGGCGCCGATTTCTTGCACTATTCCGGCGACGCCGCGCCGCTCGCGGGGGCCTGCAGGCGGTTCGTGCCGGGTCCGGCGGGCACCAACGTCTGCGTCGAGGTCACGCAGACCGGCGGGCGCTCGAACTACATGTTCCTCCCGGTCGTCCTCCAGTGGAACTTCTGGCTCTCGCCCCGCTGGTCGGCCTTCGTCGAACCGGGTCTCTCGCTCTACTGGCTCGACTACGGCACGCTGGGCGCCAGCCCCGCGTTCTTCTTCGGCGGTCGCGCGCACGTCACCGACAGGGTCACCATCACCCTGCGCATCGGGTATCCCACGTTCACGCTCGGAGCCTCGTTCCTGCTCTGAGTCACGCGGCGGAGCGGAGAGCGAGACTAGTCTAGCCGCGGAGCAGAGATGGGGTCGAAGTCTCGCGACCTGCGCGGCGGATCCGATCTGCTCGCAGTGCGCCCAGCGCCCACAAAACCCCTCCGTCCTATGCGGCTCTGCGGCGAATCTCTCTTGGTCGAGCGCCAAGTGCGCGGGCTAGGCGCGCGGACGGATCTGCTGCTGGACCTTCTTGACGAAGGTCTTCGTGATGAGGCCGTGGCGGTCTTCGTGATCCATGATCTCCTGGATCAGCCGGGCCTTGACCTCAGCCGTGCACACCGTGCTGTCGCGAACCGAGGTCGCGAGCGCGATCCCCGCGGGCGTCACCGGAAACTGCGCCTTCACGACGGTCGCCGCCCGGTTCGACTGCCGGTGGTGCGACTCCTTCGTCTTGGTCACGTCGTGAAAACCGTGCGCCTCGGCCCGGCGCCCGGAGCCGTGACAGCTGGGGCACGTCGTCGTCAGTCCGAAGGAGTTCGCGATCCGCCGATCCCCACCACAAATTCCGCACGGTTCTTCGGACAAGGGCACTTCCTTCTCGCGCGCCTGGGGCGCGGGCGTTTCGAGCCAACCCCGACACTCTACCCGCGGGCGCCCGCTTTCGCCCGCTTTGCCTGATCGGGCTGGGACATGCGGCCCCGGAAGGCTCAGAGCGCGAAGTCCAGGACGACGATCCGCTCGAAGGTCCCGCGCACCAGCGCGGCGACCGGCTTGTGCTCGGGGTGCGGACCGTAGGCGTCGAGGCTCGCGCGATCGACGAAGTCCATGGTGAAGCCGTGGGTGAAGCCGTCGCGCCGCTCGGCGGGAGCGAAGTTCTGGCCCCAGCGGCAATCGAGGAGACCGGGAATGCGGCCGACGAGCCCGGTCAACGCGACGCGGCACGCTTCGATGGCTTGCGCCGTGCTGCCGGCACGAGGTCGCAACAGCAGGATGTGGCGGACCATGGGGCATTCCTGATCTGCGGAGAGCTAGGGTCGGATGAATTTCAGCACGAACCGGTCGCTCGTACCGCGCCGGTCTCCCGCAGCGGCCGGAGCAGCGCTCCAGTCGCGCGCGTCGTCGGGATTGCGGAGAAACGTTGCTTCTGTCCGCAGCCGGCGATCGCTCCCGCGCACGCCGCGATGACGACCAGGAACGGAAAGCGACCGCCCGTTTGGAAGGGAGACCCCATGGCCTGCGCACTGTACGCCCTGTGCGCCTTGGTGGGTGCATGAATGGATGGATGGAAATTTGAACCTGCCGGCTCCGTGGGGACCGCCTTGCCCGGTCGGCCACGGGCGGTAATGGTGCGCGCTCGTGATCCCGAACCCGTCCGGCAAGCCGCGTGACGTGGGTCGGAGCGCGGCGCTCGTCGTCGCGACGCTGATCCTCGCGGGTGGCCTGGCGGTGCTGCTCGGCCGCACGGTCCTCCGCGGGCTCTCCGCGTTCTCCGACCTGCGAATGCCGGGATCAGGGCAGGCGGCGTCGATCCCCGACGCCGCGGGTGCGGACGACGCGAACCCCGAGATCCGCGGTCGTATTCTCGACGCCGACGGCAACGCGGTGCCCGGAGCAGCGGTGCGGCTCGTGACCCCCGCGCAAGGCACGGGACCGGGCGCGATCCTGCGCGATGCGAGCACCGACGCCGCGGGAGGCTTCTCGTTTCCGCACCTGGCCGTCATGGCGGTCCGGGTCGTCGCGGACCACGACCCCGAAGGCACGGTCACGAGCGCCGAGCTTGCCGTCAAGGCGGGGCGGAGCCAGCAGATCACCCTCGTGCTGGCGCCGAGCACGGTTCGCGGTCAGGTCGTCGACGCCGACGGCCACGCCGTGGCGGGCGGTTCGATCGCCATCGAGGGCGCGCCATGGTTCACTCGAACCGCGACGACCGACGACGCCGGCGCGTTCCGCATCAACGCCGTGGCCGAAGGGGCCACCACGCTCGTGGCCGCTGCGCGCGGGTACGCGACGGCGCAGGTCGACGTAACCCGCGCCGAGGGCCAGACCGAGGTCGTGGTGCGCGTCCGCCTCGTCTCGGCGCCGACGGTCTTCGGCGACGTGCGCGACGCCGACGGCGCGCCGGCGCACGCGCGCGTCTACGCCTGCCTGGGCCAGCCCGGCGAGGCCCGGACCGAGAGCGCCGACGACGGCACGTTCGAGCTGCCCTCGTCGGCGATCGGGTGCGACGCCGTGGCCGAGTGGGAAGACTTCTCGCCGAGCGACCCCGTCACCGTTGCGTCGAGACAGCGCGTGGAGCTCCGGCTGAGGGCCGGCGGGGCGATCGAGGGCGTCGTGGTCGACGACCGCGGTCGCGGGGTGCCGTCGTTCGCCATCAGCGTCGAGGCTTCCTCGTCGGCGTTGAGCGGACGGCCCGCTCGCCGCGGCCCGGCGCACTACGAAGACCCGCGCGGCGCCTTCCGGCTCGAGAAGCTGCAGCCGGGTCGGTACGTGCTCATGGCATCGGCGCCCGGGAAGACGCCCGCCCGGTCGGATTCGATCGACGTGCGCAGCGCGGCCTCGACGACGGGCGTACGCATCGTGCTCGCGGCGGGCGGCGCCGTCGTCGGCCACGTGTACGACGATCGCCGGTCGCCGCTCGCGGGCGTCGATCTCCGCTTCGACGCGTTCGCCAGCACCGCCGAGAACGCGGCCGACGCCAAGACCGACGAGACCGGCCAGTACCGTCTCGACGGCGCGCCCCCGGGTCCTTTCACGTTGCGCGCGCAGAAGGACGGGTATCGCGTGGTCCTCGTCTCGGGTCTGCGCGTCGACTCCCGGGGCACGCTCGCTCAAGACGTCGTTCTTCACGCCCTCGACGGCGGCGCCGGGCTCGAATTCGGCGGCATCGGCGCGAACATCAACCAGACGTCCGACGGGGTCGCCGTGAGCGCCGTGTTCCCTGGCGATCCCGCGGAGCGCGCGGGCCTGCGCCCCGGAGACCGGATCCTCCGCGTCGACGGCGAAGACGCCGACGGGCTGTCGCTCGCGGACGTGCTCCAGCGGCTGCGCGGGCAGGCGGGGACGCCCGTGGGGGTGACCGTTCAGCGGGCCGGCGAGACGGTCGACATCGTGATCCCGCGCAGCCTCATCGTTCGCTGACGCAGGTCTCCAGCCTTCGACCCCAAGCTCTGCTCTGCTCTGCGCCCTCTGCGCCTCTACGGCCCATCTCCCTCTCTCAAGTGAGCGGCATTGGCCTTGGTCCAGTCTAGCTCGCCAGCGGGCCAGGGCTCGCGGTTCGCGCTCGGGCCAGCGCGGACCGCGCGAGGACGAGGCCCGCGAGCGCCGCGGTGGCAGACATCCACGCCCACGCGGGCAAGAGCCCTCCCGTGATGAGGAGGCCGCTCAGGGCCGGCGCGACGATCTGGGCGACCGACTGGAGCGACTGGTTCACCCCGAGCACGACGCCTTGCTCGTGACGGCCGGCGCTCTGGGTGATGAGGCTCGTAAGCGCCGGGCGGAGGACGCCTGTGCCCAACGACGCCAGCGTGGCGACGACGAGGAGCGGGCCGATGTCGTGCACGACGGCGAGTAAGAACTGGCCCACGAACAGCGAGGCGAAGCCGGCGACGACTAGGCGCCTCTCGCCGAAGCGCTTCACGAGCCGGCCCACCCCGGCGGCCTGGAGGATGATGCCGAGGCCGCCCGTGTACGCGAAGAGATACCCGATCTCGCGCGGCCCGAAGGGGTGGCCGTGCCACGCGAAGCGGCGCTCGGCGAAGAGGGCGATGCCCGACATGAAGGTCGAGAACGCGAAGATGAAGCACACGAACTGCCCGAAGAGCGCGCCCAGGACGGGGCGCTTGAGGAACTCGAGGTAGGTCCCCCACTGGAAGATCGCGACCCGGCCCCTCGCCGGCGCGCTCGGGTTCGCCTGCGGGTGGGCGAGTCGCGGCGGCTTGCCCCCGGGGAGGATGAAGAGCGTGCAGAGGATGCTCGCCAGCGACAGCCCGGCCGCGCAGTAGATGGGCGCGGTGAGCCCGTAGTTCGAGAGGTAGCCGGTGACCGCGGGGCCGACGAAGAAGCCGACGCCGAAGGCGATGCCGATCATCGAGAACGAGCGCGCGCGGTTCTCGGGCGCGGTATTGTCGGAGATGTACGCTTGGGCAAGGCTGAGGTTGCCAGCCGTCGCTCCGTCGATGACGCGCGCCAGGTAAAGGACCCAGAGGGTCTGCGCGCGCGCCATGACCAGGAACCCGATGAAGGTCCCGATCTGGCTGACGAGGAGCATCGGCCTCCGGCCGACGGAGTCGGAGATCCGGCCGAGGAGCGGGCCCGACACGAGCTGACAGGCAGCGTACGACGAGACGAGGAGCGTGGCCTCGAACGGCGTGGCCCGGAAGTGCTCAGCGTAGATGCTGAGGAGCGGAATGACGAGCGTGAAGCCGAAGACGTCGACGAGGACGATGAGAAAGATAGGGAGGAGCGACTTCAAGGACCTGCTACCTGCACGCCGGTTCGTTGGCCATGGCGCCTTGATAGCCCAGTTCCGCGCAGCTGGACCGGCCCCTCGCGACCCGTCGGCGGGACGCGCTTCGCCGCGCTGCGCCGTGCGTCGTGGCGTCGATTGCGTCGACGACGTCCGCTTGGCTCGGTGCTCGCGTATCATGCGGCCCATGGCGAAGAAGATCGCGAAGAAGACCAAGCCCAAGAAGCGTGTGTCCAAGGCCGTGACCGCGGCCGCGAAGAAGAAGGCCAGCGCGGCCGCCGCGCGCGCGAAGAAGCCCGCGCCCCCGAAGAAGGCGGCGCGAAAGGTCGCGAAGAAGGCGGCGCGAAAGGTCGCGAAGAAGGCAGCGCGAAAGGTCGCGAAGAAGGCGGTCGCACGCCCGAAGGTGCCGCCGCCGAAGAAGGCCAAGCGGGCGGCTCCGAAACGAGCGCCGGCCAGCGCGGCCAAGAAGGCCGCGCCGCGCACCGCGCCGAAGGCGGCGCCGGACACCTTTCACCGACGCGACGGGGCCGGTCACCTCGATCCGAAGTACGCGGCCGACTTGATGGCGCAGAGCGGCCTCCACGAAGACGACGGCGGTCGGGCCTTCTTGAAGCGGTCGAACCGCTCGAAAGACGATCTCGCCGAGGAGCTCGGCGAGGAGTTCGTTCAGGGGGCGACGAGCGGCGAGGCCGACGGCGAAGAGTCGCTCAACCAGGTCGTGGAAGAAGAGACCGGCGGTCCGTTCGTGAACTCCACGGGGGGAACCGAGTTCGCCGAGGGGACCGACGCGTCGAACCCCGAGACCGCCGAGCGTGAGCCGTTCCCGAAGACGTGATCGCCGGCTGACGCGCTGCACGAGACGAGAGGGGCCGCTGAGGCGCAGAGGACGCAGACAGGAGGGGTTCGGTGCGCTCTTCCGGTCTCTCGCGAGAATTGGCCTCGGACGCCGGGTTCGAGGCGAACGGCTCGGGCGAAACGCTTGGTACCAACCCCCTCTCTGCGGCGGCGATTCTCCTTCTCCTCGTGACGTGACCCCCTAGCGATGGCCGCCGTGCCCGTCAGGGCGGCCGGACGCGTGGGGGGCCGCGTGCCCGTATACGTGACGGGCCGGCGGGGCGTGCACCCGGCGCTCGGCGAGGGCGGGCGGCTCGTTTTCGTGGTGCTGCCATCCGCCGCGTTCGTCCTTGTAGTACCACGCTCTTCGCCGCATCTTTCGGCTGGGGGTAGTACCAGGCCGCATCTCTATTGACCCTCGACGACGACGTCGTAGTAACTCGCGACGCCCTTCCACCCGCAGGTGGTGTGCGTGTCGCTCGGCCGAAGGTTGATCGCGCTGGAGCGAGGCGGCGGGGAAATAGTGATTCCCTTCGACGACCATGCGCCGCCAGGGGCTCGGCGGTGTCATCGCTCTCGGCGAGAACGGTTCCCTTCCAGGTGGCTTTCATGCTTTGCCTGTAGCAGCCTGGTAGCCGGGGCAGCTCAGCACGGGCACGCGCGGATACTTCGCGAACCGCGGATCGCGCTCGTGCAAGAGGCAGAGCCGGAACACCGAGCCGCGCGCCGACCCGACGCGCTTGCAGTGCTGGCAATGGTCGCACAGACCGCCGGGCGGGATTTCCATGCAGACTCAACGTACACGCTGTCGTCCGGGCCGGGTCGCGTGTTCGCGCGCGTGCTCGCGTTTGCACGCGTGCTCGCGTTTGCGCTCGCCGGCGCGCACGCGGGATCAGTCGCGGGCGACGACCTGCATTCGCATCCCGTACCTCGGCCGCAACGTGATCGACGCCCTGGGCGCGACCCGATGGCCGGCCGCGAGCGTGAAGCGATGGCGCTGCGTCAGGGTCGCGAGCACGAGCGCCGCTTCCATCGTGGCGAACGCGTTCCCGATGCACGCGCGCGGGCCGCCCCCGAACGGGAAGTAGGCGAACCGCGGGAGACGCTTGGCGAGCCCGTCTTCCCAGCGCTCGGGGCGGAAGGCCTCGGGATCCTCGAAGTTGCGGGCGTCGCGGTGCACGACCCACTGGCTGTAGTAGAGCTGCGACCCCTTCGGAAAGAGGAAGCCGCGGAGCTCGAACGGCTCGGCGACTTCGCGCCCGATGACCCACGCCGGCGGATAGAGGCGGAGCGCCTCGGAGACGACGCAGCCGACGTACGGCAGGTTCGGCAGATCGTCGAGGGTCGGCAAGCGCCCGCCGAGCACGGCGGAGAGCTCGGCCCCGAGGCGCGCGTCGGCCGCGGGGTTCTGCGAGAGGAGGAACAGCGCCCACGCGAGCGAGTTGGCCGTGGTCTCGTGGCCCGCGATCACCATGGTCATCACTTCGTCGCGGAGCTGCACGTCGTTCATCCGCGAGCCGTCTTCGTCACGCGCCTCGAGCAGCATCGAGAGCAGGTCGTCGCGCGCATCGCCGCCCGATCGCTGGCGCTCGGCGATGAGCCCGTAGACCACGGCGTCGGCGCGGCGGAGCGAATCTCGGAGGCGCACGTTCCGCGGGATGGGCAGGCGGTCGAGCGCGGGGAAGATGAGAGGGAGCAGGCTCTCGTACCGCTCCGTCGTCGCGGCCATGAGATCGCCGATCGCGGTCGCGCCGGTGCCGATGTCCGACCCGAAGAGCGTCCGGGCGACGATGTCGAGGGTGAGGCGCATGAGATCGGCGTGAACGTCGCGCGTCTCTCCGGGGCGAAAGGCCCGCATCGCCCGCTTGGTGCTCGCGACCATGTGGGCGGCGTAAGCGCGCAGGCGATCGCGGTGGAACGCGGGCTGCGCGAGGCGCCGCTGGCGTCTCCAGAACTCGCCTTCGCTGGTGAGCAGCCCCTGGCCGACCACGCGCCGGAGATCGCGCAGGGTCCCGTCTTTGACGAGGCTCTTGTTCGCCGTCACCGCCACGTACTCGATGTCGGCGGGGTCGCTCAGCTGAAAGCTACGGCTGCCGGGAAAGTGGAGATCCACCACGCTGCCGAGGCGCGCGGTCGAGCGGAAGAATCCGAGCGGATCGCGGAAGTAGCCGAGCAGGCTGCCGAAGAGGGGGACGCCGGGGGCCCGGGCAATGGCGGCGAGGGGCATGAGCTGGAGTATCGAGTGGACCCCAGGAGCCGTCCATTCGCATTCGGCTCGGTTTCCGCTCGCGTCGCTTGGGGTTGTTGTCGGAGCGCGCTCAGGCACCCGGCGCGCCGAGGGTGCGCTGCAAGAACGAGCCGACGCCCTCGATGACCGGCGGGGGAATGGCGTGGCCACCGCGAAAGGGGACCCACGTCGCCGTCATTCCGTGTTCGGCCAGCGTGTCTCTCAGGCGCTCGGAGACCGCGAAGGGAAGGAGCTCGTCGATCTGGCCGTGGCTCATGAACACGGGCAGCCCGCGGCGCGACTCGAAGCGCGGCGCCCACTCGCGACCGGCGATGCGCGTTCCGGACATGAGCACCAGGCCGGCGAGCGGCAGCGTCGAGTGCAGCGCGACGTCGAGCGATAGCATCGCGCCTTGCGAGAAGCCGCCGAGCACGAGCTTCCCGGGCGGCGGACGCAGCACGCTCTCGACTTCCGCGAGGAGCGATTGCACCTTGGCGCGCGACTCCGCCAGCCCCTCGGGGGTGCTCTCGGTGTCCGCGGTCTCGCCCGCCGCCCGGCGCCGCATGCGCGCCTCGAGATCGATCCACCACCACGCGCGGCCGCCGGCGTACGCGGAGCCGAGCGAGACCGGCGCCTCGGGAAAGACGAAGCGGGTGCCCGCCGGCGCACCGCGCGCGCCCGCCAGAACGCGACCGAGAGGAAGGAGGTCGTCGCCCGGCGCGCCGAAGCCGTGCAGCAAGACGACGACCGGCCCGTCGCCGCCGCCGGCGCGATCGGTCCCGCCCGTGACCCGGGCGTCGAGGTCGCCGAATTTGCGCAACCTGACGACCGTCATGAATCGACCTTGCCCGTGCGCTGGGGCTCCGCGGTCGCGATCTTGAAGTTGCAGCGGCCGTTTCGACCCCCGAGCATGCGGCGCGTATCGGTGGGCCTCCCGTCGTCGAGGCGGGCCAGATCGCCCTCGACGTCCACGCTGGACGATCCGCGCCCCATCATGCGATCCCGCAGCGCGTTGTTCTCGGGCCAGGTGGCGGCGTGAATCGATCCCACGGGAGATCCCCGGCCGATAGCATGAGGTAACCTCCCGCGCCCATGCGCGCCCATGAAAGGCAGCGAGCCCTCGCGATGACCGATCTCGACCAACCGACCCCCGTACGAGCCGACGCGACGTTCGACGTCGGCGCTCTTACGACGTGGCTACGCCAGCGGGATCCGACCCTCGAAGGCACCCCGGAGCTCTTTCAGTTCGGCAAGGGGTTCTCGAACCTCACGTACCTCGCGCGGTACGCCCTGCCCGCGCAGCGCGAGCTCGTCATCCGGCGCGCGCCGCCGGGGATCCACATCAAGAGCGCGCACGACATGGGGCGCGAGTTCCGGATCCTGCGCGCGCTGGCGCCGATCTGGCCGAAGGTGCCGAAGCCGGTCGCTTACTGCGAAGACGAGGGCGTGATCGGGTCGGAGTTCTACGCAATGAACCGTGTCGAGGGCGTCATCCTGCGCGCGCGCCGCGCCGATGCCGGGCCGCCCGAGCGCGACGGTCTGGGCCCGGCGGCGATGCGTCGCGTATCAGAGGCGTGGTGCGACACCCTGGCCGAGATCCACTCGCTCGACTGGCGCGCCGCCGGTCTCGAGTCGCTCGGCAAACCGGCGGGGTACATCGAGCGGCAAGTTCGCGGGTGGAGCGACCGATGGCGCAAGTCGCGAACCGACGACGTGCCCGAGATGGAGCGCCTCGGCGCCTGGCTCGACGCGCATCGCCCGGCCGCGGATCCCGGGCCCGCCGCCGCGACGCTCGTGCACAACGACTTCAAGTACGACAACGTCGTCTTCGCGCCCGACCTCGGGCGCGTCGTCGCGGTGCTCGACTGGGAGATGGCCACCCTCGGCGATCCGCTCATGGACCTCGGCACCGCGCTCGGCTACTGGATCGAAGCGGGCGATCCGCCGATCTTGTACACGTCGGTCGCGGGGCCCACGAACCTGCCCGGCAACCTGACGCGAATGGAGATCGTCGAGCGCTGGTCGCGCGCCACCGGCCGCGACGCGTCGAACGTGACGTTTTACTACGCGTTCGCGCTCTTCAAGCTGGGCATCATCAAGCAGCAGCTCTACAAGCGCTGGGTCGAGAAGCTCACGGGCGACGAGCGCTTCGCCGCGATGCTCGAAGGCGTGCGCGCGGTCTCTACGGCCGCGCTGCTCGCCGTCGAGAAGGGGCGCATCGACCGGCTCGCGGGCTGACGCGATCCTTGCCGCGCTCGCCGAACGCGCCGAACGCGCCGAACGCAGGGCGAGTGGCCCCGAGCCTAGTTCGGCCGGAGCAACTCAGCTCGTGCCGACGACGCCGTGCACCTCCTTCGCGGCGCGGTCGATCGAGATGGCGCGGATGCCTGCAAGGAGCTGGATGCCGTTCTCCTCGCACCAGGGCAGGCTATTGAGGAAGATCTCGCTCGCGTCTTGCGAGCCGGTGATCACGTTCGAGAGCAAGAGCCGGTTGTAGTTGCCATAGGGCTCGTCACCGAACATGGTGATGTCGAAGAGCTCCTTGCCGCCGCGCGCCAGGATCTCTTCGACCGTGCGAGCGCCGGCCATTCCATTTCCGATGACTACCAGTCGTTCTTTGCTCATGGTCATTGGCTCCGTCAATCGACCTCGAGAATGCCGATATCGATGACCACCGTGCCCGCCGCGCCCTTGGGGGCCGCCAGCGACACCGCCATCTTGCTCTCGGGGAAGATGTCTTCGACCACGGCGAGGGGCACGTGCACGCTCGACTTGGCGCCGATGGGGAAGTAGCGCATCGCCTTGCCGTCGCGCGTGAGCACGAGGTAGATGAGCTCGTCCGACGAGTTCCCTCCGCGCATGTAAATGAGCTGCGCGCGCTTGTCGGCGGGGACGACGTAGTTCGTGCCCGCTCCGAGGGCCTGGGGCGCGTCGAGCCCTTTGCCCTCGAACGCGAACACGCCGTGAATGAATCGAGGGGTCGAGTTCATGGGTCTCCTGGGACGTCGTCTTCCGACGCCTTCGTGATGGCGACTGCGGCGATCTTGTATTCGGGAATCTTCGAGTCGGGGTCGAGGGCGTCGTTCGTCAACGTGTTGGCCCGCCCCGCCCCGCCCCAGTGGAAGGACACCACGAGGTTCGAGCCCATGACGAAGAGCGCGACGTCCACCCCTTGCGACACAAGCCGTCCCGGTTCGTCGGAAATTCGCGGCGCATGACCTCGAACCCGGCGCCGTCCCACCGCAGACCCAGCCCGCATTGAAGGGCGCAGTAGGGGCAATGGGTCTCGGTGAGCTCGCGGTACGCCGTCGCAAACGATGCAGGCGCTACGGGCGATCCGGGCCGAGGCGCTCACTGCCACGCCCGATCCGTAAGGCGCGGTCCATTTCGCGCGTGTGTTCGCGCAGGGCGCGATTGTGTTTCTTGGGCGTGTGTTTCTTGGGCGGGTGTTTCCTGGGCGGGTGTTTCCTGGGCGGGTGTTTCCTGGGCGGGCT
>OBLW0100001519.1_pt1 | contig 19570 bp, 13 predicted proteins | sample 1520161 | NCBI WGS metagenome assembly OBLW01 (sample SAMEA3539309, study PRJEB22396) | soil metagenome | biome: tundra; feature: field; material: soil | place: USA | collected 2010-05 | depth 0.15 m | reverse complement strand
GAACCCCGAGGCGGAGTTCGGATGGAAGCCGGGAGCGATCGTCAACATAGGCTTGAAATCCGGAACGAACGGCCTGCACGGCACGGTCTACGATTTCGAGCGAAATAGTGCGATTGACGCTCGCAATTTCTTCAACAACTCTGGGCCGCAAAAACCGGTGCGTCTGCATCAGTTTGGGGCGACGGTTGGCGGACCTATTATCAAAGACAAGCTATTTTTCTTTGGCGGATGGGAAGCGATCCACGACTTGGTGGGCAACACTTTCACGGTGCCTAGTCCAGCGACGGTTGCTCTACCGACAACGATAATTAACAACAAACCGAGCTGCCCCTTCACCCAGAGCGGAGATTGCAACAACAGCATTCCGGATGCGATTGCGGATCTACAAGCTGGCGGATTTCCGATCAACCCGATAAGTCAAAACCTGCTGAAGTTGTTCCCCGCGAACACCGCTCCTCCCGCGAGCCCCACTGCGAACACCACGTTGAATATCGGCTTCCCGAACACGAATAACGGAAACAATGGGCTGGCGAAGGTCGACTACCACCTCAATGCACGCAACACGATAAGCGCCATGTACTTCATTGGTAGCAGTATTCAATTCGAGGAAGACCAAGCCGTTTTGCAACAAGCGTGGGAATCGGAGGCGCAGACGCGTTCTCAGGTGTTGGGTGCTACATGGATTTGGACCCCGGGGACGAGTTGGGTAAATCAAGCCAAGTTTTCTTACACGCGACAGAAGCAGTTGATCGCCACGGCCGATAGCACCGTCAATCCGACGACATACGGAATAGACACAGGGGTGACGAACCCGCGTGACTTCGGAATGCCGGTCATAACGGTCGGACCGTTCTATCCCATGGGGGGGAATCCGGGCTGGCCGTCATTGCAGAATCCCGCGCTGAACTATTCGTTTGCGGACAACGTCTCGTACATTCGGGGAAATCACTCTTTCAAATTCGGAGGCGAAGTTCGTCGCGGTAGCATTCACAACATCAAGGACCGTTTTGGCCGAAGCCGGCTCGTATTTGGCGGTAAGAACAATATTTATGCGAACGCGCCGGCGTTGGAAGATTTTCTGGCGGGCAATCCCAAAAGCGGTCGCATTGCTGTCGGCGATACGGAGCGCAATGTCTCGATGTGGTCCTATGCCGGATACTTTCAAGACGACGTACGCGTGACTCCACGATTCACACTGAATGCGGGGCTGCGATACGAACTCAACTCGGTCATGAAAGAGGCCAACAACCTGCTGGGGAATTTCGATCCCAACGTCGGGCTCGAACAGGTTGGAAAACAGATCAGCGCTCCTTACAACGGGGATCATAACAACTTCGCGCCACGGCTGGGCTTTGCCTGGGATGTATTCGGTGGCGGAAAAACAATCTTGCGCGGCGGCGGCGGGATTATGTACTCGCTATTCCCATTCAATGCGTTCATCGGATACTTCGGGGTAGATAACGCGGCAACGCCTGGTATCAGTGTGATTCCAACGGGCGCTATCGGTGTGCAACCAGCGGGTGGCAACATCGTTGCGGGAACGACAGATCTCACCCCGGGACAACTAAACTATACCGGCACAGGCCCAGTGTTTACGACCACGAGCCTGAATTGCAATCCCAATGTGATTGGCCCGAACGGCGTTGCGGGCACACCGTGTTCGATTCTGGGTGTGAATCGCAATTTACGTACTCCTTACGTGAGTTCCTGGAACCTTAACCTGCAGCAAGTGCTAACAAGCACGACAACGCTTCAAGTTGGATATGTAGGCAATCACGGAACGAAACTGCTGAGTGTTTACGATATCAATCAGGTTAATCAGGCGCTCGATGATGGTGGTGAGCAGGTCGGCCGTCCCTACAATGCAAAATTTCCCTTCTTGCAGTTCATCAACATGTTGGGGAACGGCTATGAATCCAACTACGACGGCTTGCAAGTGAACCTGACACAAAAGACGCGAAGTGGATTTTCATTCGTAGCGGGTTACACGTGGTCCCACACTCTCGATCAAAGCTCCGCCAACCGCGATCCGCAACCGCAAAACAGCCTGAATCCAGCGGCGGAGTATGGCAATAGCGACATGGATATCCGCCATCGCTTTACTTTTACCGCGACCTATGCAATTCCCGGTAGAAAGAGCAAGGGCCAGTTGCTGGAAGGATGGCAGGTTAATTCCATCTTGACTTTGCAAACCGGGCAGCCTTGGGGAGCGATTGATGGCATAGTGAATGGAAGCGACGTGAGCGGCACTGGCGAGCTCAGCGACCGGTGGGATTTCTTTGGGAATCCTTCCGACTTCAGCGTCGCAAGCACAGCGATTCCGTATTTTTCGGGTAGCGGCGATGCGAGTGCTCCAACTTCCAACGCAACGTGCAACGCGAAGGCGCAGGCGGTGGATGGAGGCGTTGCGGGTGGCCCCACCAGCGCGTCATTGGCGAATCTGGGTTGTTTCGCGAAGGGCAACTCCGTCATGATTCCTCCAGCGCAAGGGACTTTCGGGACGATGGGTCGCAATATCTTCCGCGGGCCGGGATTCCACGAGTGGGATATGTCGGTGGTAAAAAACTTCAAATTCGGCGAACGGATTACCGCGCAGTTCCGCGGTGAAATGTTCAACGTCCTCAACCATCCAAACCTCGCGAATCCGTGGGGTGCGTCGGGTACTTATGGCAACGTGGATCCTTCCGCTCCCACCTCGTTCGGTTGCGGTTGCGCAACTCCCGATGTGGCAGGAGCGAATCCGGTCATCGGAACGGGCGGTGCGCGCGCTATCCAAGTCGGATTGAAGTTCCTGTTCTAAGAAATAAAACAGAGCAGAGAAGGCAGGATCTTCCCCACTGCCTTCTCTACTCGCGGTAAGAGCGCATTAGCGCTGCGCAGACGACGCAGAGAAAGTATCCAGGTTGCAATGGACAAAAGGGAAAGTACTCGAACGCGTCGACAATTTCTGCAGCAGATGGCCACTGGAGTTGGAATCGCAGCCGTCGGTTCGGCCCTTCCCGCCTTCGCCGACCACCATTCTCACCCGACCGCGCAGAGCCTGACCTATCTCGATCCCAACACTTACGTAAAGAACATGGACGTGATCGCACACATCCTGCCCGGAGAAGATCGCGGCGGGAAGATGCAATTCATGTCGATTGGGAGTCGTCGATATTTGCTACAGCAAGGCGATGTCATCGATATCAGCGACCTGCGCAAACCGCAAATGTTCAACAAAGGCGGATTCGAGGGATCGCAGTTGCAGGTGGCTTACAACCGCAAGCTGAAAAAATGGATTTTGATGACGGGGGGGCAGGCGCCGATCACGGATTCGACTCCGGAAGCTCCGATGGGAAAATATGACGATCCGCATCTCGCGGATCGATGGAGAAACTTTAAAGGATTACGCGGGGTTCGCTTTTACGATGCGAGCGATCCGGCGAAGATCGTAAAGCTTTCCGAGTTCAGCACTGGAGCCACCGGCTCGGGCACTCATCGCAATTACTATGACGGCGGACAGTATGCGTATCTTGATACCGCTCCGGATGACACATTCGTTCATCAGCCTTCGTACTTCCGCCCGCTGGTTAATGGAAACATGATTGTGGACGTTTCCGATCCCGTGAATCCGAAGGAAGTATCGATGTGGTGGGTGCCGGGATCGCGGAAAGGCGAGGAAGCCGAATACGAAAAGTGGATCTGGTCGAAGTACGTTCCGCCGAAGGTGGTGGCAGATCAAACGCCGTTCGCGGGATTGCACGGTCCGGTATACGTACCGAAAAAAATCGAGGATGGTGGTACGCGCGGTTATGGCGCCTGGGGTTGCTTCGGACTGATCATTCACGATCTCACAGATCCGAAAAATCAGAAGAAGATTGGCGGCTTTGAGCCTCCCCCGCAGTACGGAGCGGGAGGTATTGCATTTCATACGATCTGGTGTGGAATGCTGGAACGCGGATTCGTGATCGCGAACGGCGAGACGACGAATTCAGATTGCAACCAGATTTTTCTTCCGATTTGGGTGATTGACATTCGCGACGAGACGCGGCCCGTGCCGGTCGCGCAATTTCCTCAGCCGATACCACCTGCTGACGCTCCTTATCGGGACTTCTGTTTCAAGCGCGGACGCTTCGGTGCGCACAATCCTCCTCATTCGAAAGCGCCGGGAAAGATTGCTGGCGGTTTCATACCGTACGCTTATTTTGACGCGGGGTTGCGATGCTATGACATTGGCAATCCTTACCGGCCGGAGGAAGTGGCTTACTTTATACCGCCGCAAGGTGGCGACTTGGCTAAGTTCGGTACTGGTGACCGGACTGTCAGTAATGTACTGGTGGAATGGGACCGCAAGGTGATTTACGCGGCGGCGGATACGGGAATTTATGTTTTGAGTTGTCCGAATCTTGGTAAGCCGGTATTAGATCCACTCCCTGTGACGGAATGGTCTCTGCCTAAGTTGAACGACGGCGCAGTGTGATGAGTGCGAAATCTCCAGGCCGCAAAGACAGAAACAACGACGACGAGCGGAACATGTTTGAAGCAGAAGAGTCCAGCCGGAGGAAGTTTCTTCAGAAATTGACCGCAGGTGCAGGAATTGCAGTGGCCAGTCCTATGGCCATGGCATGGGCGAATCTATCCCCCAGACCAACCGACGAGCTGGCAACCGTGCGAAGCGCATATCCGGCCGAACAACAACCGTCGGGCGGAGCGAACCTTCTGACTGATGAGCGATTCCGCGTAGGCGCTCAGTTTCGAATGAAACAATTTATTCAGAAGGGCGCCGATCCCAAAGACGCGGAAGCAATCTTTCGCGGTTTGCCGAATCTCGATGCGCAGCCATGGGTGGATGCATGGAGCCGTTTAGCGCAGCCGCTGGAGCAGCGCGCAGCAGCGCTAGAGGCGCAAGGGAAGAATCACGAAGCGAGCGAGGCCCACGAGAAAGCATCTTTTTACTATGGGATCGCAAAGTTCCCCGTAATCAATCATCCCGCGAAGAAGGCCGCTTACAAGAAATGTATCGAGACGTATTTGAAAGCGGCGAGATACTTCGACCCTCCGCTAGAGCGAGTGACGATTCCATTCGAGGGCAGCCAGATCATTGGGTACCTGCGCCGGCCCAAGGGAGTCTCTAACCCGCCGATAGTGATTGCGACGGGCGGAGTGGATGTTTACAAGGAAGAACGCGATACAACCGATCTGCTAGACGTAGGAATAGCCGCGTTTTCGACGGACATGCCCGGAAACGGCGAGTGCCCGCTGTGGTACACGCCCGATGCCGGACGGTTTTACAGCGCAATCATCGACTACCTCCTCACACGCGACGATGTGGATGCGACGCGCCTGGGAATGATTGGCCGCAGCTACGGCGGCTACTGGGGCGGCAAGATGGCTTACGTCGAAAGCAAAAGAATCAAAGCCGCCGTGCAATGGGGTGGTCCCACGCACTACACCTTTCAGGTACCGTGGCTCCAAAGGCTCAAGGAAGACAAGCTGTACCTGTGGTCATTGCTGGACTCGATGATGTATGCGAATCATGTGAATAGTTTTGAGGAGTTGCTGCAACACGCGCCGACAATGTCTCTGAAGGCTGAGGGTTGGTTTGACAAGCCTGCGGCTCCGATTCTCGCTATTAATGGCGCGAAGGACGGCTGGATCAGTATTCAGGATCTCTACATTCTGCTGGAGAGCGGCGATCCCAAGGCGGCGCGGGTGTATCCCGAAGGCGGGCACATGGGAGGAGATCCGGGAGCAAACAAATTGGCCATGGCATGGCTGAAGGGGAAGCTTACTTAAACGGTGTTGTTGCGAATGATCCATCGGACCATGAAAGTCGCGCTGAAATTCCCGGTGAGAGTCGTGGCGATTACCACTCTGTTGGTGATCGGCGCGCTCGCGCATGCGCAAAGTGCGGCGCCCCAAACCATTCGCGTGGTCGCTCTATATCCTCACCTGCCGATCGTGATTGCACAGGAGCATGGCATCTTTGCCAAACACGGGGTGGATGTGCAGATCGACACCGTTCCGAGTTCCGATGCGCTTCGAGAGGAATTGGCGAGTGGAAAGGCGGATCTCGCCCATGCCGCCGCGGATAATGCTGTCGCGATGGTCGAGACATCAGGCGTGGATGTCGTCATTGTGATGGGCGGGGAAGGTTCCACCAACGAACTGCTGGCGCAACCGGAGATTCACTCGATTACCGACCTACGCGGGAAGACGTTGATTGTGGATGCGCCGAATACGGCATATGCGCTTCAGCTCAAAAAGATTTTGCTGCTCAGCGGACTCAAGGCGGGCAAGGACTATGAGATCAAGCCAATCGGCGCAACGCCGATCCGGTTGCAGGCTATGCGCGACCACAAAGAATATGCGGCGTCCATTCTAGGTCCGCCGACTTCGGTCCTGGCGAAGAGTTCAGGGTTTTTGAGTCTCGGGAAGACGCAAGACTTGATCGGAGCTTATCAGGCGACGAGCGCTTTCGTCCGGCGGGCATGGGCCCACGATCACAGCGAAACTGTGGAGCGATACCTCGCCGCATACGTTGAAGCACAACGCTGGCTGCTTGCCCCCGAGAATAAGTCGCAGGTACTCGTGCTGGTAAAAAAGCAATGGCATCTTTCAGACGATCAGGCGAGTGAGACATACGCAATGATCGAGCATCACGTCTGGTACGAACCAGATGCGCGCTTTGACCTCGAAGGATTCAAGAACGTTTTGAAATTGCGTGCGGAGATTGAAGGTCAGTGGGGCGGACACCCTCCGGCTCCGGATAAGTATTTTGATTCGACTTACTATCAGCAGGCATTAACACAGATTAAGTGACTGATTGAGTAACTCTAGATCAAGTGAAAATGAGATCCCAGGGCATTAACGCGCTCGCGCAACGATGGAAGGCGGTGCTCTCTGTCTGCGTTTTTCTGACTGTGATGCCTCTTTGCGCACAAGAGCAGAAAGTGTCCGTCCCGGAATTTTCTCTGGCTCTTGCCGGCGATTCCATCATCATGACCCCGGCCTCGGTACATCAGAACGATCCTCAATTTGTTGCCTTGAGAGATGTAATTCACGGGAGTGATGCGGCCTTTACGAACCTCGAAGGCACTTTTCCCGGACGCAATTCTTATCCCGCGGCGGAGCCCCGAGCCACCTGGATTTCCGTCGATCCGGCCATGTTGAAAGAGCTGCAGTGGATCGGCTTCAACTTGTTTTCGAATGCCAACAATCACGCGATGGATTTCGGGATCGACGGACTGCTGAACACGATGCAGGCGATGAGAGGGGCAGGCGCGGTGTATGCGGGAGTTGGAGAAAACCTTGGCGAGGCACGAGCTCCGGGATACCTTTCAACGTCGCATGGTCGCGTAGCGTTGATCGCGTGTGCTTCGACGTTCCAGCATGACGCTCCGGCTGGGCAGTCACGACCGGATTTGCGCGGGCGCCCTGGCATCAACCCTTTACACCACGAGACCAAGTACGAGGTGGATGCAAACACTCTCGACGCTCTTCAAAAATTGAAAGACGACCTGCACTTGGGCAGCACATCTATCGCTTCAAAATCGTCGCAAAATCTCAGTCTCGCGTTTGACGGCGGAGCTCCAGTTACGTTCGCGGCCGGGGAGCGGCCGAAGGTGGTGACGACCCCTGACGCAAACGATCTCGCGGCCATTACCTCCTCCATTAAAGACGCGAGAGAGATGGCAGATTACGTCGTGGTTTCTATTCACTCGCACGAAGGCGCTCCGGGTGCGGAGTCTTTGCAAGTTCCAGCGCAGTTTGTCACTGAGTTTGCTCATGCAGCGATTGACGCCGGCGCGGATGTATTCGTCGGACATGGCAACCACGCCCTGCGCGGCATTGAGATCTACAAGGGCAAAGTGATTTTCTACAGTCTGGGAAACTTCATCTTTGAAAACGACTTGGTCGTGCCTCAACCGACCGAGTTTTACCAGCAATTCGGTTTGGGCGCGGACGCGCTCCCGGCGCAAGCTTTTGACACGCGCAGCGATCACGACCGCAAAAGTTTCCCCGCCAACCCGCTTTTGTGGCGGTCGGTAGTTGCGCACGTATTGTTTCGCGACAAACATCCGGTGGAAGTCACGCTGACGCCGATCACACTGGGATTCGGCAGACCGCGCCCGGACCGTGGCTATCCTGAGCTCGCCGACGCCAAGGCTGGGCAGGAGATACTGGAAGGCCTACGGAAACTCAGTCAGCTCTTTGGAACTAACATTGCGATCAAGGACGGAATCGGAACGATCACCATTGGGAGATAAGTACATGCTAGCAGGAGTAACTCGATGAGCGCGATGACGCGACGCGGATTTGTAAAAGGGGCCGCACTTGCTCCCCTGGCCTTTTCAAATCTGGGGATGGGCCAGCAAACTCCCACCATTCAATCGGACAAATTTGATGTAGTAGTTGCCGGCGCGGGGCACAACAGCCTGGTCACAGCAGCATATCTCGCTAAGGCGGGCTACCGATGCCTTGTGCTTGAGGGGCGTCCGATCGTGGGCGGCGGCGTAAAGACCGCCGAGTTGACTTTGCGCGGATTTCAACACGACACCTGTTCCTCCGCACATCAGTTTCTCTTCGATAACCCGATGGTGCGCGATAAAGAGCTCGATCTCGAAAAGTACGGGCTCGAATATATCTTTCCTGACCCCGTGTTTCACATGCCGTTTGCGGACGGCAGCTACATTACGCAATGGCGCGATCCCGAAAGGACCATCGCGGAGTTTGCCAAATTTTCCAAGAAGGACGCGGCCAGCTATCGCCGGATGATGGAAGAGTATGAGTCGGTGAAGCCAATTCTTGAGGCGGTCACCTTCACACCGATCGGATTGGGTAAGCCGCTGAACGATCGACTTGCCGAACATCCAAAGGGCAAGATCTGGCAGCGACGTCTCGCCATGTCACATTGGGAGATTGTCCGTGACAATTTCGAAGACGATCATTGCCGGAGCTTCATGCTGTGTGCGCCGTGGGGAAACATGCCGCCGGAAAATCCAGTTACGGGGCGGAGCGCATACTCCACCTTCAATCAACAGAAGACTAGCCGGCCGTTACCCAAAGGTGGATCTGGCAAACTCAGCGACGCGTTGGCTCGCTTCATCGAAGCACATGGTGGCGTCGTCCTCACGAACAAGGCGGTCCAGCAGTTAATGATTGAGGGCGGCAAATGCGTTGGCGTGGAGTGTGCCGATGGCACTTCTTATCGCGCCGAAAAAGCAGTTCTGTCCACGATTCATATCAAGCAATTAGTTGACATGGCCCCTAAAGCGCTATGGGGGCAGGATTTCATCGAAGGCGTAGAAACGTGGCAGAGTGAATGCCAGATTTTTTCTGTAAGTCTCGCCACCACGGAGCCGCCAAAATATACGGTCGACGGTGGAACTCTGACGCCGGTCCACTCCGGCTATCTCGCGAAGCCGGAGCGCGCGCTTCGTTTTGGATACGACTATGCGTGTGGCGCGGTTAATACCGAGGAGCCTCCATTGCACGTGATCTGCTGCAGCGTGCCGGATGCGACGCGCGCTCCCGCTGGAATGCATACCGTGAAGGTTATTGGATATCAGCCCTATGAGCTCAAGGAAGGCCCGCAGCATTGGGACAAGATTAAGGAGCAGGTTGCCGACGCCAATCTCAATTACATGCGAAAGTTTGCGCCCAACTTAACCAACGACAAGATTCTGGCGCGCGTCGTGGATAGTCCGCTCGATTTCGAACGGATGAACGCTCACAACTGGCACGGGAGCTGTCATGCGGGTTCGTGGGGACCGGCGCAGGCGGGCAACATGCGCCCAGTGCCGGGATGGGCGCAGCATCGCATGCCGATTCCCGGCCTCTATCAAACCGGAGCAACGACGCACCCAGGAGGTTCGGTGACGGGCGCACCCGGCCGCAACGCCGCAGTGGTCATGCTGAAGGACTTTGGAACCAGTATTGAAGCTGTAGTAAACAAAAAAGCATAGGGACGGGACGAGCCAATGCGAGTGATTTCAAAGAGTACTTTTCTCATTTTCGCGACTTTGCTTTGGGCAGCTCTTCCCTTTCCGTCATGGGCCGCGGACGCGCCGTTGAAGGCTGTTGTTCCGGCGAACCCGCTGAAGACTGCGGCTCCCGATCAACCCCTCCCGTACAGTCATAAAAAGCATCTTGCGATGGGGCTGGAATGCAAGTTTTGCCACGTGAATCCCGATCCCGGAAATCAAATGACTTTTCCGGCAACAAGCATTTGCATGACCTGCCACCAGAACATAGCGAAAACCAAACCTGATCTTGCAAAGTTGGCGGAATATGCAAAATCCGGTGAGCCGATTCCGTGGGTGCGCGTCTATAAACTCTTGCCCGGACCGCGTTGGAGCCATCGCATACATCTGGAAGCGGGGGCAAAGTGCGAAATGTGTCATGGGCAGGTCTCGAAGATGGACCGCATGCAGGAAGTCACCAGCGTTACTACTATGTACAGTTGCTTGAGCTGTCATCAGGCGAACCAGGCGAAGACGGACTGCAGTACCTGTCATTTATGGCCGTGAGTTGAGGCCGTGAGTGTTCCACCAGTAAATGGTCGCAAATTCTGAAAAATTCGATGTAGTGGTAGCCGGCGCTGGCCACAATAGTCTCGTCGCGACTGCCTATCTCGCCAAAGCGGGATATCGCTGTCTGGTACTCGAAGGTCGCCCGGTGGTCGGTGGCGCGGTCAAGACGCAAGAACTTACGTTGCGAGGATTCAACCACGACGTCTGCTCGGCGGCGCATAGCACAATTTTCAGTAATCCGATGTTCCAGAACAACGAGATCAATCTCAAGGAATATGGACTGGAATACATCGAACCGGATCCTGTGATTCACATGCCATTTCCGGATGGAACCTGGCTGACGCAATGGCGCGACCTGGACCGCACGTGCGCCGAGTTTGCCAAGTTTTCCAAGAAAGATGCCGCTGCATACCGCAGAATGTTAGCCGAGTTCGAGAAAGTGCGACCAATTTTTGAAGCGGTCGCTTTCACGCCGATCGGCTTCGGCAAGCCCCTCAATGACCGCCTCGCCGAAATTCCAAACGGTCATCTTTGGCAACGCCGCGCTGCTATGTCGCAATGGGAGATCATTCGCGACAATTTCGAGGACGATCACTGCCGCGCCTTTCTGCTCGCCAGTCCGTTTACTCATCAGCCGCCGCAATATCCCATGACCGGCCGTCTGGCCTACGCTTCGATTCGTACCACGCCTCGGTGTATTCCAAAGGGAGGGTCTGGTGCCCTCACGCAAGCCTTGGCCCGCTACATCGAGGCTCACGGTGGCGTCATTCTGGTGAACAAAGGCGTCTCCCGCTTGATTGTTGAAGACGGTAAGTGCACGGGCGTCGAATGTGTGGATGGGAGCCAGTACCATGCGGAGAAAGCCGTCCTTTCTACGATCCACATCAAGCAGTTAGTGGATATGGCGCCTCATGAACTTTGGGGAGAGGATTTTCTCTACGGAGTAGAAACATGGCAACCCGAAATTTCGGCGGTCGTGGCGCACTACGCCACGACGGAAGCACCCAGATTTCAGTCTGACAACGGTCCTTTCGAACCGGTGGAAACCTGCGTGATGCCCAGTTCCGAGAGAGCTCTGGGCTTCATCTATGACCATCTTTTGGGGAGAGTAAACGTCGAGAATCCGCCGCTTGAGATCACCTGCTGCAGCACGGTCGATTCGACTCGTGCGCCTGCGGGAATGCACACTCTCCGACTGCTGGGATTCCATCCTTATGACCTTAAGCAGGGTTATGAACATTGGGATGAATTGAAAGATAAGGTCGCCGAATCCAACCTCAACTACATGCGCCGTTTCGCGCCTAACCTGACGGATGACAAGATCCTGGCGCGGTTTGTAGAGAGTCCGGTGGATTTGGAGCGCATGAATCCACACAATTGGCATGGCAGTTATCATGCTGGCGCGGCTGATCCATCGCAATCCGGAGCGATGCGTCCGATGGCTGGCTGGGCGCAGCATCGTATGCCGATACCAGGACTTTACCAGACCGGAGCCACTACCCATCCAGGAGGATCGGTTACCGGGGCGCCCGGCCGCAATGCCGCGACGGTTATGCTGAAGGATTTTGGAACCAGCATAGAGGAAGTTGCTAGAAAGAGAACCTAATCACAGTCTCGACGCTCCGTTGGAAGCGGCAAGGCTCGCCTTACACAAACAGCCGCACAATCGTGCGACGCTCGCTTTACTGCAAATCTTGCCATCTAGTTAGCGCGCGGCGAGCGCAGCTTTCACGCGATCGGGCGTGAATGGTACTTGACGGATTCGGGCACCAGTCGCGTCAAAAATGGCATTGCCAATCGCTGCGGCCGCCAATGTGATTGCCGTCTCTCCCGCACCAGTCGCTTTTGCTCCCGGGCGATCGATGAGAATGCTCTCGATAGAGGGCACCTGGATTCCGAGCGGTAGCGTGTGGTAGCTCCGCCAGTCGATCGAAGTCACCTTGCGATCGTCCCAGGTAATTTCTTCCCCGAGTGCTCGGCTTGTTCCTTGCAACACTCCGCCTTCAATCTGATTGCGCAATCCCTCAGGATTGGAAATGGGGCCACAATCATGTGCAACCACAAACCGCTTGGCCCGCACTTCGCCACTTGTCTGATCCACTTCCACTTCGGCAACAAGCGCGGCGTATCCGTTATCGCCCTCATACGCGACACAAGCAATGCCGCGTCCGGTGATGACGCCGGTCAGCGCACGGTCGCGTTTTGGCGAAGGACGGACATCCCAGTTCGCTGCCTTGGCTGCGGCTTTAACCACGGCGATAATTCTTTCCTCAGTCAGGTGTTGTAGTCGATACGCAACTGGATCGGCCTTTACGTATGCGCTGATCTCGTCCATGAAACATTCATGCGCGAAGGTGTTCTGGAGCCGCAATGGCGAACGGAGTGGCCCAGTAAAAAAATGTGACTTCACAGCATGGGCCAGCACCCGTTCACTGCGGATCGAACCCGCTCCGCCGCACTTCCCGCTGATGCATCCCACCACATATGAAGGCACCGCATTGCTGCCGTTGCGCAGTTCTCCCGTGGGCTCAATTGCAACTTTTGGAGTGATGGTTTCAGGATCAAAGCCAGCCAGCATTCCCGTCATGACGTTCCCAGGCTTGTCATATCCCGGTCTTCCGCCGAATGATGCCGCCCACGTTTCACAGTCCCACGCCGTGATTGCGCCGCTGGCATCGATTCCTGCTTGCTGTTGGATCACGCATGCTGAGCCATAATTTTCAGAAACAAATTCATCTTGACGCGTGAGTTGAACGCGAACGGGCCGGTGCACCGCTTGGGACAGAAGCGCAGCATCGTAGGAGACCGAATCCGCAGCATTCAGTCCGTAACAGCCCGAGCCACGAACAAAGATTACGCGCACGCTGTCGAGCGGCAAGGCCGTGAGCACCGAGACGCTGTGCCGCGTTGGATACACTGACTGGGTTGCGGACCAGACGGTCGCATGATCTGCCTGCACGTCGGCCACGGCGCATGATGAACCAATCGATCCGTGCGCCTGATAGGGATGTGAATACGTCGCTTTCAGAACGTGGGAAGAGGATTTCAGCTTGTCATCCACGTCTTTGGAGTTGACGAGCATGACCTCGCGTGACGGTTGTTTCCGCATATGGTCGTAAAAATCTTTTTGTGCCGGCAGCCCCGTTCCTGGCTTCCAGGTGACCTTCAGGGTCTTGGCAGCCTGCGCTGCCTGCCACTGCTTTTCCGCAACGACGCCAACGAAGTTATTTCTCACGACAACCTTGATGAGTCCGGGAACGTGTTCCACCGATTTTTCATCCACGCTTGCAATCGCTGCTCCCGCCTCCGGCGGACGTACGACTCGACCGTGAACCATTCCTGGCACATGCACGTTGTGAACGAATTCGAAGGTGCCGGTCATAAGGGCGACCCGGTCCATCGACGGAACAGGTTTCCCGAGTACCTTCCAATCGCTTGGCGTTCTGCGTTTCGCGTTGGAATTTACGGTTACGCCGAAATGCTTACCACCGATCAGTTCGACATAGCTGACATGGCGTCCGCTTTGCGCGCTAACTACACCATCTGCGACGGTAAGATGATCCGCGGGCACGCCCAGTCGCTGCGCGGCCATTCCGACGAGAGCTTCTCGTGCGGTAGCCGCGGCCTGCGCCAGATTCTGGGTATTGAAATTGGTCGGCGTAGACTGACTGCCGGAGGTGGTTCCCTGGTCCGGTGTGACGGATGTATCGCACTGGATTAGCTTCACGGTACCGAGGGGTACGCACAGTTCCTCGGCGACCAGTTGTGTCTGGACCGTGTACATGCCTTGGCCGAAATCGCATTTTCCGGTGTAAGCGGTCACCGTACCATCGGACGCAACCGCAAGCCACGAGTCCAGACTGATCGGATCAATGTGCGACGGATGCGTGTCGAATGGACCTTGTGCGAAGGCGAATGGCTCGATCAACGATGCCGCGCTGAAACTCACAACCAATGCGCCGGACGCGGTGAGAAAATCGCGGCGGGAGAATTCTCTTTTCATGCGTGCCTCGCCTGATATCGCTTGATTGCGCGCATCATGCGTGTGTGCGTAAAACAGCGGCACAACACGTTCGACATTGCGTTCCGAATCTGTTCGTCCGACGCCTTCGGGTTTTCATCCAGCAGCGCCTTTGCCGAGAGGATCACTCCGCTAAGGCAAAAACCACACTGCGCGGCCTGTTCATCGATAAACGCCTGCTGGATTGGGTGCGGTGTTTCGGGAGTGCCCAAGCCCTCCAGCGTCGTGATGTCGTTGTGCTTGACGGCGCTGAGTGGCATCACGCAAGAGCGCACCGCCTTGCCTTGAATGAGGACGGTGCATGCTCCACACTGCGCCAGGCCGCAGCCAAACTTCGGTCCACGCAATTGCAGTTCGTCGCTGAGCACATAGAGCAGAGGGGTTTGCGGATCAACATCCACCGTATGGGTGCGACCGTTCACCTTAAGGACAATAGCAGCCATCATTCACTCCTGGAAATCACAGATTACAAACTCGAGCAGAAAATCTATTGGCCCTCTCCACGTACAGGTGTACTTCACTTCGAACGAACTTCTATTGATGTGGAGACATCTCGATGTCCTCTTCGACCGCGGCCAACCGTGTATCCATACGCTTGCGCAGATCGGTCGCAGCCAACTCGCCTTCCCACCGGCTGACCACCAGTGTCGCCACGCCATTACCTACAACATTCGTGAGGGCGCGACATTCACTCATAAATTTGTCGATGCCGAGAAGCAAAGCCAACGTCTGGAGAGGGATGCCCGGGACCACTGTGAGAGTTGCCGCCAAAGTTACGAATCCTGTGCCGGTCACACCAGAGGCCCCTTTGGACGCAATCATAGCGAATAACAATATGCCAAGGAGCTGGCCCAGGCTCAGATGGATATTGGTAGCCTGGGCCAGAAACAATACCGAAAGCGTCATATATATGTTAGTGCCGTCGGTGTTAAAGCTATACCCAGTAGGAAAGACGAGTCCAACGATGGAACTGGAGGCACCGAGATTTTCGAGTTTCCGCATCATGTCAGGTAGAACCGTCTCCGAAGAACTGGTGCCAAGCACGATCAGGAGTTCTTCCTTGATGTATGCAATGAAACGAAAAATAGAAAAGCCGGCCAGCCGGGCGATGATTCCGAGCACGACAATAACAAAGAGGAAGCTGGTGAGGTAGAAGGTTCCGATTAACTTGGCGAGACTTGCGAGTGACCCGAGATTGTAGCGACCGACGGTGAATGCGATTGCTCCAAAAGCACCAATCGGCGCGGCCTTCACAATGATTCGAATAATGCCGAAGAAAACCTTTCCGGCGGCGCTTACTACGCGAGTGATTTTAACGCCGAGGTCGTCGAGCCTGGAGACGGCGAACCCGGTGAGTATGGCGATCAGCAATACCTGCAGAACGTCGCCCTGCACAAAGGCCTCGACGAACGTCTCCGGGATGATCGCTTGCAACCGAGCCACGAGCCCTACATCCTTGATATGGCTTACGTAACCGGCCACCGCCTTGGGGTCCAGAGTCGAAGGATCGATATTCAAGCCTTTGCCCGGGTGAACGATGGTGGCGACGATCATTCCAACGATGAGCGCCAACGTGGATGCGAACTCAAAATAGAGGAGTGCCTTTAGTCCGACTCGTCCTACCTTGCGCATGTCGCTCATCGATCCAATTCCTTGTACGACCGTACAAAAGACGATAGGAGCGATCATCATGCGGATCAGAGCGACGAAACCGTCGCCCAAAGGCTTAAGCGCAACGCCGGTCTGCGGAAAGAAGTGTCCCGTCAAAATACCCAGCGCCATCGCAATGAGGACTTGCGCGTAAAGAACGCTGTACCAGGGGCGGTGTTTCGGCGGAGCTGTCATTTATACCTGCGTTCCATGTAACTCAATACGCGCGGTTCAGCGGAGCTTCTTTCTGAATCAGTACCCGTTCCAGATTCTGCCAAGCGGAGCGAAATAAAACCGCCGCCGATTGTCGAGTCACTCCGGCGATGTGCGGGGTCAGCAGCAGGCGCTGTCTGGCCTCGCCCGACAATGCCAGCAGAGGATTGTCAGGCGTTGGCGGTTCGCTGGAGTAAACGTCGACGGCGGCTCCGCCGATATTGCCCGACTGCAAATGTTTCGCGAGAGCTAACTCGTCGACAACACCGCCGCGTGCGGCTTGGATCAGAATTGATCCTGGCTTCATCTTGGCTAGTTCACGTTCGCCAAGCAAGCCCTCCGTGGCGGGAGTCAGTGGCACGTGCAACGTGACAATATCAGCGGTTTGCAGCAACTCATCTAATGACATCGACGTTGCGCCAAGCGCCTGAGCCGCGCTGTTCGCCACAGGAAATGGATCATAGAAAGAGATACGGCATCCCATTTTGTGAAACAGCTCTGCGACCGCAAGACCGATCACTCCGAAACCTATCACGCCAACGAGCAAGTTTTCTAACCCAGACAGGTTTTCAGCCAGCATACGCGAGCGAAAAACTCCGTAGTTTCCGGCTTGAATCTCGAAATCCGCCCATGCCAGGCAGCGGAGGAGCAGGGAAGCACATGTGACGGCGTATTCCGCAACGGCTTTGCTACTGCCGCCAGGAACATTAGCGACGACAATTCCCCGGCCTTGCAAAGTGGGGCGGTCGAGGCGATCCAATCCGGCTCCCGTTATCTGCACAAACTTAACGCTAGTATCGACAAAGAGATCAGTTGGCAGCTTGGGGCCTACAGCCGGAATCAAGAGCGCACTGGCCGTCTTTAGTAGTTGGGGAAGATCAGGGTCGTTGGGATTTCGATAAACAACGCTGAGCGAGGCTGGGGCAGGCTCGCCGACGCGTTCGAAGTCGGCTTGTGGCCGGAGGCAAATCACATCGTGCGTCATAGAGCGGTCGGGGGAGCGGAGGTCGGCATGAATTCACTGGTACCACTCGCGATGTCGCCAACGGGGAAAAAACACAAGAGCCGTAGAGGAAGATCGCCAGTATTGCGGGTGTAGTGTTTTTCGCCTGCTGGAATCCAAATAGTGTCACCGGTTTTTAGCGCGTACTCACCGGAATCAGCACGAGTCACGCCATGCCCGGACAGCACGAAGATGCACTCTTCAAAGTCGGAGTGAGAATGAGGCAGTCGCTCGGCGGTGGATGCATCATTAACGGGAATCTCAACCAGCCGAAGCGTAACCGAGTGTGTTCCTTTTTCGCGGGAGAGAATTTCGACGGAACTGCGTCCGGGAAGGTTGAGGTGCTTTGCTTCTGCTGGAGTGAAAACCCGCGCCATCAGTTCACCCGAGTGATGCACTTGACTTCGGCAACGCCCTGCTGAATCGCGTCCAGCTGTTTGAATATTTCTCCAGCTTCAGCCGAGATGGAGTGGGCAATATCCTTCACCATCTGGATACCTTTTTCCAGTGTTGCGTGCTGTGGAGAACCGTACCAACCTGTGGGCGCAATCGAGCGAATGTCGCCTAAGACGGGTTGATAGTTTCTGGTGCGCCGGAGCTTATCCATTTTGTGTCCGTGCTGCTGGTCCGAGGAACTGATAATCCGATCGGATTTGACCAGATCGGGCCTCACGGCGAGCACGGCCAAAGCTTCAATCTCGCCTCCGTGTGAGAGGCCGCCGCACTCGGCGCCAAACATTTCTTCAGCCACGTAGCAGGCTTGCACGATCACCACGGTCATCCCATGTTCAAGATGCAAAGACTGCGCCGCAATGGCAAGCGCGGGAATGTTGCCCTCGTGCCAATTAAGAATGAGCAGGCGTTTTGCCCCGTGCTGGGCGGTTGAAATACAAGTTTCTTTCACGACTCGCATATAAGTCTCGTGCGAGAGCGTGATTGTCCCTTCAAAGGCCATGTGGAGTGGCGTCACACCAAGGAGTCCACCGGGCAACACTAAGCCATCCATCCGTTCGGCGACGCCCTCGGCGATTACACTCGCCGCGAAGGTGTCGGTGCCGGTCGGCAAGTGAGGGCCATGTTGCTCTACGCTGCCGGCCGGGAGAATTACTAACGGATTTTTCTTGAGCTGCGCCGCAATTTCCGGCTGGGTGAGCTCAATGAAGTAACGGCTAGGCAAGTTGGGGACTCCTGTTTGCGAGTTTGCTTTGCGCATCCTTCATTACATCTCCAATGCGCACATACTTTCCATTTCTCTCAATCGACTTGAGCGCGGCATAGACTACAGCCACGGCAACATTCCCGTTGTAGGCATTGAGTTCTCCGGGCTTTCCTGTACGGCAGCATTCGGCAAACATCTCGAGCTCCGCGCGAAACATATCGCTTTCCGGCAGCTTAATCTCCTCGCGCTTGGCATAGCCGTCTTTTCCGCGTTGTATATAGAGGACAGAACTCTTGTGCAAGAGAGCCGGCGTATCCCAAGTACCGAAGTCGATCTCGTAGTGCATGAGCCCCTGCGAACCAAACACTCGAACTGCAAAGATGCCCGGCGAGGTCCAGCACGAACCGACATATCCAATCTTTCCGTCGGTAAACTTTAGAAACGTCATCGACTGGTCATCGACCTCTGCTCCTACAGGAGACAGCTTCGACGCCATGGAGCCCGCCTCCAGAATTTCGCCGCCGAGATAATGCAGAACATCAAATTGGTGGATGGCCAATTGCGAAAGTGGTCCGCCTGGCGCTTTGTCTTTGTACCAGCGCCACGTTTTCGGCGTCAATTCCAAAGCGCGTTCGTTGGAGAAGTTGGCCTCGATGAATGCAACACGCCCTAATTCCCCGGCATCGATGGCTTCGCGAATTTTGCGGATGCCGGCCATGAGGCGGGCGCTATGCCCGACCGTAACGGTAATTCCGTATTTTTCTTGCAGAGCGGCAATCTCTAGGCCTTCTTCCAAGGTGCTAGCAATAGGTTTCTCCGTGTAAACGTGCTTCCTAGCTTTGGCTACTTCGCGCGCGACCGGCAGATGCTGCTCGTTGGGGACGGTTAGAATCACTCCCTGTATCTCAGGATTGGCGAGAAGAGTCTCAAGATCTGGAACAGTCGGGATGCCTAGATCCCGTTCGAAGGCGCGCCGCTTTTCTTCCAGATCAGCAGATCGCTGTGCTGCC
>OBLW0100001518.1_pt1 | contig 19577 bp, 19 predicted proteins | sample 1520161 | NCBI WGS metagenome assembly OBLW01 (sample SAMEA3539309, study PRJEB22396) | soil metagenome | biome: tundra; feature: field; material: soil | place: USA | collected 2010-05 | depth 0.15 m | reverse complement strand
CACTCCCCAACTCGCTTCGCTCGCCGGGGAGTGTAAACCATCTATCGAGACAGTCTGTAAAGGATGTCATGAGACTGAACACGTCTTTTGCGCAAGGGTGGGAAACCGCGAACCTTCACCAACCGCTGTCATCCTGAGCGGAGCGTAGCGAAGTCGAAGGACCAGCGGTCGCTTTTCGCAATATCTCAGACCGCCAAAGACCTCCGTGCCCCATCCTTTCCGCTTCTCTCTGCGGAAAGGGTGGGAAAGCAAGAACCCAAATTAACTACTGCAATCCTGAGCAACACAACACGAGCCCACCGCTAATCCCTATAACTCGGGATCAATCCCGCCCAGCCCGCGCACAAACCTTGCGCCGAAAGCAATCCCCCGCGTGATCGTTGACCATCCCCACGGCCTGCATCCAGGCATAAACAATCGTCGGACCGACAAACTTGAAGCCGCGCCTCTTCAGCTCTTTTGAAACCGTCGCCGCCAGCGGCGTCGTCGCCGGAACGGGCCCGGAATTCTGCGACGGCCGCCCCTCCACGAACTGCCAAGCAAAATCCGAAAACTCGATTCCCCCAGCTTTCATTTCGAGATAAGCACGCGCTCCGCCGATGGTCGCCTCGATCTTTGCACGAGAACGAATGATGCCTGGATCCTCCAGCATCTTCGCAATTTCCTTCTCTCCAAAGTGAGCCACAACCTTCGGATCGAAGTTGCGAAAAGCCTTCCGAAACGCGTCCCGTTTGCGCAACACGATGATCCACGCGAGCCCAGCTTGAAACCCTTCGAGCATCAACGTCTCCCACAGCGAGCGGCTGTCGAAGTCCGGCACGCCCCACTCCTCATCGTGATAGGCCTGCAGCAACGGATCGCTCTCCGCCCACGCGCAGCGCCTCTTTGTTGCGCTCATTCGGCACTTCCTCCTCGATCTGCATAGGGACTCCAACCAACGAGCATCACGAAAATGGGTGCCCCAGGTCTGGAATTTCAGACTTGGGAAAGCACGAACCTGGTCTAACCGCTCAATCCGCCGCAGGAGCCACAGCGTATCGTGGAGCGGTCGCCATCAGCTCTTCAATTCCTTCAATCGGTCCAATGCCCCCGCGCGCCCCGGTCGCCGTGCAGTTCAACGCCGCAGCAGCGCAGGCAAAGTCCAGCTGCCGTGCCAGCGGCCATCCGTGCAGCAATCCGTAGATAAATCCCGCGTGGAAAATATCGCCCGCGCCGGTCGTATCGGCGACCGGCACGCAGTACGCAGGCCGCAGATGGAACCGGCTGCCATCCCAGGCAAGCACGCCATCCTGACCAAGCGTCGCCGCCGTCACGGTGCAGCCATAGCGGCTTTTCATGCGGCGCAGAGCCTGCTCCAAACTCCGCTCGCCCGTGAGGCGCGTCGGGAAATCGCAGCTCACAATCAAGTAGTCGATCGTCTCAATCAGGTCCTCGACGCCAGGGTAGAGCTCGTCGAGATCTGCGACCACCGGAATCCCGGTGCTGTGGGCCCAGCCCGCCGCCACGGTCGCCGCTGCCGTTTCAAACCCATCCACGAGTAAAGCACGCGCGTTCACGATCCATGCGCGTTCCAGATCCGCGGGTTGCAGCAGCAGGCGCTCATCGCGGCGGCATAGCACCGTGCGCTCGCCTCCACCATCCACCACAATCAGCGACTGAGGACTCGCGGCATTGTGCACAGTCAGTACGCGCGCATCAACTCCGGCCCGCTCAAACTCGCGGCGATGGAGCCTGGCCGCATCGTCATCTCCCAATTTGCCCACGTAGCGTGTGGTGAGTCCCCATGTCTGGCATGCGATAACCGCCGATGCCGTTTGACCGCCTGGAAGAATCGACGCCTCGGAGTATTCGACTTTGGAGCCGCGTTCGGGGTACTGCGCGAGGGGGATTAGCGTATCGGTAGCGTTCAACCCCACCCCGACAAGATCTACCAGCGACGGCTCGCTCATGGAGACTATTGTAAAGTGCGCTATACGAACCGCGTCGACTTCCAAAGACTCCACGCACATACCGATGCCGACACAACCAGTGCCACGCTGAGCACCGCCGTCCAGGTAAGATTCATGGCCAGCGCCGGCTCGCGCGCCTGAACTCCAAGCCAGACAAAAACGCCCACCGCGCAAAGCAGAATCGCATAATCCCACCAGTCGCGATGGAACCTCCTGCCGCTACTCGTCGCCCCGTGGAATGCGTCGAGCACGCGCACCGAATCCAGGCCATAACGGTCGCACTCGCGGTGCATCGCATCATGCGTAGAAGCATGCTCGCGCTCGGTGGCGACAGCCGTGCTTACCGCCAGTGCTCCAAGAATCATGACAATCGACCCGGCCACCACCAGCAGACGGTGCGCAGCATCTGCGTGCGCCAGTTCGCCGAACACCAGCGCGCCCCACGCAAGCCCCCAGAGCTGATTCGTATTCGACAGAGGAATGCCGCGGCCGATGCCCAGATACTTCGTCGCGTATTGCTGAAAAATGTCGCCGATCACCCAAACAAATCCGCCCAGAAAAAGCCAGAACAACATGGGCCGCGTCTGCGCAGAGGAAACGATCGCTATCGTCGACGTGCGGTCGAGCGCCAGCGCCAGCGCGAGCACTGCGCCGAGCTCACCGACCGTAAACACTGTGACGAACGACAGCGGATTCATGCCGCTGATGTAAGCCTTGCGATACGGGACGTACATCGTCCCCCACAGCAGGCACGCGCCCGCGGCAGCAAGCACGCCTCCAGCCGCACGGCTGGCATGAGGCCCCCCGCCGTGAATGGTGCTGAACCCCAGCATGATTGCCGCACCCACAATCGCCAGCGCGCCGAGCACGACCTTGGCGACATTCGCGCCGCTCGCGCCCTTCAGCTCGCCAAACAGCAGCCGTCCCCACAGAAGGCCAACCAGCGAATTCGTATTCCATAGCGGAAACGCGATCGCCAGCCCCACATCGCGAATCGCAAACACGGTGAGCGTATTCGCCACGGCCCAAAGCATCCCCGCAAGAATCGCGACAGGGATGAGGTGTCTGTGTTCGGAGAGATCGGCAAATACCTGCCGCGTGCCCTTCAGCAGCGTGGGCACAGTCCACCGTGCAGTGAACACGCCGGCCACCATGCAGAGCGAGATGGCATACGGCGATAGCCCGGTGTTGACCAGCTTCGTCGGCGCCTCCGCCGCTCCCAGCCAGGCACCCGCGCCCAGCCCGCAGAGCACGCCGATTCCGTGTGTCGAGCCGAACGTCGCGGCAGCGGATCTCTTCGGCGGCTGGCTCACCTTGTGCGGGTTTCCTTTCAATGGGCGCGAATTCGGGCTCCGCGCCGCATCAATGCAGCGTGATGAGCAGCGCGAGTCCGACGCAGAAGACCAGCAGCGGTATCAGGAAATGGCTGTCCGTCAGGATGGCCCGGAATTTTGCAAGGATCGGCATCGAGGTTTGGAGTCGCGCGTGTCGAACTTGCGCAACCATAAAGACGCAGCGCCTAGCGTGTCAAGGACAACGATTCCGCCTCAATTCGCACGAAACTGGGTGCCCCAGGTCGCTGCTTTTGGGACCTGGGAAAGCACGAACCTAAGTTCACCCCTCTCACCGTACCGGGCGATCATCGGGTGACCTACTTCAGCGAGCTCATGTCGATCACGAAGCGGTATTTCACGTCCTGCTTCAGCATCCGCTCGAAGGCCTCGTTGATCTTCTGGATCGGGATGACCTCAACGTCGGCCGTGATCTTGTGCTGGCCGCAGTATTCGAGCATCTCCTGCGTCTCCGGCATCCCGCCAATCATCGAGCCGGCAATCGATGCGCGTTTCGTAATCAGCGCAAACATGTTGATGCACGGGGGCTGTTCCGGCAGTCCCACCAGCGTGATTGTGCCATCCTGCTTGAGTAACGACAGGTAGGGGTCCAACGAATGCGGAGCCGAAGCCGTGTCGAGAATAAAGTCGAATGTCCCGGCATGCGCCTTCATCGCGTTCGCATCCGTCGACACCACAACCTCATTCGCGCCCAGTTTCAGCGCGTCTTCTTTCTTCTTGAGCGACGTGGTCAGCTGCACCGTGTGCGCACCGAAGGAGTGTGCGAATTTAAGCCCCATGTGGCCCAGGCCTCCGAGGCCCACAATGCCCACCTTCTTGCCGGGACCAACCTTCCAGTGGCGCAGCGGCGAATAAGTCGTGATGCCGGCACACAACAGCGGCGCAACCGCGGCCAGATCGAGATGTGCAGGAACAGTGTGTGCGAACCGCTCGTCGACCACGTAATTATTGGAGTAGCCGCCCATGGTGATCGAGCCGTCGACACGGTCCTTGGCGGCATAAGTCAGCGTGGAGCCTTCCTGGCAAAAATGCTCCTCGCCTTTCTTGCACGGAGGACAATGACGGCATGAATCCACAATCACGCCAATCGCCGCAATGTCGCCGGCTTTGAATTTCTTCGCGGATTTGCCTACAGCCGTTACACGGCCAACAATCTCGTGACCGGGCACCATGGGATAGATTGCATTGCCCCACTCATTCCGCGCCATGTGCAGATCGGAATGACAAACGCCGCAATACAGAACCTCGACCGTGATTTCAGCGGCGCCCGGTTCGCGGCGGGAGAAGGCAAATGGAGCAAGGGGTGTCCTGTTGTCAGACGCGGCATAACCTTTTGAAGCTGGCATGGAAAGCGATTCCTTTCGGAGAGAAGCATAAATCAACGAGCCAGTGCGCGAATCGCTTGGAGCCCACTCGAATCCGCACCTTTTTGTGAATTCTTCTGGAAAAAATCAAGGACGCCGTGCAACAGCCACGCGTGGAATTCCCTGCAGGTCGGGAGCGAATCTGACCTCGACAAATCCCGCGCCGGCCAAGAGACTGCCCACCGCTTCGGATTGCCCGCAGCCCATCTCCAAGGCGATAAATCCGCCCGAAGCAAGAACCCCGAATGCGTCAGGAATGAGCCGCCGGTGAATCTCTAGTCCATCTTCGCCCGCGAACAGCGCCAGCCCCGGCTCATACTCGCGCACCTCAAGGGCAAGCGTTTCCCGATCGGCACTGGGCACATAAGGCGGATTCGAAACAACAAAGTCGAATGTTTCGCCTGCCGCCGGTGCAAGCAGATCGCCCTGCAAGAAACGAATGCGTTCCGCGACTCCATTGCGCTTCGCATTTTCGCGGGCCAAATCCAGCGCGGTCTCCGAGACATCGATCGCCGCAACGTGCGAACCCGGCAGCTTGTGTGCCAGCACCACGGCGATCGACCCCGATCCGGTGCCTACATCCACAATGCGTGGCTCGGCGAAGACAGGTGCCAGACCAAGGATGCTCTCAACCAGGTGTTCCGTTTCAGGGCGGGGAATCAGCACATCGGGAGTTACGCGAAACGAAAGCCCATAAAACTCGCATTCGCCAGCGATGTACTGGATCGGCTCGCCCTCACGGCGGCGCTCCAGCAACACCTCGTAGTGGATCGCCGCAGCCAGTTCAAGCTCGTCATTCGAGTGCGCCAGAAACGCCGAACGGCTGATGCCTGCGGCATACAGCAGCAATAGCTCCGCATCGCGACGCGCTTTCTCCGCGTGCGGTCCACCACCCAACTGCGCAGCACCCCGTTCCAGCCATTCGGTCAGCGTCATCAGGCTGCCTGGACTGCGTCGTCGTCGCCGCCCTTGAGCTTCTCCGCCTGGAAGTGGGCAATCAGCGCATCCACGATCGGCTGCAGGCGTCCTTGCATAATCAGATCGAGCTGGTGCAGCGTCAGGCCAATGCGATGGTCGGTGAGCCTGTTCTGCGGGAAGTTGTACGTGCGAATCTTCTCGCTGCGATCGCCCGATCCCACTTGCTGTTTGCGCTCTTTGGCCAACTCGGCATTTTGCTTATCCATCTCCACCTCGTAAAGCCGCGAGCGCAACACGCGCATCCCTTTTTCGCGATTCTTGATCTGCGACTTTTCGTCCTGGCAGCTGACCACCGTGTTCGTCGGCAGGTGCGTAATACGCACAGCGGAGTACGTCGTATTTACCGACTGCCCACCCGGTCCCGATGAGCAGAACGTATCAATGCGAATATCCTTGGCCTCGATCTTGATGTCTACTTCCTCGGCCTCCGGAAGAACCGCAACCGTAATCGCGGACGTGTGCACGCGCCCCTGTGTTTCCGTGGCGGGCACACGCTGCACCCGATGCACGCCGCTCTCCCACTTCAGCTGGGAGTACACACGGTTGCCTTCGATAATCGCGATCACTTCCTTGTAGCCGCCCACACCCGACTCCGAAAGCGACAGCACCTCCACCTTCCACCGATGCTGCTCGGCGAACCGTGCGTACATGCGAAACACCTCGGCGGCAAACAACGACGCCTCGTCGCCGCCCGTCCCTGCACGGATTTCCAGAATCACGTTCTTCTCGTCATTTGGATCCTTCGGTAGCAGCAATACTTTCAGCTCTTCTTCGATCGCGGACTCGCGCGGCTCCAGCGTAGCAATCTCTTCCGCTGCCATTGCACGCATATCGGCATCGCTCTCGGCCAGCATGGCGCGGGCATCGGCCAGGCCCTGCCGCACCTGCTTCAGATCGCGAAATTTCTCCACCGGCTCTTCGATCTCGCGCAAAGCCCTGGCCGTCTTCGTGTATTTCTCGTGGTCGTTGATCACTTCGGGCAGCGCGTACTGCGCTTGCAGCTCGTTATAACGCCGCTCCATTTGTTCCAGACGATCGATCATGTGCCCTCCGGGCCCCTGTGTTTTGGAGTTGTTGTGTGGAAATTGATGCAGAGCGCAGATCGGGCATGGGCGGCGGGCGCCGCTAGAGAAGTGCCGGGATGGGCTGGTAGAGGATCATCGCCACCTCCATTCTACCGCGAATTCATTTGCAGCCCAAATCGCAACGCGTAGCTTATGATGGTCGGCGGTCTGGAAACGGCCTGTTTGAAAGGTCGATGAGCTGAAAAGGGGATCGAGATGAACGAGGGGGAGCAATTCGTCGTTGAACCTGGGATCAATGGAATATCGAGGCGCGAGCTATTGCGGGGTGCCTCGGCTGCCGTTGTCGTGGGCGGAATGGGAAAGCTCTCGTTCGCCCAGGCGGCCGCAGGCCCCGCTCCGACTGCGGGCAAAAAGGGAGATGCCTTTCCTGACAAGTTTCTGTGGGGATGCGCCACCGCTGCCCACCAAGTGGAAGGAAACAATACAAACAGTGATTTCTGGACCATGGAGCACCTGTCGCGAAGCATGTTCAAGGAGCCATCCGGCGATGCCTGCGATCATTACCATCTTTATCCGCAGGACATCAGCATGCTCGCGGACCTTGGATTCAATACCTATCGCTTCTCGATCGAGTGGGCGCGGATCGAGCCGGAGGAAGGGTTCTTTTCCAATGCCGAGTTGGACCACTACCGGCGCATGCTCGCCACCTGTCAGGAACATCACCTGACCACGATGCTCACCTACTATCACTTCTCGCTGCCGCGGTGGTTTGCCGTAAAAGGCGGCTGGCATCAGCCGAAGGCTGCCGATTCCTATGCGCGCTACTGCGAGAAAGTGACCACGCACCTCGGCGATCTGGTTGGCTACGCCTCGACCATGAACGAGCCGGATGTTCCTCAATTGCTGAATTGGTTCAACCTGCCGGGCGCGTCCGCGGGGACGAGCATCGCCGACATGATGCAAATGACCTTGGATAATGTGCGAGTGCAGCTGCACGCACCCGAGTTTTCCGACCTGTTTCTCGGAGACGGGAAGAAGACGCGCGACGGGCTGCTGGCCGCCCACGCCAAAGGCAAAGAAGCAATGAAGTCGGTTCGGCCCGATATGCCCGTCGGATTCAACCTGGCCATGACAGACGATCAGCCGGCGCCTGAGGATAGTCATCTCGAAGAGAAGCAAGCCGATGTATATGCCCCGTGGCTCGAAGCCGCCAGGCAGTGCGACTACCTGGGCGTGCAAACCTATTCGCGGTCGATCGTGGGGAAGAAGGACCTTCCGGTGCCGAAAGGCGCAGAAATAACTCAGGTGGGCATGGAGTTCTATCCCGAGTGCGTCGAGCACGTCGTCCGGTACGCAAGCAAGCAGACGGGCGTGCCGATCATCGTGACTGAGAATGGCATTGCCACCGAGGATGACACACGGAGGGTAGCGTACTACAAGCAGGCATTGGCCGGATTGAAGCGGGCGATCGATGACGGCGTCGATGTGCGCGGTTATATCGCATGGTCGCTGATGGACAACTTTGAGTGGATGTCCGGCTTCACTCCGAAATTTGGTCTTGTCGCCGTGGACTTGGAAACGCAGAAGCGGACCATCAAGCCGAGTGCGGCTGTGCTGGGCAATATCGCGCGAAGAAACGCGCTGTAGGCATTAAAACTTACGCATTCAAATCAGGAAATGCCCTTGAAGAATGGGCGCGCTAATTAGCGCCCATCACCGGCACCAACACCTGCGAAGGATGGTCGGGATCGGCGTAAATGGTGATGGTTGCCGGCTTATAGTCGTCACGCTTGGCCGTCATGATGTTCGGCACAAACATCTGCGGATTGCGGTCGTAGAGCGGAAACCACGAGCTCTGAATCTCCACCATCATCGTGTGTCCCGCCTTGAAGACATGGTCCACATCGTGCAGGCTGAACTTGTATTCATTAGCTGAACCGGCCTGGAACGCCTTCGGCTTTTCGTAGCTCGCAAGATACCGCCCGCGAAAAATCTCCGCGTTGGTCATAAGCTGGTAGCCGCGCATCTTCGGGTCAGGATCGTCGTCCGGATATTGGTCGATCAACTTCACCACCATGTCGTTGTCCGTCCCAGTCGTTGCAGCAAAGATGTCCGCGATCACTTCGCCCGTTGCGACTAAACTCTCCTTCAGCACCGGGAGCCTCCACACCGCCAAATCCTTGCGGTCGGTCACGAATCTCTGGTCCTCAGTCAGCCAGTTGTACCACCGCGAGCCCTGCGCATAGGTGGGCTGAATGGGCCGGAGCCGATAGGGAATCGGGTTCGCCGGATCGCTGACGTAGCTTGTCTTCTCGATAGCCGACGATTGGTTCCAGCTCAGCGTGCCGCCGCCGTTGAGGTAGAGGCGCGTGGGCTTTGATTCAAGCGGCGGAAAATGCGAGTAGTACTTCCAGGTATTCGATCCTGTCTGAAAACTGGCCGTGTCCTCAAGATCGAATCCAGGCGCGTCCTTCAAGTAATGAGCAAAAAACTTCGCCTCGATGCGCGTCCGAAATTCGTTGCCAATCGATTCGCCGTAATCGATGTTGCCCAGGCGTCGCGACGATGACGACCAGGAACCGTGCCGCCACGGTCCCAGGGCCAAGAAGTTTTCATTCTGCGCGTCGTGAGGCTCCAGCTTCGCGTACTCCTCTTGCGGGCCCCACATGTCTTCCTGGTCGTAGTAGCCGCCCACGCTCAGCGTCGGCACGGTCACAGCGTTCAGATGGTGCTCCACGCCGCGCCCATACCAAACCGAATCGTAAGTCGGGTGATTGAAAAAGAGTTTCCAGGTCGGCAGCATCTTCGATCCCGATTTCTTTACATCTTGCGCAAAGTTGCCGCGCTCCAGAAAGTAGTCGAATCCATCCCGGGGCTTGCCGTCCTTGTTTTTCCCGTAGTCCACATCTGCGCGCTCCTTGGTCGACTCCAGGCCCTTTACGTAGTCATACCCGTAGCTCTGCCGGAAAGCCCCGTTGTGAAAAAAATCGTCGCCCATCCACACGTCGATCATGGGCGCTTGCGGCGAAATCGCCTTCACTGCCCGGTGTGGATCGATGCCCGCTGCCATCGCCAGAAAGCCGGGATAGCTGGTGCCGACCACACCTACGCGGCCATTGTTCCCAGTCACATTTTTGATCAGCCAGTCCACCGTGTCGTACGTGTCCGTGCTTTCGTCGATCGCTTTCGGATCGTGATGATCCGCAATTGGCCTGCTCATCACAAACTGGCCCTCACTCCTGTAGCGCCCGCGAATATCCTCGGCCACATAGATGTATCCATCGCGCGCCAGCTCGGGGCGCTGCGCAAAAAACGATCCCCGCGTCGTGCCATCGACGCCGTAAGGTGTTCTCTGCATCAGGATGGGCAGCGGCCCGGCAATGTCCGCAGGCTTCAGAATCACCGCATGCAGCTTGATACCGTCGCGCATGGGAATCATGACTTCGGCCCGTTGGTAATCGTGAAAAACATGATGCACGGGCCCGTCGATGCGCTGATAAGTGGCGCCGGACTCGTTTGAATCCAGCACGCTCGCCCCGTGACCGGCGGCATCGAGAGTAAAGTGATACGTTTCCTTCGGTGCCGTCTGGCTGAATTCCGTGGCCGAAACCGGAGTCAGCTCCGTCGGAATCAGGCGGTCGGATTCGACGACCAGCTTCCCATCGCGCACATAAAAGCTGAGCGGCGTATCAGGATCATTGGGATTGGTGTATTCACCAGCAAACGATTCGAGAGGAGCCGCGGGCGCCTGGTTCGTTGCGGCGCCAAGTGCGGGTCGGGAATGACTGGAAAAAACCGGGACCAGGGCAAGACATAAGACTGCAGAAAGAGCACGAGCTCGAACCAAGCGAATGACCTCCAGAATCTTTTCTAATGCGCGTGTCCATGATGCCCATGCCCGGCCCCGCTCGCCATCTCTTCCATCGGCACCACGCAGCCTTCCAGTTCTTCGCAGCCCACGTGTTCAAACTGCACCGTGGTGTGCCGAATGTGATAGTGCTCGCGCAGAACATGGTTGAGCTTGACCAGGATGCACGCACTCTCCGAAGGAGGAATATCGGCAATGGTCACGTGGCAGGCCAGTGCGTTCGATTGCGATCCGAGGCACCAGATATGCAGATCGTGCACATTCACCACACCCTCCACGGCTTCCATGCTGGAACGGATCTCCGTCAACGAAACACCGCGCGGCGTGCCTTCGAGCAGGATATTCAGCGTCTCGCGCACAATGCCGATGCTCGACCAGAGAATGAGCGCGGCAATCACTAGCGACAGCACCGGGTCGATCCAGTTCTTCCCCGTGAATAGAATGCCTGCGCCTCCCGCGATCACCGCTGCTGTCGAAAGTGTGTCGCCGGCCATATGCAGAAAAGCGCTGCGCAGGTTCACATCGCGCGCTACACCCCACAGCAGTGCAGCGATCACACCGTTCATCACCACGCCGGCCGCAGCCACCATCATCATCAACTTCGGCTGGACTGTGACCGGGGCGTTCAACCGATGAATGGCCTCAACCGCGATCCACCCCGAAATCACGATGAGGGTCGCCGCATTGATGAACGCGGCCAGCACGCCGGTCCTCTGATAGCCGAAGGTCTTGGAGTCGTTGGCGGGGCGGGATTGAAAGTATACGGCGGCGAAGCTCAACAGCAGGGCCAGGAAGTCGGACATATTGTGCCCGGCTTCGGACAAGAGCGCCAGGGAATGAGCCCGCAGTCCTGCCACAAATGTGATCGCCACGTAAGCCAGGGTGGCGACCAGCGAGATGCGGAGTACGGATTGCGTCCTGTTTGCGCCCGGACCAGTGGGCGCGGCATGGACATGCATAGAGTCAGTGTACTTTGGGGCGGGGAGTGCGCGCTAACCTTCCGGTGCCGCCTGCCCTTGCCTCAGCTTGCTTGAGGGCTCTTCTCGGGCGTGTCGTGGGGTATAGGATGCACGTTGGCCGTCAACTCAGAAAGCGCCACCCGCAGTCCCGACCACTCTTCCGCCACCACGATGCTGTTCTGCGGGCTGCCTGGCAAATACCTCACGGAGCAGGGAAAGCCGGCGCGCACTTCGGCGGGGTCCACCACTTCGCCCATGGCGGTGATGTCCTGCGAGCACTCATATTCAACGCCGCCAATGCGATAGCTGTACTCGAGCATTGTCAGCGTTCGTCCCTCTTCCACCGGCAATTCGCGCACATCCAAAAGCATCCCGTCGACAAGCCGTCCGGCCAGCGCAAGATTCAACCGGCGTGCCCGCTCAATCTCATCGGCAGTGGGCCGGCGGCGACGGAACCACCAGACAGCGCAAGCCGCCGTCGACGCCGCCAGCACCAGCGCGGTGGCAGTCTCCCAAGTGCTGGGCTTGAAGAGGGTCATTTCCGAGGACGGGACTCCAACCCGGGAGTTCCAGCCTTAAGAATACCGCAGGTGGAGGCGCGCTGCTCTCTCCGGATGCTGCCTGCTGTTAACCGTGTGTGAACGCCGTCTCCAGGGCGAGCCGCTTTGAAAGCCACAGGCCAACCGGCTTAGCACTCCGGGAATTGCTGTGAAACGTGTTTTCCGAAAATGCTCTACACTCCCCTCAAAGGGGCACGCAATGCAGATCGGGGTTCTGGGATCAGGCGATGTTGCCAAAGTTTTGGCTTCCGGTTTTTTGAAGCATGGCCACACGGTGACCATAGGCTCAAGAACTCCGGAAAAGCTTGCGGACTGGGCTGCGAAGAACCGAGGCGCCCAGGTTGGAACCTTCGCGCACGCAGCTGAATTTGGCGAGTTGCTTCTGCTGGCGGTCAAAGGCAACGCCGCCGTCAATGCGCTGTACCTCGCCGGTGCGCAGAACCTGACCGGCAAACCGGTCATCGATGCATGCAATCCCATCGCGGATGACGCTCCGGTCAACGGCGTTCTGAAGTTTTTCACCAGCTACAACGAATCGCTGATGGAGCAGTTGCAGCGCGAATTCGCCACTGCCCATTTCGTCAAGGCGTTCAACTCGGTGGGCAATGCCTGCATGATCGATCCGCAATTCAAAGACGGCAAACCCACCATGTTCATTTGCGGCAACAACGAAGGCGCAAAGAAAACCGTAACCCGTATCTGCGGCGAGTTGGGGTGGGAGACAGCCGACATGGGCGCGGTGGAAGCGGCACGGGCCATCGAACCGCTCTGCATCCTGTGGTGCATTCCGGGCTTTCTGCGCAACCAATGGACACACGCATTCAAGCTCCTGCAGAAATAGACCTAAATCTCTGACCGCTTATTCTGTACCATTTCCGTGCCCCATTCTTTCGTCTTTTTCCTGGCGAAAGGGTGGGAAAGCACGGACCCCAAAGTGCGAAATCACGCAGTCAGAAACTTGGCGCGTCCGGCGCTTTTTCCACTCGTTGCATTTGGCCAGCGTTCGCTGATTTGACCCCGCAAGCTGCGCTTCCGTATCCTCGGGGCGGGATTGCGGCGGTTTTCGCAACGAATCCGCGAGAGGACAGCCCCCATGAGCACCACCGCACCAGCCGCCACCGCCGGCATCGCCGCCAAGCCGCTCCTGGTGCGCCGCGCTGCGGTCCTGGGCGCAGGAACCATGGGCTCCCGTATCGCAGCGCACCTCGCCAACGCAGGTATCCCGGTATTCCTGCTCGACATGGTGCCGCCAGGCGACGGCCCACGCAGCCGACTCGCAACAGTCGCCATCGCCGCACTCGCCAAAACCAAACCCGCCGCGTTGTTCGAGCCCTCTTTAGCCGCGCTCATTACACCTGGCAACTTCGACGACGACCTGCCCAAGCTCGCCCAGTGCGATTGGATCGTCGAAGCCGTTGCCGAGAACCTCGAAATCAAAACAGCCCTGCTCCAGCGCGTCATGACCCATCTCGCGCCGCAAGCCGTCCTCACCACCAACACTTCGGGCCTACCGGTAAAGAACATCGCGGCCAGTCTCGGTGCCAGGCGCGATCGCTTTTTCGGAACCCACTTCTTCAATCCGCCGCGCTACATGCGCCTGCTTGAGGTTATTGCGACAGACGAAAGCGATCCGGCCGTCGTCTCCGCCTTTGCCGCCTTCGCCGATCGCATGCTGGGCAAGCAAATCGTCTTCGCCAACGACACGCCGAACTTCATCGCCAATCGCATCGGTGTCGCCGTCATGTTCTCGGCCGCCACGTTGATGCTTGAGCAGGGCCTCACCATCGAGGAAGTCGACGCTCTCACCGGCCCCGCCATCGGCTGGCCACGCACCGGCACCTTTCGCCTCGCTGACATGGTCGGCATCGACATCCTTGCCCAAGTAGCTACGAATTTTCCGCAGGGAGCAATGCCTGGCCGCTTCTCCGAGATTCTTGCTGAAATAGTCAAGCGCGGTTGGCTAGGCGACAAATCGGGCCAGGGCTTCTACAAAAAAGGCCGCGGCGCAGACGGTAAGGATGAACGCCTGGTCCTCGACCTCACCACATTCGAATATCGCCCCACGACTAAACCAGCGCTGCCCGCACTCGAAATGGCAAAGAACGCCACCACAGTCGAAGAGCGCCTGCGCCTGTCGCTGGCCAACGACCCCGCCAAAGACAAGGCCGCCAAATTTCTGTGGCCCTTTCTGTCTTCCCTTTGGAACTACGCCGCAGATCGCATCGGCGAAGCCTCCGACGACGCGCCCTCCATCGACGCCGCAATGCGCGCAGGCTTCAATTGGGAGCTGGGCCCATTTCAAATGTGGGATGCAGCGGGTGTGCGCGAGACCGTCGCCCGCATGGAGACGCTGCAACTTCCCATCAGCCGCGCCGTGCGCAGTCTCCTCGATTCCCACTCCCCATCCGACAAAGTCTCCTGGTACTCCCCCGATGGCCCACAATGCTTCAACCCCATCACCGGCGCCTGGGAGCCGATCCCGCAGGAGCCGGGCCACGCCCGTGTTGCCGACTTCCGCCGTGCGCACCGCGTGGTCCGCAAAAACTCCGGCGCATCGCTCGTCGACCTAGGCGACGGCATCGGTTGTATCGAACTCCACTCCATGAAGAACGCCCTCGGCGGCGACGTGGTGGCATTTACTACCTCGGTCCTCCGGCAGGACTCCGATGCCGTCCGCGACTTCTCGGCCTTCGTCATCACCGGGGATCGCGACAACTTCAGCGTCGGCGCGAACCTGCTCCAGCTTCTGCTTGTCGCGCAGGAAGGCGAGTGGGAAGAAGTCGACGGGGCCATCCGCGCTTTCCAGCAGATGACTGCGGCCATCAAGTTCTGCCCGCGGCCGGTCGTGGTCGCACCTTTCGGTCTTACCTTCGGAGGCGGCGCGGAAATCTGTCTCCACGCCGCGCGTCGCCAACCGCATGCCGAAACCTACATCGGTCTCGTCGAGTCCGGCGTTGGCCTCATTCCCGGCGGAGGAGGCACAAAAGAGATGCTTCTCAGGGCAGTCGATTCCGCCGCGGCTCTCGCGCCTCCGGACCCCCGTGACCCGCCTTCCCGTTTCGCGCAATCCGCTGAGTTGGTGGCGGCGCTCAAGCGCTCCCTCGAAGCCATCGCCATGGCCAAGGTGTCCACCTCCGCCGCCGAGGCCCGCACTCTCGGCCTGCTTTCGACCTCCGACCGCATCACCCTCAACCGTGAACGCCTGCTGCTCGACGCAAAATCACTGGCCGCCGATCTGGCCGCAGCGGGCTATACCGCTCCCGTGCCGCGCACACAGATTCCCGCTCCGGGCTTGAATGCCCTCGGTGCGCTCGAGACCGGCATCTTTCTCATGGGCGAAGCCGGCTACGCCTCCGAGCACGATCAGAAGGTCGCGCGCTGGGCGGCTTACATTCTCTGCGGAGGTCGCATCACCGCGGGCACACCGGTCAGCGAGCAGGATCTGCTCGACCTCGAGCGCGAAGCATTTCTCTCTCTCTGCGGTGAACGCAAGACCCAGGAGCGCATCGCTTTCACGCTTAAGACCGGCAAGCCGCTGAGAAATTGACATACGTACGTACGTGTGAGACGATTTTGTCGGAGGGTTGCGACGACTATGTACATCGATCCGCAGACTGTCCTTTCTCCCAAAAACAAGGTTCGCGATCTGGAGATTCTCTATGACCGCGGCCCGGTCGATCACAGTTGGTCGATTGCGCGGCTCACCTACGGTGATGACAAGCGCATTGGCATCCGCTGGAATGGCGATGACATAGACAGCAAAAAAGGGGTGCCCCTGGCAAACGCACACCCTGTTTGGTTCATCTTGCCCCGCGAGTTGGCTGGGGCGGTCGAAGCCAAGATTGAAGAGATCAAGGGCAATCGCGATACCGCGCTGCTGAACGGGTATCGAGAAATGGCCGCCGATCGTGGCCGAGAATCTGAGGCGGAAGAGTGGGCAGAAGGGCTTATTGGCGATGCCTATTGAACGGAGCGAGGTTTACTGGATCAACTTCGATCCGAGCCTTGGCGGGGAAATCCAAAAGACCCGTCCCGCAATTGTGCTTTCGAACAATGCAGCCAACCTGGCTTTGAACCGGGTACAAGTAGTTCCGATCACATCCAGGACGGACCGCGTTTATCCCGGCGAGGCGATCATCGAACTCAAGGGAGCAAAACGCAAAGCGATGGCAGACCAGTTGACAACGGTAAGCAAGCAGCGGCTGGGCAACAAACTTGGGGCTCTTAGTTCCCAGGATATGACACGAGTCGAGGCTGCGATCGCAGTTCAACTTGCCTTGAATCTGAAGTAGGCCGCATGGACGGTTGGCGGAATGTCGCGATAGCGGGGGTTGTTGGTGTGACCCTCATGACTTCATCGACCTCTAGTCAGCAGACAATTCCGGTGAAAGCGCAACTTTCAGCGTCGGGCCAGATCGACGTCGCCGGCCACTCCGTCTCGTACGTGATTCATCGGTTGCCAGTGAGTTCGTTTCCCGATCTGCCCTCAACAATTCAAACTGTGCTTAACCAGCACGGCTGCTGGATTCCTCAGACCTACGAAGCGCACCGACCGGAAAACGTCGTCCACGCCAGCCTGGAGCACGCGGGCTCCTCGGATTGGGCAGTGCTGTGCGCGACGAACGGCACAGTCTCGCTGATGGTCTTCTTCGCCAGTTCACCGGAGCGCCCCATGGTGCTGGCCTCGGCTCCGGAAACCGGCCATCTCCAATCGCACGATCCCAGCGGCGTACTCGGCTTCAATTGGGGTATCGATCCCGCATCGCCCGAGCGCGTCCATGAAGCGCAAACGGGATTGCCGCACCGCCCGCCACCTCCGGACCACGATGCCCTCGAAGAAACCATCCTCGACCACCGCGCTGTGTTTCACTTGTATGCCAAGGGCAAATGGACGCTGGTCGACCTGCCCGAATAACCTCGAAGCAGAGAAACAGAGAAGCAGCGGAACCGAGAAACAGTTCATGTCGCCGTCGTGCGCATCGATTCTAAGAACCGATGAGTAGAGTCTGATTCGCTGTTTCCCTGATCCCTGATCCCTGATCCCTGATCCCTGGAGTAGTCATGCCCGAAGCCGTTCTCGTCAGCGCCGTGCGCACCCCCGTAGGCCGCGCCCCCAAAGGCGCCCTCGCCACCACCCGTCCCGACGATCTTGCCGCAATTGCGTTGCGCGGAGCTTTGGACCGGGTTCCGCAGCTGGACAAATCCGAAATCGACGACGTCATTCTTGGCTGCGCCCAGCCTGAGGGCGAACAGGGCTTCAACATCGCGCGTTTCGCGGCCCTCCGCGCACAGCTCCCCGTCGAAATTCCCGGCGCCACCGTCAACCGCCTTTGCGCCTCCGGCCTCGAAGCCATTGCCCAAGCCGACATGCGCATCCGCACCGGCACCTGCCGCGTGGTCCTCGCGGGTGGCGCGGAATCCATGAGCATGATTCCCATGGGTGGCAGCAAGCCCAGCCCCAATCCGTGGCTCGCCGAGCACTATCCGGCCTCGCTTCTCACCATGGGCCTCACCGCCGAGCGCGTCGCCCGCCACTACAACATCTCCCGCGAAGATCAGGACGCCTTCGCCCTCGCAAGCCACCAGAAAGCTCTCGCCGCGCAGGCCACCCACCGCTTCGACGACGAACTGATCCCCGTCAAGATCTCTAACGCCGTCCCGGGCACAAAAGCCGGCAAGCCCGTCGTGACTGAGTCCGCATTTTCCGCCGACGAAGGCCCCCGCGCCGACACATCGGCCGCCGCACTCTCCGCGCTCAAACCCGTCTTTCACGCGCAGGGGACCGTCACCGCAGGCAACGCCTCACAAACCTCGGACGGCGCCGCTGCAGCAGTGCTCATGGATTCCGCCCGCGCAAAGGAACTTGGCCTCCAGCCACTCGCGCGCCTCGTCGCGTATGCCGTCGCGGGGTGCCTGCCCGAGGAGATGGGCGTCGGCCCCATCTACGCCGTTCCCAAGGCCCTCAAGCTGGCCGGCCTCACGCTCGACGACATCGGCCTCATCGAATTCAACGAGGCCTTCGCCGCGCAAGCTCTCGCCGTGATGCGCGAGCTGGGCTTCGATCCGGACAAGGTCAACGTCAACGGCGGCGCCATCGCCCTCGGCCATCCGCTCGGCTGCACCGGCGCCAAGCTCACCGCCACGCTGCTCGCCGAAATGCGCCGCCGCCAGATCCGTTACGGTATGGTGACGATGTGCGTGGGGGGCGGCATGGGCGCCGCCGGCATCTTCGAGCGGCTCAACTAAGGTGCCGCATGAATCTGACGCGATGGCCCGTCACGGTCGTCTACGCGGTGCTGCTCCTGGGTTGTGTCGGGTTTGCCCTCTACCAGACGTGGGGAGCGATGTTCGCCATGGGCGAATCAGAGACAGCCGTAGGCCTGGTCGCCGGAGCCTTTCTGATTGTCACAGTGTTGGGCGCGGCCGGACTTGTGATTGGTGCCCTTGGCTCCTGGACTCGCTGGCGGTCCTACAGCGTGATCGCGCTGGTCGGCGCTCTGGGCGTCCTCCCCATGGCGGCTCTCTTTTGCCGGCAAAACCGGGGCGCAATCGACTTCCTCGCGATAGCTTTGGATCTGGCCGCAGTCTCGTTGTCTTGGCTACGATTCCGACAGCTTGCATAGCAGACCGATTGAAGGGTTTTCGTGCCCCATCCTTTCCGCTTTTTTCTGCGGAAAGGGTGGGAAACCACGCCCCCCAAATTCACCTCGGGTCCAGGAGGCCCCAATTAGCGAAGTCTCAATCGACACGAAAATGGGTGCCCAAGGCCTGTGGTCCCCGCGTGCAGGTCCGGGATCGCGGGTGAGGATCTGGAATTCTCACACCTGGAAAAACACGAATCTGAACTCACGCTTGTCTCGGAGGAGTTGAAAGCTTCGAGTCCAAAAAGACGGAGGGAGCAGGGGCCTTCAGGCCCCTGAATACTCGCAACGATACGGCAGGGCTTTAGCCGCGGAGGTTCAAAAACAGCGACGGCCGGGATCGCTCCCGGCCGTTCCAATCGTCAGCCCTCAGCGGGCCGCTGTTACTTGGTCTTCGTAGCTGCTGGCGGCGTAGTCGACAGAACCAGCGTCTTCAACCGCGCATTCAACCGGCTCTTGTACCGCGAAACCGTGTTCGAATGCAGCACACCCTTCTGCACGCTCTTGTCGAGCAGCGAAACGGTGGCGCTGTACTGCGCCTGAGCGGCTTTCTTGTCGCCCTTGGCCAGAGCCTCGCGCAAGGCGCGCAGGCTGCCGCGCACGCGGGTGCGGTTGGCACGGTTCACTTCGGTGCGGGTTACGGTCTGACGGGCGCGCTTCAGCGAGGAAACATGATTTGCCATGGTTGTTCCTTAATTTTTTTGGCCCGGACCGTCGGCTTGTGCCACGTCTCTCAAGGGCTGAATGATGCGGGTGGAAATGCAACTAGAGCCGCATCCCTCGCAATTTCTTAGTCTACGGGAAACCCGCCAGCGGGTCAATGCACACTCTCTTCCAACACAAGATGAGCCTGAAGGCGGAGTCTGATTCCAACACAAGAT
>OBLW0100001517.1_pt1 | contig 19580 bp, 19 predicted proteins | sample 1520161 | NCBI WGS metagenome assembly OBLW01 (sample SAMEA3539309, study PRJEB22396) | soil metagenome | biome: tundra; feature: field; material: soil | place: USA | collected 2010-05 | depth 0.15 m | reverse complement strand
CCACCGATATCTACACTCTTTCCCTACACGACGCTCTTCCGATCTCTGGGCTGCCAGTTCCTCCGAAGTCTGGCCGTATCCGGGCAGCCCAACCACCAGGGGAAGCCGGTGGTGACCGTCATCTCCGGCCGGGACGGCCAGCATCGCCCGTCGTCCGCCCGGCAGCGTGAGAGCTAACGTGCCGGCGGTTCGTGCCCGACCACAGCTGGGCTTGGCGCTCGATGACGAGGTGATGGTCGGCAGACGCGTGGGTGAGGCGACCATCGCGACCGCCGATGGGGAGGGTGGGTTCTGTCTGCGCGTGACTTCGGCGCGAGGGGATCCCGTGCAGCCTGCGACGGCCAACAGCAGCATGATCATGGCCCCGTATGGGTAGGCAGTGCACGGCCCGAGCATCCTTGCCCTGCGCCGTCCTGTGTGCCGTCGGGGAAATGAGCTCGGGCTGCTACTACAGGACGCCCCAGGAGGAGTGCGCTTGTGCTTGGGCTGATGTCGGAAGATCACCGGCCCCGCACGACAACGGCAGTGCCGTAGGCGCAGATCTCCGTCCAAGTGCTCCCAAGCTCACTAGTATCAAAGCGCATGGCCACGATCGCGTTACCGCCGCGCTGGGTGGTCTCCTCGACGAGCCGCTCGATCGCCTGCTCACGACCCTGAGCCAACATCGTCGTCATTCCTTGGAGCTCTCCTCCGAAGAGCGACTTCACGCTCGCTCCGATCTGAGAGCCGACATTGCGTGACCGCACAGTTAGACCGAAGACCTCACCGAGCACGTGCTCGATTTCGTGGTCCGGAAAGTCGTTCGCAGTCGTGATCAGCATTTCGCCCTCCGCGTGTCCAGGTCCCACATGACGCGGCACGTTACTCCCCGCGGAGTGACTTCCACCACCTCATTGGCGGTAAGGAACCGTCAACTCGACCCCCTTCTTATCGAGATCTGAACTTCGGTCCCTTTCCCCATGGCCGCCAGCGTTGGACACGTCCCCCCATGAAAATTGATCATCAGCGGGACCGCGGTGTCCTCGGGCCGGAACCCGCACCGCTGGACCGCGAACCGGTGCAACGTCCGGTAGAGGACGTTGACGCCTGGACGGGTCAGCAGCTGATCGACCTTGACGATGCTCAGCTTGCCGCGGCCCACCCAGGTAGCGATCGGCTTCTGATGGGCCAGCAGCACCTCCCACGAGTCGCCGTGGCCATTGGGCCGGGACGGCCGCATCGCGCCGACCAACTCATCGGTCAACACCTGCGGACCGCAGTCGCGAGTCAGCCCAGCCTCGTGAGCAGCCTGCACGTACCGGCGGGCGGTCTTGCGGTCTACCCCCCCGCCCGCGCCGCGACCGTGCCCAGCCCCACCCCGGCCAACGAGCCCCGCAAATCCTCACGCACCTCAACCATGTCGACCTCCCTGAACACCACGACTGTTGACCTCCACGTCGAGCAACATGACGTGAAAATCCAACAAGCGCCCCGAGGGGCCGCCCCGCACGGCGCGCTGGGTGGTCCCATAACTGGCAACCAGGCGGTCCCATGAAGCTGGCAGAAACCGCTCAGGGTGGTCCCATGCTCATGGCAGGCGACAACCCCGGTTGTTGTCAGCGGAATTCGGTGCTACATCAGTAGCCGATGGCGCTCCTAGCCGGTTGCCAATTCCTGCAACTGCCCGCGGGATGATGCTCTCTCGGCAACGAAAGGGCATCATCCACGGCACAGTGCTTGAGCAGCCTTAGGCCTGGACCAGGATCGTGCCGGCCATGATCATGTCGTATCCTCGGCCGTCATTTCCCTTGACCTCCATGCCCAGATGCGTAGGTCCGTCACACGGCATGGCGCAGTACCAGTGGAACGCGCCAGCAGTCTCGGCTGTGAAGGTCGTTGTTGATGTTGTCGGAGTCACCTTCTTGGTGGTCGGATTCTCCTTGCCCGCAGCGATGATGAAGCTCAACTTGAGGCCGGGTGAAGTGATGCTGTGCTGTCCGCCGTCGTAGTTGATCGCGGTCAACGTGAAGGTCTGCCCTTTCTTGACGACCCAACTGCTTGGCAGGATCGCGTCGTGCATCTTTGAATCCATGCCTGACATCGTGATTGAACCGGGAATCACGTTTACGGTGATCGCGTTGGTGCCGTAAGAACTGGTATTGCTGGACGCTTTCGCGGCCGCAGGCGCGGCAGCGGCAGGGGCAGCTGCCCCCGTGGCTCCGCCGCACGCGGTGAGGCCCAAGGATGCAAAGGCAAGCGCAGCGAGCGCGACTACCGCCTTGCGGGTGACGAGTTTCATTAGTTCCCTTTCCAATGTCTCAGCAATGTCGACCCCCTTGCGCCAAATCCAGCGGATCAGGCGACGCCGACGAGCCAACAGTCCTGTTCTTTAACAGGCGACAGCTAATGCAGTTGATTAGCCAAAACAAGGATCCTGGAACACGGCGGGCCCCCGCATGTGCGGTGGTACGCATCTGGGCTCGGTGATTCCGCCTAGCTGATGTGCGGCTTCGCCTCATATCAGGATGGACCCTGACCGACGGCGGTCTGGCGGGGCCGGGTCGTCGATGGGTGCTGCCCTTGAGTGACGTGGGCTCGGATCCTCAGGCTCCTCGGGGGTATCCGAGATCTCTTGCTGGGTCCGACAAGGCTACGCGTGCACTATCCCGACCTGGGATGGCTGCTCTGACACAAGTGGGAGGTCGAGCCTGACGCAGGTCGCGCCCGGACGGCTGGAGATCTCGAACGCTGCGCCGATCAGGCTGGCGCGTTCCTGCATGCCAGCCAGTCCCAGGCTGCCTTGCCGGACGTGTAGGGGATCGAATCCGCAGCCGTCATCGACGACCTCGACACACAGTCGGCCAGGGCCGTATTCAAGTCGGGCCACGACCTGCTTTGCCATCGCGTGGTGCTCGATGTTGTGAAGCGCTTCCTGAGCGACTCGGAAGATGACCAGCTCCTGCTCGGGGTCCAGCCGTAGACGATCACCTTGCTCGTCGAGCGCGGTGCGAAGCCCGCTGCGTTCGGCCAGGTCAGAGAGTAACCATTCCAGCGCCGGCACGAGCCCCAGATCGTCCAGAACGGACGGGCGTAGGGCCCGGCAGAACCGCCGGATGCCGTCGATGCACCGTTGCAGCGCGACGTCGACAACCTCGAGCCGGTCGCGCTGGCCCGGGGCTCCCAGGAGATTCTCCAGCACTGCCTTGGCGACAACGAGCTCCTGGACGGTTTCGTCGTGCAGTTCGCGGGAGAGACGGAACCGCTCCTCTTCCTGGGCCCGCAGCGCCAGCCCGATGTAGCGCTTGAGCGAGGCCTGGATGTCCGCCAATCGCCGGTTGGCATTCTCGGCTGCCAGCTTTGCTCGGCGTTCCTTGTCGACACGTCGGGCCACCACCACACCGAGCATCACCAGCAGCGTGAGTTGGACTGCCACCCCGACGCTCTCGTCGCCACGGTGGAACAGGAGGATGTTGGGGACCGTCAGCACCACACACCACAGGCTGGTTGGAAGAGCACCTTCGATGCCGAAGTTCAAAGCGGCGTAGAGAACGGGCAGAAAATACGCTGATTCCGGCAGCATGTATAGAGCCGGGTTGAGGCGCAGAACGTGAGTCATGTCGAGGATCATGTCGACGAGGCTGATCCCGATCGCGAGCACCTGAACAATCCAGAAACGCCTATCGCGCATTCGTTCCCCAAACGACCGACCGGAAGCCTCAATCGTTGCCGTATTCAGCGACATCGACCTCCTCCAATCGCAGCAGCCCCGCCTTCACGGCGAAGACCACAGCCTCAGTACGCGAGCCCACTAAGAGCTTGGCGAAGATGTTCCGCAGGTGGGCCTCCACCGTTCGCACGCTGAGGCCCATGGACTTGGCGATCTCTTTGTTCGCGGCGCCACGCGCCACCAAAGCCAAGACTTCCGTTTCCCGTGGGCTTGGTTGCTGCCAAGCCGCCGGTTGGTCCGCACCGCGCAACCGGGGCTGGAGCCGGCCGAAGACCTTCTCGGCGACCTCGGGCCCCAGAACCGTGTCGCCCTGGTGGGCGCTGCGTACCGCTGTCGCCAGATCGGAACCCTTCACAGTCTTGAGGAAGTAGCCAGCGGCCCCAGCCTCCAAGGCGGCCTCGACGTACTGCACGTCGTCGTACAGGCTCAAGATGATGACCACCGCTGCGGGCGCTATTTCCTTAATCGCGCGAGTCGCATCGATGCCGTTCTCACCTGGCATGGCGATGTCTAGAAGAACCACATCAGGAGCAAGCCGTGCTACCAACTCCTGCGCCTGCAACGAGTTCCCGGCCTCCCCGACAATCTCCAGATCCTGATCATGGTCGTGTAGCCGTTGTCCCACGCCGGCCCGAAATAGCGGATGGTCGTCAACGAGCAGGACCCGGATCCGGCGCGTCTGCTTCTCGAGAGCGGGTTCGTCGGCCATGTTCGGTCCATCTGTTCCATGGCCAGTCAACCGATCGCCTTCCCGCAGCCCCCCAAGCCTTATTGGCCGTCTACCGAGAATCCTAATCTCGGCGCCGGGGGGATGGCGAATTCAGGTGGTCGTGGATCCTGGTGCTGGAAGCCGATCACTTGTGGTGATCATCATCGTGGTCCGCTCGACTACGGGTAGATGTAGCGTGCCAGATCACGGCAGTAGTCGCTGCGCGTGTTGTCGTTTCCCCGGTTGCCGCTGGTCACGTACTGCTCTCCCAGCCATGCGAGCGTGATCCCTGCGGGCGCCGGGGCGGTCAGGCCCGCGGCCAGGGCGGGGACCGTGATGGTGTGGGGGCATCGGGTGGCCGGGGCGGACACCACCGTTGGGGCCTGGCCGATGGCCCGCGCGGGTGGCGTGCCACGACCTTGTCACGGCCGAACTTCTTGCACACTGCGATGAACGCTTGGGCCTGGTCCTTGGTGGGGAAGGCCTCGTAGTCTCTGCCGCTGGTTGCCTTGCGCCAGTAGACGCGGTGCTGTTGACGGCGTATTTCGTACCACATGTCGTGCTCCTGCTGTGTCGTGGCTGCTTGGACACGACGGACCGTCCGGCCCCGAAGTTGCGCGGAAACCGGTGGCCGAGCGAGCTGTCTCACCCTTGCCGAGAGGCCGGCAAACGCATGTGGACCGGCGCCCCCCGCTGGGGGCACCGGTCCACATTCATACGGGTGAGTGACGGGACTTGAACCCGCGACATCCGCCACCACAAGGCGGCGCTCTACCAGCTGAGCTACACCCACCATGCCAAGCGACAACCCATGATGGCGGTCGCGTTCTCAGCGGCGCTTATGCTACCCGCTTTCGTACACAGTTCGGACCATCGGGGGCTTCTCGATCGCGCGTGCGTGTGTCCGCCGAAGACAGACCCCGGATAGCCGGATCAGGAGATGGTCGGCGTGACCTTGTAACGGGCTGCTATCGCCTTGGCGGTCTGGGAGTCCGGACCTGGCGGCGCGACGAAGATCGCCTCACGGTAATAGCGAAGCTCGGCGATACTCTCGCGAATGTCGGCCAAGGCCCGGTGGCCGCCAGCTTTCTTGGGGGAGTTGAAGAAAGCCCGCGGAAACCACCGCAGGGCCAGTTCCTTGATCGACGAAACGTCGATGATCCGATAGTGCAGGTGGGACTCAAGCTCGGGCATGTCACGCGCCAGAAACCCACGGTCCGTTCCCACGGTGTTGCCGCCTAGAGGTGCCTTCGCGGCCTCCGGTGCCCACTCCTTGACGTAGGCCAGGACCTGTGCCTCGGCCTCGGCCATCGTGATGCCCGTCGACAGCTCCTCCAGCAGGCCGCTAGAGGTGTGCATATCGCGCACGAAGTCGTCCATCTGTTCAAGTGCTTCCGAAGGAGGCTTGATGACCAGGTCGATGCCGTCGCCGAGCTGGTTCAGCTCGTAGTCCGTCACCAGCGCTGCCACCTCGATCAGGGCATCGTTCGTCAGGCTGAGCCCGGTCATCTCGCAGTCAATCCAGACGATCCGGTCAGTGGTCGCGCGTCGGTTGATGTTCTGTGCCACGCACCCACCTTAAGGGGCGCCAGCACCAGCCCGCTGGCATACTGCGCGCCCCCGGCAGGACTCGAACCTGCGACCTAGAGATTAGAAGGCTCTTGCTCTATCCAGCTGAGCTACGGGGGCACGTGCCCGCGGCTGATGCAGGCAACGCGTGAATTGTAGGGGAGCAGGCGGCACACAGGTGTGGGTTGGGTATTGTTATGACATCGGCCACGCCGGACACGTTCACGTTTGTTGGCCCGCCCATGGAGGTTGGGCGACGGGCACTATGGAAGGCAGGCTGCGGCTTGTGACGGTGGGTGTTGATGGCAAGGGGTTGTTGAGCGCTCTTGAGCAGCTCCGGACCGAGGTTGACGACGCCACTTTTCCCCTTGACATTCCCAGCGTCGCCACGGCCCGTTCGTCGCAATCTTCGCTGATCAAGCAGCTCGACGACTATGTCATCCCACGGGTGAGCGCATTGGATGCACCACTGCTCACAGTGGTGGGCGGAGCGACCGGCGTAGGTAAGTCCACCTTGGTCAACTCACTGGTCGGCTCGGTCGTGAGCCAGCACGGCGTGCTCCGACCGACAACACGGTTGCCAGTTCTGGTGCACCACCCGCGCGACGAGTCCTGGTTCAACGGGAGTCGGATCCTGCCAGAACTGGCTCGGATCGCGGGGGGTGACGGCGCAGCTGGCGAGGCCACACAGGACCACAGCGCAGTGCGCCTCATTTCGTCACCAACTCTGCCGGCCGGATTGGCTCTTCTCGATGCCCCGGACATCGATTCGGTAGTTCACGCCAACCGCGATCTGGGCAGCCAACTGTTCATGGCCGCTGACCTGTGGCTCTTCGTCACCACTGCAGCGCGCTATGCGGATGCCGTGCCCTGGGACTTTCTTCGTGGAGCCGTCGAGCACGGCACGTCGGTGGCGATCGTCCTGGACCGGGTGCCGTCCGAGGCCATGGAGGAGATTCGCACTGACCTGGCATCCATGCTGCGCACGCATGGCCTGGCCAGCGCACCGATCTTCACTATCGCCGAAACCACGGTGACGGCTAACGGCCTGCTCTCCGAGCGTGAGGTCGCCCGTGTCCATTCGTGGCTGTCCGCGCTCGCACGTGACGCCAAGGCACGTTCGATCGTGGTTCGCCGAACGCTCAGCGGTGCACTGAAATCACTACCTGACGTTGCGCTTATTGTCTCGGATGCCTCTGCCGAGCAGGAAGATGCCACGGTTGCTCTGCGCCAAGAGGTAAAGGCCGCCTATGGCACTGCGACGGAGTCGGTTGAGCACGCGATGACGGATGGGACTTTGCTGCGGGGGGAAGTGCTCGCCCGCTGGCAGGAGTTCGTCGGTACCGGACAGTTCTTGCGTCAGGTGGAGGCTGGGATCTCGCGTCTGCGTGATCGGATTGCTGGCGCTATCAAAGGAAATTCGCCGCCTACGTCGGAGCTTGGGGAGGCGCTGCAATCGGGAGTCGAGGAGCTGTTGACCGCCCAGTCGCGCGAGGCTTCGGCGACTGTTCTGCGGCGATGGCGACATCTGCCAGGGGGAGCGGCGCTGGTCGTCGCGCACCCAGAGCTGGTCGACCCTGCGCCAGAGAGCGCGGATAACGTTGAGCGGTTGGTCCGAGACTGGCAGGGGGAGGTTCTCGAGATGGTCGGCGCCCAGTCCAACAACCGGCGCACCACTGCCCGGGTGCTCTCCTTTGGGGCCAACGGTGTTGGCGTCATCCTCATACTCTTGGTGTTCAGCCAGACGGGCAGGCCTTCTGGCGGCGAGGTGGGAACAGCCGGCGGTTCGGCAGTCTTGGCCCAGCGGATCCTGGAGGCCATCTTTGGTGGCCAGGCAGTCCGCATCCTTGTTGCCCAGGCTAGGGCCAAGCTGATGGCTAGGGCGCAGGAGTTGTATTCGGGTGAGCAGGCTCGTCTGCACGAGGCCGTTTCCGCCCTTCGGGTCAGTGAAGGGCAGGCTGGTCGGATCAAGGCTGCCTCGGCCGGTGTCGAGGCAGCGCGATGAGCCCGCAGGAGATGTGATGAGCCCAAAAGTCATGGGACCTGGGGCGGCTTCGACAACAGAGCTGTCACTCGGTGTCGGAACGGAAGTGTCGGTGGAGTCGATCCAGGCCAGGACCGATGCGTTGCGGTCAGCCCTGGAGTCCGGCGCAGGTTGCCTGCCCGTCGATGGCGTTGGCCGAGCAGAAGCCGCCATCGCCAAGACCGCTGTGCGCACGTCGATCGCCGGCGGACGCACCGTGGTCGCCTTAGCTGGCGCCACTGGCAGCGGCAAGTCAAGCCTGTTCAACGTTCTGGCGGCAGCCGAGGTCACCCAGGTCGGAGCCCGCCGCCCGACCACATCGAAGCCGAGTGCGGCGGTCTGGGGCAGCGAGCCGCCATCTGCTCTTCTCGACTGGCTCATGGTGGGAACCCGTCACATGGTGGACGACGGACTTGGGCTGGACGGTCTGGTGCTGTTGGACCTGCCTGACTTCGACTCGCAGACTACGGCCCATCGCATCGAGGCTGACCGGGTACTTGACCTGGTCGATGTCTTCGTCTGGGTCACCGACCCTCAGAAGTATGCTGACGCTCGTTTGCACGAGGACTACATCGCCAAGCTCTCGGCTCACGACGCCGTCACCATCACGGTCCTGAATCAGGTCGACCGTCTGACGTCAGAGGCGCTGGCCGCCTGTTGCAGTGATCTTCTTCGACTGCTTGGTGCAGACGGCGTCGTCGGCGCCGAGGTGATCGCCACGTCCGCCACGGAAGGTAGTGGGGTGGTCGACCTTCGCGACCGGATCAGCGAGGTCGTCACAGGTCACAACGCGGCCCTTCAACGTCTCGACTCCGACCTGCGTTCTGCGGCAACGGTCTTGCGCTCAGGTGTTGGGGACTCTGAACCCAGCCTGGAGGATATTTCCGAAGCGGGCCTAGTTGATGCGCTTTCTCGCGCCGCCGGCATACCGGTCATTCTGGATGCCGTCGAGCGCGACTATCGGCGCGAGACCGGGGTTTGCACCGGCTGGCCAGTCACTCGCTGGATGAGAGCTTTGCGCCCCGCGCCCCTCAAGCTCCTCGGTTTGAACAAGGACGTCTCAGATCGCCCCGGTATCATCTCGCAGTCTGATGTCCGCTCCGTGCTCGGTCGGTCGTCGCTGCCGCCGGCGACTCCGGCTGCCCGGGCGGCTGTGGCGCTGGCCACTCGGGACCTGGGGGACCGGGCCGGCCGGGAGCTACCGCAGGCATGGACGGATGCGGTCACCGATGCTGCCACGGCGCCAGGAAATGACCTTGGTGATGCATTGGACAAAGCAATCGTAGGCACCTCTTTGCGCGAACGAGATCCCTTCTGGTGGACCGCTTTTGGGTTTGTACAGTGGGTCCTGGTGATGACCGCTGCCATCGGCTTGAGCTGGCTCACCGTCGTGACGGTGCTCGATTGGCTTCGGCTGCCGGCAGTGGATACTCCTGGTCTCGGGCCGGTACCGTATCCGTACCTGTTGTTTGTCGGTGGCTTGTTCATCGGCTTCCTGGTTTCCGTGCTGACGAGGGCCCTAGGCCGGGTCGGTGGCAAGCGACGCAAGGTCCTGGTCGCTGGTCGTCTGCACGAATCGGTGGCACAGGTGGCGCGCGATCGGCTCGTCGGGCCAGTTCAGGAGATCCTTGACCGACACCGTCAGGCGCGCGAGCAGCTCGAGGCTGCTTGTCAGCTCGCCTGAGGCTGTCCACAACGGCCCAGTTTTTCGTCTCACTGTCCACAGGCAAGCGCCGAGCTCTGTCGCTAGCCGGGCGGCCCAGCCATCGTGGGGTTCTCGCCGGATTCGGCGAGTCAACGATGGAAGCGATGAGGTGATGACGATGAACGAGACCTACGTCACAGTCAGCGGCAATGTGGTCGGCGATCCGGTGGTGCGAGCGACGCGGGCGAACGTGCCGTTCGTGACGTTCCGCGTGGCGTCGAACGTGCGCAGGGTGGATTCTAAGACCGGTGACTACATCGACGCCGGGACCAACTTCGTGAATGTGACGGCATTCCGCTCGCTGGGGGTCAACCTGTCGAACTCGTTGAGGAAGGGCGAGCCGGTGATCGTCTACGGGCGGATGAGGATCAACCAGTGGGTCAATGGGGAGCGGAGCGGGACCACGGTGGAGATTGACGCCTACAACGTCGGCCACGACTTGTCGTGGGGCCAAGCGACGTTCCACAAGGTGGCCAGACCTCAACTCAACCAGAACGACCGGATGGCCGATCCGGAGGTCCAGGACGCAGCCGACCAGCTGGACCAAGATGTCGAGATGGGTGATGCCGACTCAGCGGGGTCGGGTGACAGCCCGCTCGCGTTCCCTGACCCGCTTGCGGACGGATTCGCCGGCTCAGCCGGCAGGAGCACCGGCACCGACACCGCGAGCGATGCCGTCGGCGTGTCGGCGGGAACGGGTAACGGTGCGGGTGATGCGTTGACTTAGGTGAAAGACCTGCGGTCCAGTGGTGAGTGAATAATCGCAAATTCGGGTCCACGCATCTGACCGTCGAAGCGTGAGTTAGGGATCAACGGCTTGCGGCGGATAACCTGAGGTCTATGGCTGAGTTCATTTACACCATGACCAAAGCGCGCAAGGCTCACGGCGACAAGGTCATCCTCGACGACGTCACGATGTCGTTCTATCCCGGCGCCAAGATTGGCGTGGTCGGCCCCAACGGGGCCGGCAAGTCGACGATCTTGAAGATCATGGCCGGGCTGGATCAGCCGTCCAATGGCGAGGCCAGGCTGTCGCCCGGCTATTCGGTTGGCATCCTGATGCAGGAACCGTCGCTGAACGAGGACAAGACCGTTCTGGGCAACGTCGAGGAGGGCCTGGGACAGATCAAGGCCGATGTCGACCGGTTCAATGCCATCTCGATCGAGATGGCCGAGCCCGACGCCGATTTCGAGAGACTGATGGAGGAGATGGGTCAGCTCCAGGAGAAGATCGACGTGGCGGACGCGTGGGACCTGGACTCCCAGCTCGAACAGGCCATGGATGCCCTTCGCTGCCCGCCACCGGACACTGAGGTCACGGTGCTGTCCGGAGGAGAGCGTCGTCGCGTGGCGCTGTGCAAGCTGTTGCTCCAGAAGCCTGATCTGCTGCTGCTCGACGAGCCCACCAACCACCTCGACGCAGAGAGCGTGCTCTGGTTGGAGCAGCACCTTGCGTCGTACCACGGCGCCGTGCTGGCAGTGACCCACGACCGGTACTTCCTCGACAACGTCGCCCAGTGGATCGCCGAGGTCGACCGCGGTCGCCTCTACCCCTATGAGGGCAACTACTCCACATACCTGCAGAAGAAGTCTGAACGCCTCACCGTCCAGGGCAAGAAGGATGCCAAGCTTGCCAAGCGCCTGGTCGCCGAGCTCGAGTGGGTCCGGTCCAATGCCAAGGCGCGACAGGTCAAGTCCAAGGCCCGGCTGTCTCGATACGAGGAGATGGCAGCTGAGGCCGACCGCACCCGCAAGCTCGACTTTGAGGAGATCCAGATCCCGCCGGGCCCGCGTCTGGGCAGCACGGTGATCGAGGTCAACAACCTGCAGAAGGGCTACGACGGGCGCGTGCTGATCGACGACCTGTCGTTCACATTGCCGCGCAACGGGATCGTGGGCGTCATCGGTGCCAACGGTGTCGGCAAGACGACGCTCTTCAAGACCATCGTCGGTCTCGAGACGCCGGACGAAGGTAATGTCAAGATCGGCGAGACGGTCAAGATCTCCTACGTCGACCAGAGTCGTTCTGGCCTCGACCCCACAAAGAACCTGTGGGAGACCGTTTCGGACGGACTGGACTACATCCAGGTCGGCCACGTCGAGATCCCGTCGCGGGCCTACGTGTCTCAGTTCGGCTTCAAGGGCCCTGACCAGCAGAAGATGACTGGTGTGCTCTCCGGCGGTGAGCGCAACCGTCTCAACCTGGCGCTGACCCTCAAAGTAGGTGGCAACCTGTTGCTGCTGGACGAGCCCACCAACGACCTTGACGTCGAGACCCTGGGCTCCCTCGAGAATGCTCTGCTGGAGTTCCCGGGTTGCGCCGTCGTGATCAGTCACGACCGGTGGTTCCTGGACCGCGTGGTGACGCACATCCTCGCCTACGAGGGCGACGACCAGAACCCGGGCAAGTGGTACTGGTTCGAGGGCAACTTCCAGGCCTATGAGGCTAACAAGGTCGAGCGTCTCGGTCCTGAAGCGGCACGTCCGCACAGGGTGACCTACCGCAAGCTGACCCGCAGCTGAGGTTCAGCCACGCACCAGCCGCAACGCTAAATCGCCATATGTCGCGCCGATGGATTCTGGGGTGCATCGGATACCCGGTTTGTACCAACGCGCGACGTCGATCGTCAGCGACTGCAGCGCGAGGGTAGTCATGGCGATGTCTGGCACGTCGAAGTCGCCACTGGCAACACCAGCTTGAAGGACGTCCTTGACCACTGCGTCGATCTGCCTGCGCAAGGTCATGACCTCAGCGCGGTGCTCGGGGGTCAGTTGGGGAAACTCGTACTGCACGATCCGTGCTGTGCGGTACTGCTCGGCATGCCAGCGGGCAAACGACGAGACAATCGCCACAAGCTGGGCCGGGGGGGTGACCGCACTCTTGCGTGCGGTGGCCACCACCTCCAGGGCCAGTACGTGGCCGCGCCGGCAGAGCTGGAAGAGCAGGTCCTGCTTGCTGGCGAAATGGACGTAGACGCCTGCTGGGCTCATGTGGGCCCGGGCAGCGATGTCTCGTGTGCTCGTGGCGTGGAAGCCTTTGTCCGCGAAGGCATCCACGGCAGCGTCCATCAGGCGCTGGACAGACTCCCCGGCAGCCCGACTGCTGGTCGCCGGAGTCGAGGTGGTCATGTTGACAGCATGCCGCACCTGATCGAGACTAAGCAAGCGCTTAGTTCCGGGAGGATGACATGCCACGTAACCTGTACGGCGCCGACCACGAGGCGTTCCGTCAGACGGCTCGCGAGTTCGTAGAGCGCAGCCTCAAGCCCCGCGCCCAACAGTTCATCGACGACCGGGCTATTGATCGCCAAGCCTGGGTCGAGGCGGGCAAACAGGGTCTGCTCGGGCTCGAGGTCCCGCAGGCCTATGGCGGCTCGGAGGCGGGCGACTTCAGGTTCAACGCGGTCCTGGCCGAGGAGCTCTCCAAGTTCAACGCGGCGGCATCCTCGTGCTTCGGCATTCACGCCGACTGCGTGGCCCCCTATCTCGTGGATTTGGGCACGCAGGAGCAGAAGGAGCGCTGGCTACCGGGATTCTGCTCCGGCGACCTCATCACCGCTATCGCGATGACCGAACCCAGTGGTGGCTCCGACCTCGCGGCCCTCAAGAGCTCCGCTGTGCGCGACGGTGAGGACTGGATCCTCAATGGCTCCAAAACCTTCATCACCAACGGCTACCAGGCGGACCTGGTGGTCGTCGCGGCCAGGACCTCGCGCGACAAGGCCGCCAGGGGTATCTCCCTGTTGGGTGTCGAAACGGGCATGCCCGGCTTTGAGCGGGGGCGCAAGCTCGACAAGGTGGGTCAGCAGGAGTCCGACACCGCCGAGCTGTTCTTCACCGACGTGCGTGTGCCCGGCGCCAACGTCATTGGTGAGGTCGACCGAGGTTTCATCGCGATGATGGAACGTCTTCCCCAGGAGCGGATCGGTGCAGCCGTGTCCAACACTGCCCATGCGCAGCAGATCCTGCTCGAGACGATCGCCTATGCCAAGGAGCGCCAAGCGTTTGGTCAGCCGATCGGCTCCTTCCAACACAACAAGTTCCTGATGGCCGAGCTTGTGACCAAGCTCGAGGTCACCCAGGCCTACGTCGACGACTGTGTCGAGGCCCATTGCGAGCGCAAGCTCAGCGCGGTGGACGCGGCCAAGGCCAAGTGGTGGTCGGCCGAGGTCCAGAACGAAGTGCTCGATGCCTGTGTCCAGCTCTACGGCGGTTACGGGTTCATGAACGAGTACCGCGTTGCGCGGGCGTGGCGTGATGCACGGGTGACCAAGATCTGGGCTGGTTCGAACGAGATCATGAAGGAGCTCATCGGTCGCGATCTCGGCCTGTGAGCAGCATCTGAGAAACCACGATCTGGGCAGCCAGAATCCAGCTCAAGATCTAAGCAGCGAGGGAGAACCAGCCACGTGAGCACCACCCATGAGAACAAGGTCGCCATCGTCACCGGCGCTAGCCGGGGGATCGGCCTGGGCATCGCAAGACGCCTGGTCGCCGACGGCGCGCATGTCATCATCACTGCGCGTCAGCCCAAGGCGCTCGCGGAGGCAGTCGAGGTACTCGGCGGCCCGTCGCACGCGCTGGCCATCGCCGGCCATGCTGACGACGGGGCACACCAGGACGAGGTTGTTGCCGCCGCGCGGGAGACCTTCGGGCGCCTCGACTACCTGGTCAACAACGCCGGCATCAACCCCTCCTACGGGCCCATGCTGGAGATGGGCATCGACTCCGCGCGAAAGATCCTGGAGGTCAATGTTCTCAGCGCTTTCAGCTGGACCCAGAAGGCTGTTGGCGCGGGTCTGGGCAGTGCGGAGGCGCCAGGCGGAGCGATCGTCAATGTCGCCTCGATCGCCGGCCTCGCGGCAACCGGACTTCTGGGCTGGTATGCCGTGAGCAAGGCAGCGATGATTCACCTGACCACTGAGCTGGGCTATCAGCTGGGCCCGGACGTGCGCGTCAACGCGGTTGCTCCCGGTGTGGTCAAGACGGTATTTGCGCAGGCCCTGTACGAAGGCCGTGAGGAGAAGGTGGCCAAGAGATATCCGCTTAAGCGCCTTGGCGTACCTGAGGACATCTCCGGGGCAGTCTCGTTCCTTCTCTCCGGCGACTCGTCCTGGATGACCGGCCAGACCGTCGTTGTGGACGGTGGCGCCATTCTGGCTGGTCCCATGTGAGCCTTTTCGACAACCAAGTCGTCGTCGTTACCGGCGGCGGCCGTGGGATCGGTGCGGCGTACACCCGGATGTTCGCGGCCCAGGGGGCGACACTTGTCGTCAATGACGTGGACGACGGTGCGGCCCATGAGAGTGCAGAGGTTGTTGGCGGCTTCGCGGTTGCGGGCGACGCGTCGACCGAGGCCGGCGTCGAGCTGCTGATCGGCACCGCCCGAGAGCTCGCCGGGCCCATCGACGTCTACTGCGCCAACGCCGGCGTGGCACGCGCCGGACTGGTCGACGTGGCCGAGGATGCGTGGGACGTCTCCTGGCAGGTCAACGTGATGGCACACGTGCGAGCCTCCCGAGCGCTCATGCCGCAATGGGTCTCGCAGGGCCATGGCATCTTTGTCTCAACCGTTTCGGCGGCGGGGCTGCTCACGATTCCCGGCGCCGCCCCCTATGCCGTGACCAAGCACGCCGCGTATGCGTTCGCCGAGTGGCTCTTGATGACCTACGGCGATGCGGGCCTGCGCGTGCACGCCGTGTGCCCACAGGGAGTGCGCACGCAGATGCTGGAGGACTCGGGGCCGGCCGGCAAGGCGCTCATGCAGGCGTCGGCCATTGAGGCCGATGACGTCGCCGCGGCGTTGCTGGCCGCCATCGAGGCTGAGCGTTTCCTGGTCCTGCCCCACCCGGAGGTCGGTGCCATGTATGCCGGTCGCGCGGCTGACCCTGACCGTTGGCTGAGGGGGATGCGACGGCGCAGCAGGTCCCTGCCGCTGTAACCGGCCCCGGCGAGCCCGCTGACGCAGCCGATCAGTCCTTCGGACCTCCAGCCACGTAGATGATCTGGCCCGAGACGTACCCGGCCTCTTCTCTGGCCAGGAACGAGATGACGGCCGCGACGTCCTTCGGCTGGCCGACGCGGCCGACCGGGATCTGTGACGCGGCGCCCGCCAGGAAGTCCTCGAACGAGATTTTCATCCGCTCGGCGGTCGCTTTGGTCATGGAGGTGGCGATGAAGCCGGGAGCAACGGCGTTGGCGGTCACACCGAAGGGGCCCAGCTCGATCGCAAGGGTTTTGGTGAAACCCTGCACGCCTGCCTTGGCGGCGGAGTAGTTGACCTGACCCCGGTTGCCCTGCGCGGACGTTGAGGACAGGTTGACGATCCGACCGTAGTTTGCAGCGGTCATGTGCACCTGTACCGCCTTGGTCATCAAGAAGGCGCCCCGCAGGTGGACGTTCATCACTGCGTCCCAGTCCTCCAGGGGCATCTTGAAGATCAGGTTGTCGCGGATGATGCCGGCGTTGTTGACCAGGATGGTTGGGGCGCCGAGCTTGGCCGTGACCTTCGCCACAGCGGCGTCGACCCCTTCTGGCGAGTTGACGTCGACCGCCGCTGCTATGGCGCGGCCCCCGGCTGAGGAGATCGCCGACACCGTCTGGGCGCAAGCGGCCTCGTCGAGGTCGAGTACGGCGACGGCGTGCCCGTCCCTGGCGAGGCGGATAGCGGTTGCGGCTCCGATGCCGCGTGCGGCGCCGGTGACGATCGCCGTACGTTGGGTGGTGGTGCTCACATCTGCCTCCAGGATTGATGAGTTCTGTTGCTATCAGGGACCGTCTCTCGGAAGCTGACGGGGTCTGTCACAGGGACTGGGTCAGGACGTGACGCCCGGCAGAGACAAGCGGCTCGACGATGGTCCCGATCTGGTCGAAGCCGGGGCCGACGGTCTGACCCGTGGCGTAGCGGTAGTGGATGCCTTCGCAGATGACCGCCAGCTTGTAGTAGCCCAGAGCCGTGTACCAGGAGAGGTGGCTGACATCCAGACCTGAGCGATCGGCATACCTGTGGATCAGAGACTCGATCGACGGGAAGCCGTTATGGGGGCCCATCCCGTCTGAGACGATGCCCGCGACCCCAGGCACGGGAGCCGCATAGACCGGCAGCAGGCCGAGGTCACACAGGGGGTCGCCGAGGGTGGCCATCTCCCAGTCCAGGACGGCTCGGATCTGTTGATCGGGTCCCACCAGAACGTTGTCCAGGCGGTAGTCACCGTGCACCACACTCGCTCTTTGGCTGGCCGGGACACGTGTTGCCAGCTGATCTGCGAGGTCGTCAAAGCCCGGTATGTCGCGGGACCTGGACCCCTGCAGCTGCTGGGTCCAGCGCCGCACCTGACGCTCGAGAAAGCCGTCGGGGTGGCCGAAGCCATCCAGCCCCACTTCGCCCGGGTCTACCTCGTGCAGGTCTGCCAGGGTGTCAATGAGCTGATATGCCAGCGCGGTCCGCTGACGACCCTGCAAGTTGTCGGTGTCCCTGGTCCGGCGAAGGATTGACCCCTCGACGTACTCCATGACGTAGAAGGGCACCCCTATGACGCTCGGGTCCTCGCACAGCGTCACCATTGCCGGAACAGGTACGGGGGTCGGCGCGAGGGCTGACATCACGCGGTACTCGCGGGCCATGTCGTGAGCCGTTGCCAGGACGTGCCCCAGCGGCGGCCGGCGAAGCACCCAGTCGTGGGAGCCGTAGGTCAGCCGATAGGTCAGGTTGGACTTGCCACCGGTGATGAGCTCGGCGTGGACCGCTCCACCCGGGCCCGAGGTGCGGCGTGCATCGGACCCCGGCGCGCCGCCGTCGGGTGTACAGCCGAATGGCGCCAGATAGCCCGTCAGCGCGTCGAGGTCGAGCCCGTCAACCATGCCACGATCGTACTAAGCGATCGCTTAGTACGAAAGCCCGGCCGACTGTGGCGCCCGTCACGAGGCTTTGATACGGAGCATGCCTTCCTGGGCTACCGAAGCGAGCAAGATGCCGTCCGCGTTGAACATTCGTCCTGCGGCCAGCCCACGTCCGCAGGACGCCGACGGGGATGACTGCGTGTACAGGGTCCATTCGTCAGCGCGTCCTGGCCGGTGGAACCACATCGCGTGGTCGAGGCTGGCCACACGCAGCCGGTGGTCGGACCAGGCCAGACCGTGGCAGCGAAGCACGGGCTCGAGCAGCGAGTAGTCCGAGCAGTAGGCCAGCATCGCAGCGTTGACCAGCGGATCGTCCGGCATCCGACCGATGGCTTTGAGCCAGACGCTCTGCCGCGAGGCGAGCTGTCGCCCAGGGCGGACATAGATGGCTCCCTCCACGTGGCGCAGGTCGATGGCCTTGTCCTTCGACCAGAAGCTGGCTTGCGGGTCATCTGACCCGGCGAACACCTCGCCGAGGGTCTGCAGACTCTCGGGGTCCGGTGCGGCAGGTACGGAGTCCTGGTGGTCCAACCCGTCGGCATCGGTCTGGAACGAGGTGATCATCGACAGGATCGGCTTGCCGTACTGGATCGCGTGGACCCGCCGGGCTGAGAACGAGTGCCCGTCGCGCAGCCGCTCCACGGTGAAGCGGATCGGATGGTTGGAGTCGCCGGGGCGCAGAAAGTAGCCGTGCAACGAGTGGATTCGGCGCGGGCGCTCCGCCGCATCGTCGAGATCATTGACCGTCCGGCCGGCGGCTATGACTGACTGGGCAAGGACCTGCCCCCCGAACACCCGGCCGTGTGGCATCGGCTGGCTGCGCCCGATGAAGACGTCGGCCTCGGACACGCCGAAGTCAGACTGGTTGTCGTCTGCAGCCCCACCGGTCGTGCGGGCTGAATCGGCTGACTGGAGGTTCAGGGCGTCGAGCAGGTCCTCGAGGGGGTCCAGCATGGCGCCGTTCTCATGGGTGGTCACGAAGGTGACGATATCTGCCCGGCTGGGATGATGGCGTCATGAGCCTGCGCCCCTACCGTGTCGACGTCCCGCTTCGATGGTCCGACATGGATGCCTATGGGCACGTGAACAACGTACAGTTCCTGCGCCTGCTCGAGGATGCCCGGGTGATCGGCTTCCAGGCCTGGTTCGGTCAGGATCGCACCCTGCTCAATGAAGGCGTAGTGGTCGCCCGTCACGAGATCGAGTACCTCGCCCCGTTGGACTTCCGGCACGCGCCGATCAGCGTGGACATGTGGGCGACCAAAATCTCTGGTTCCAGCTTCAACCTTGCCTATGAGGTGTGCGATCCGGCCGGGGTCGGCACGACGTTGTATGCGCGGGCCGAGACCACGGTCGTCGCCTACGACTTCGTGACGGCAAGCCCTCGCCGGTTGCGCCCGGACGAGCGGGCGGTCCTCAAGGGCGTGTCCGGCGATCCGGTGACCTTCCGCTGGCGCGAAAGACCCAGATGACGGGTTAAGTCCTGGTGCGTTGACCGCTGACCATCACGAGGGCGGCGACGGCTGCCAGGGACAACCAGATGAGCTCGAAGACATGGATGTCCGAGCCGTTGGGGTTGTGCATGGCGGCGAACACGGCGCCGGCCGCTGAGATTCCCATGACGCTGCCGAGCACGTCGGACACCTGCAGTGACGAGGATGTGCGGCCGTGATCGCTGACCGGCGAGAGGGCCAGCGAAAGCACCGAGGTCGATGACGTGGCCAGCCCCATACCCAGGCCGCACAGGGCAGTGGCAAGCCCCACCAGGTAGTAATGCCAGCCGAAGTCGGCGATAGCGGCGAGCAGCAGTATGCCGACGGCCAGCGACGCGCCACCTGAGGCCACCAGCTCGGACCGGCGATTGTGCATCACGTGGTGGCCTTGGACAAAGGAGCCGAACGACCAGCCGAGTGCGCCCACTGTGAGATCGGAAGAGCACACGTCTGAACTCCAGTCACTTAGGCATCTC
>OBLW0100001516.1_pt1 | contig 19594 bp, 13 predicted proteins | sample 1520161 | NCBI WGS metagenome assembly OBLW01 (sample SAMEA3539309, study PRJEB22396) | soil metagenome | biome: tundra; feature: field; material: soil | place: USA | collected 2010-05 | depth 0.15 m | reverse complement strand
GGTCGCGGGCACGCAAACCTGCGGCGTGCGAATGCCCCAGAACAGGACCCCGCTCTCGGCTGCGAACATCGCGCTCATCAAGAACTGGATCGATCAAGGCGCGATGAACAACTAGAGATCGCGGCGTCCGCGTAGTCGCCGCTCGCTCGCTCGACGGTCACTCGGCAAGGGCAGCGTCGGGCGCGGTTCCCGAGACGGGTGCGCCGGCGACCGCGGACGGCGTGGCGACCGGCGCCTTGTAGCGGAGCGCGGGGATGAGCCGCCCGAGGAACCGCAGCGCCCCGTGGTCGTTCATCCAGAGCGCATAGGCCACGTACGTCGGATCGCGCGACAGGTGCCGCTCTTCGGTTCGCGCGCGCAGGAAGTACATCGTGTTCACGCAGCCGAGCGCGATGCAGTGATGCACGGCGTCGAGCACGCCCGTGTGGGGAATGAACGGGATCGACACCAACCACCACGACAGGTTCTTGGTCACGTACGCCGGGTGCTTGGTGAAGCGATAGGGTCCGTTGGTCAGGATTCCGCGGTGCGTGAGGTTCGAGAAGCGAACCCCGAAGGCCACGGTGGCGAGCGTATACGTGCCGATCAAGAGCACGATCGTACCCGCCCAGACCCAGCGCAGGGTGGGCCACGCGGCGAGCCACGCGCCGAAGCCGTAGTCGCTCGAGTAGCGTACGAACTGCGTCTCCATCAGGCTGTAAAACGGCTGGTAGCAAAAGAGCGCCACCACCCACCCGACCATCGTGGGCTCGGCCGAGCGAATGTGGGTGTCGATGACGCGCAGCGAGAGCGCGTAGCCCGCGGTGGCCAAGATGAGATCGACGCCGAAGATGATCTCGTAAAAGAAGTCGTAGAGCTTCAGGTTCGACCAGTCGATGACGGTGAAGTCGAAGTGAATGAGGCTCTTCATCTGGCCGTGCATCCACACCATCATCAGCGGCAGAAAGAACGCCTTCACGAGCCAGCCGCGGAAGTGATTCGCCACTTCGGGGCCGCGCACGTCTTTGGTGTGGCCGAGAACGGCGCGGCCCACTTGCCAGTAGGCGTCGCGCGGCTGTCGCATGACGCCGTCGACGAGGGTCACGTAGGCCGGCGTCGCCACAGCGAGGGGCGCCCACAGGCGGCGAAGGATCCGGTAGAACGGGTCGTAGAACGCGCCGTGGTATTCGGGCAGCTGCCAGTACGCGAACGCGATGAGCCCGACGGTGACCGCGAGCCCGAGGAGCTTGGTGGCGACGCGAGGGTAGTCCGGCGCGAACGTCTGGTCCCAGTCGAGCCCCGTGGTGGCTCGGCGATGGACCCGGAGGACCAGGACGTCGAGGACCACGATCGGCACGGAGACGGCCGCGAGAATCGCCAGCACGTCGTCCTGCAAAGACAGCGACAGCCGCCGCAAGACGAAGAGCGTGCCCAACAAACACGCGAGACCAACGACGTTGATGCCGAAGTGGGTCACGGACGCAGGGAGCTGCGGCTTTGCTTCGGACGAGGCGCCGTTCTTCATGATCGCCGCGAGTGTACTCGACGCGAGGCCGTCCGCGACTCTACAAGCCTGCGTCATGAGTTCGTCGCGCCGCGTCGCATGGCTGCTCTTCGCCGTCGCCTGGGGGGCGAACCATTTCGTGCCGTTGCTCCTCGAGTACCGCGCGCACCTCGCGCTCTCGTCGGTCGAGCTCGCGATCCTCTTCGGCGTCTACGCGGTGGGCCTCGTGCCCGGGCTCCTTCTCGGGGGGCCGCTCTCCGATCGACGGGGGCGCCGCGCGGTCGTCTTGCCCGCGTCGGTCGTCGCGCTAGCGGGAACGTGCCTGCTCGCCGGCGGCCAGGTCGGGTTCGGCGTCCTCCTCGCGGGGCGGTTCGTCGTGGGTCTCGGCGCCGGCGCCACGTTCACTGCGGGGACGGCCTGGCTCCAGGACCTGGCGGGCGGCGAGGCGGCCGGCACCGGCCCCCGCCGCGCGGCCGTCGCGCTCTCGAGCGGCTTCGGCGGCGGTCCGCTTCTGACCGGAGTCCTCGCCCAGTGGCTGCCATGGCCGATGCAGCTCCCGTACGCCGTGCACGCCGCGGTCCTCGTCGCCACGATCGTCGCCGTCGTTCTCGCGCCGCGCTCGGAGCCCGCCGGCGACGCCCCGCATCGCTCGCCGACCGCCGCTACGAACCCGAGCCGGGCCGGCCGCGAAGCGAGCCAGGGCCGCCGACGGCTCCCGAGCGGCTTCGCGACCGTGGCCGTCGTGGCGCCGTGGGTCTTCGTCCTGCCTTCGGTCTCGAGCGCGGTCCTCCCGGGGCTCGTCCGGGCGAAGCTCGGGGCGTTCGCGGTCGTGTTCGCGGGACTCGTCACCGGCTCGACGCTCCTGTCCGGCGTCCTCGTTCAGCCCGTTCTCCGCGCCTGGCGCCCGCCCAGCGCGAACACGTTCGGCCTGTCGATGGGCGTCGTCGGCCTGCTCTGCGCAGCCCTCGCGGCGAAGACAGGCTCGCCGTTCGCCGTCCTCGTCGCCGCGCTGCTGCTCGGAGCCGGGTACGGCGGCTGCTTGATCGCGGGGCTTCGATTCATCGAGACGCGCGGCAGCCCCGAGACGCGAGGGCGCCTGACCGGAATCTTCTACGCGCTCACGTACGTGGGCTTTGCGTGGCCGCTCGCGCTCGCCGCGATCGCCCGTCGCATTGGCGACGTCCCCAGCCTGCTCGTCACCTGGACGCTGTGCGTGCTCGTTCTCGCGTGGAGCGCCTGCTCGAACCACAAGACCTCGAAGGAGAGGGAGACGGGCCGCAGAGGCGCAGAGAGCGCAGGGCAGTGATAGGGGCGGCGCATCTCGCTCTCGCGCGGCGTCGGTCCGGCGAGGGCCGTGCCGAGCTCGGCCGAAACGTACACGCAATCTTCTGCCTGCTACGTTTTGAAGAGTCGTCGTGTGGAACTACTCCGTTCAGTTTCGCACGCTCCACGGGTACCGCCGCGCGTTCGTCCGCGTGGGGCAGGGGCCGGTCTTGCTCCTCATTCACGGGATCGGCGACAGCTCGGCGACCTGGGACCACCTCTTGCCGTTCCTGGCGCTCGACCACACGGTCATCGCTCCCGATCTGCTCGGACACGGCGCGTCCGACAAACCGCGCGCAGATTACTCCGTCGCGGCCTACGCCAACGGCATGCGCGATCTCCTGAGCGTGCTCGGCGTCGACCGCGCGACCGTCGTCGGCCACTCGCTCGGCGGCGGCGTCGCGATGCAGTTCGCTTACCAGTACCCGGAGCGGTGCGAGCGCCTCGTCCTCGTCAGCACCGGCGGCGTCTCGAACGAGGTTCATCCCCTCCTTCGCCTGGCCTCTCTGCCCGACGCCGATCTGCTCTTGCCGCTCGTGGGCTACGACTTCACGCGCTTCGCTGTGCGCGCGGTCTTCAAGGCGTTCCAGAGGCTCGGAACGGATCTGGGACGCGACGCCGCCGACTTTCTGCGCGTCTTCGACACGCTGCCCGACGCGACCGCTCGAAGCGCGTTCGTCCGGACGCTGCGCGCGGTCATCGATCATCGCGGTCAGGTGATCACGATGCTCGACCGCTGCTACCTCACGCGCGGAATGCCGACCTTGCTCGTCTGGGGCGCGCACGACGCCATCATCCCGATCAGCCACGCTCGCCTCGCGCACGCCGCGATGCCCGGGAGCCGGCTCGAGACGTTCGAGGACGCGGGGCACTTTCCCCACCACGCCGCGCCGGGTCGCTTCCTCGAAGTGCTTCGCGACTTCCTCGCGACCACGGCCCCCGCGATCCACAGCAGCGAGCAGTGGCGCGAGCTCTTGCGAGCCGGCCGACTGGGCCTGCCGGAGCCGCTGGCGTCGGAGCTCGCCGAAAGGACCGCCACTCATTCGGCCACGGGGACGTAGCCCTGATACGGTCGCGCCGCTCGTCGACACGGGCGACCAGCCTCGGCGCGCCGGGTGCGGCGCTCCGTGCGACCGAACGCGACGGTGACGTCGTGCTCTCGACCGCCGGCAACGGCGCGTTCCAGCGGCAGGCGCCGCTGCCGCGCTCAGCGAGCCGCGTTCCTGTTCGTCGCTTTTAGCGTGCGACCCGTGGGTTCGATCGCTCCGCTGGCGTTGACGACCGGGCCCGATTCGACCGTCGCCGAGGCGAGGGGGGTGGGCGCTTCGACCGCGTTGCCCTTGGCGTCGCGCCACGTGCCGGGCGCCTGCCAGAGCCGTCCGTCTTCGCCGCGAACGACGACCCACGGCGAAAAGGTCTCGCCCGGCGGCGGAACGACCCAGCGGCCAGGCATCCACGCCCACCGGGCGCGACGCCAGGTCCACTCGCCGTCGATCCACACGACGCCCGAGCCTGGCCTCGGCGGCACCGACTCGACGCGGGCCGGCGGCGGTGGCGCCCGTAGCTCGACGAGCGCGCTGGTCGGCTGCGCCGAGTAGGGCGGTCGAGGAAAACGGCCGCCGCACGCAGCCAGCAGCGATCCCACGATCGCGAGTGCGAGGCGCATGCGCTACTTCTAACCGCGACCCGCGCGATGCGCATGCCTGTCTTCTTCCGCGTCTTCCTCCGCGTCTTCCCCCGTTTCGCGCTCCTCGCATTCGCGGCGTCTCTCGGGAGCGCGGGGTGCGGGTCGGTGCCGAACGGTCAGACCGCCGTCGACGCGGTCCGGGTGCACGGCACGCACGCCATCGATCCGGACGACATCACCGACCGGCTCGCGACCGCGGAGACCCCCAAGTTCCTCGGGCTCTTCCGCGGCTGGGTCTACGACTACGCCCTCTACGACGAGTCGGTGCTCCAGCGCGACCTCGCGCGGATCGAGCGCTACTACCGGGGACGCGGCTTCCTCGAGGCGCGCGCGCGGGCGGCCCGGGTCACGCACCTGAGCGCGCAGCACGTGCGGGTCGACATCGTCGTCGAAGAGGGGCCGCCCACGGTCAATCGCCTCGTGCAGGTCGACGGGCTCGACGCCCTCCCCGCGGTCGACGCCGACGCGGTCCGCGCGGCGGCGCGAGACGCCCTCCCGAGCGACGCCCGCTTCGACGAGGACGCCTACAAGAGATCGCAAGACGCGGTCACGCGCGAGCTGCAAGACCGCGGGTTTGCCTATGCCAAGCTCAAGGTCGACGCTCAGGCCGACCTCGGCGCGCACGCGATCGACTACCACTTCACCGTGACGCCCGGCATCCACGCGGTCTTCGGCGCGGTCACGCTCCAAGGCCTGGGCCCCGACGCGGCGGGGTCCAAACCATCTTACGTCGACGAGAAGCCGATCCGCCGTGCGATCGACATCAAGGAAGGCGAGACGTACTCCGCTCGGGCGATCGAGTCGGCGACGCAGGCGCTCCTCGATCTCGAGGTCTTCAGCTCGGTCACGATCGAGCCGACCCTCTCGGATCCGCCGACGCCCGTCATTCCCCTCGTCGTGCGCCTCGAACCCGCCAAGCTCCGGCTGACCCGGCTCGGGGGCGGCGCCGAGTTCGACGCTATCAAGACCGACGTCCATGCGCTGCTCGGGTGGGAGGACCACGACTTCCTCGGCGGCCTCCGCGATTTCTCCGTCGAGCTGAAGCCGGGGGTCGTCTTGTACCCGGTGCGGATCGGCGACTGCTGCACCGTCGACAGTCTGCTCCCCGAAGAGCGCCTGCGCTTTCAGCTGCGCCAGCCCGGGTTCATCGAGGCGCGCACGGTCGGGTTCGTGCAGCCCGAGTTCAACATCTACCCGCTGCAGCTCCAGGCCAACCCGGACAAGAACGACCCGGTGGTCGGGTACATCGAGCCGAAGGCGGCCGTCGGCCTCAATCGCCGCTTCGGAAAGCACGTCAACGCGACGCTCTCGTACAACGTCCAGGCCGAGCTTCCGTTCGCGTACGTGAACAAGCCCGACTCGGATCTCGCGAACCTCAAGGACATCCTCCTTCTCTATCCGCAGCTCACCACCACGCTCGACCTGCGCGACAACCCCGTCCACCCGCACTCGGGCGTGTACCTCTCGAACGACTTCCAGGTGGCCGGCTTCCCTGGAACCGGCCTGCCGACCGACGTTCGCATTCAACCCGAGGTGCGCGCGTACGTGCCCCTGGCCCGCGACATCACGCTCGCCGTGAAGGGCAAGCTCGGGTTCCTCTTCGGCGCGAGCTACGGCGGCGACTATCGGGCCGATCTCAAGGACGTTCACGACCACAACGAGTCGGCGGTGCAGAGCGGCGCGAAGTTCAACACCGACCTGCAGACGGTCTATTTTCGCGGCTTCTTCTCCGGCGGTCCGAGCGCCAACCGCGGCTTCCCGCTGCGCGGCGTGTCGCCGCACGGGATCGTGCCGTTCCTCAGCCCCGTGACCGGCGGCTCGCAGGTCAGCAATTGCCTCACCAACGGGACAATCAATCTCGCGTGCTCGATTCCGCTCGGGGGGTTCTCGCTGTGGGAAGCCTCGATCGAGACGCGCTTCGACGTCAGCGGACCGCTGGGGCTGGTCGTCTTCTGCGACACGGGAGACGTGTCTTCGCGAGAGTTCGATCTCCGCCTCGACCACTTGCACATGTCGTGCGGCGGAGGCGTGCGCTACCAGACTCCCGTGGGCCCCGTGCGCTTCGACGTCGGCTATCGGGTGCAGCCGCTGCAGGTCCTCGGCGCCGCCACGGGCTCGGACGCCTTTCGCGAAGACCCGAACGAGGGCATTCAGCCCACGTTCTTCCAGCTGCCCATCGTGCTCGCGTTCGGGATCGGGGAGGCCTTCTGAATGGTGCGGGCCGTGGCGCGCGGCGTCGGACGGGCTGTCGGCAAGGGCGTCGGCGTCGCCGTCGTCTTCGTTCTGGCCGCGGTCGTCGGGCTCGTGGTGCACGTCGACGTCCCGGCGGCCCGGCGGGCGATCGTCGAGCGCGTCAACGGCCTGCTCATGCCGATCTTCGCAGGGCGCCTCACGATCGTGCGCGTCGGCGGGGTCGGTCTGTCGGGGGTCGAGTTCGCCGATGTGCGCGTCGAGGATCCCGACGGCCAGCTCGTGATCGACACGACCGGGCTCACCGCCCGCATCGCGACGGTGACGCTCCTTCGATCGCTCGTCGGCGGCGGCGACATCGTCATCGACATTCCACGGGTCTCGATCGCCCGCGCGCACGTCGCACTCGACGCCGACACGGTCCAGGACCTCCGGATCGGAAAGGCCTTCGTTCCGCGACCGACCCCGCAGACGGGACCGTCCGGTCCCGGCCGTCGCGTCCGCCTGACGATCCACGACATTCACGTGGGCCACGCGTCCGTGCGCGGCCAACCCCCGGGCCTCCCGCCGCTCGACGCGGACGTCGATGACACCGGCGCTTCGCTCCTCTTCGTGAACGACAAGCTCACCGTCGACGTCACCTGCGCCCGATGGGAGGGGCGGGGCGTCCCCGGCTTCCCCGAGGAGCACGCTCACGGAGACGCCGTCGTGCACCTCGCGCTCCCGTCGGACTCGGGGCGCGCCGTCGGCCTTCGCGTGACGACGCACGGCGTGCTCGGGACCCTCGCCGTGAACGGCGACGTCGCCTACGACAGCGGCGACCTCGATGCCTCCGCTGACGTGCCGCTCGCGACCCCGGAGCAAGTGCGGGCGGTCCTGCCCGCCTGGCCGATCACCGTTCCGGTGCAGGCGCACGCCGAGGCGCACGGGCCGGTCGGCGGCGCGGCGCGCCTCGCGACCCGCGCGCATGCGTCGTTCGGGAAGACCACGCTCGACCTCGAAGGTCCGGTGACGCTCGCGCCCTCGCCGGGCGCGTCGCTGCACGTCGATGCCCGGAGCCTCGACGCGAGCGCGTTCGCCCCCTCGGCCCCGCCCTCCGACGTGTCGGTGACCGGCGACGTGTCCGTCGTCACCAGGACCGACGGCTCGCTCGACGCCAGGGCCGTCCTCGACGCGGGGCCGGGCACGGTCGGGCCCGCGCAGACGCCGGCGTTCGCGCTCACGGCCAACCTGGCGCGCAAGCCGTCACCCGGGGGAGAGATCGAGGCGACGGCGCATGCCGTGATCCGCGAGCCGGGCGCGGCGACGACGCTGAGCGTGCGCCTCTTGCCGTCGAAGGGCGATCTCCGGCTCGCGTTTCTAGCCGAGACGAACGCGTCGAACCTCGCGCGCGTGAGGCTCCTCCGGAGTCTTGGCGTCCCGATGAGCGGCGGCGCGCTGGCCCGCGCCGACGGGACGATCGATCTCCTGAGGGGCACCCTCGACGCGCGGGTCGCGGCGTCCGCCGAGTCGCTCGAGGTCGCCGGTCTGCGCGCGACCACGGCGCACGCCGATTTGCACGCGTTCGGCCCGATCGGCGACCCGTCCCTCGAGGTGCAAGTGAGCGGCGAGGAGGTCGACGTGGCTCGCCTGCAGTGCTCGTCGCTGAGCGCGCGGGCCAAGCTCCGGCTCGGTGACGGCGTCTCCCTTGCCAACGTGGACCTCTCCGCGCGCGCATCGGAGCAGCACGCGCGGGTCCAGGCCAGGCTCGTTCGCGTGGCCGCCGACGGCATCCAGGTCGAAGACGCGGTGATGAAGGGGTTCGGCGCGCCGGTGGAGGTGACCCTGCGCATCGCGCCCGGTCGCCTCTACGTCAAGGCGCGGACCGGCGAGCTCGAGCTCGCCCGCATCGCCCGCTTCACGCGCGTCCCCATCGTGCAGGGCGGTCGCGTGTCGCTCGACGTCGACGCCACCCTGACGAAGAGCGCCGCCGACGGCCGCGTGGCCATGGACTTGTCCAAGGGAGCCTTTGCCGGCCTCGCCGACGTCGACGCGCACGTCGAGGTGACGCTGCACGGGCGGCAGGCCGCGGGCATGATCACCGCGCGCGTGGCCGACATCGGCTCGCTCGACGTGCGGTCCACGTCGGTGCAGCTCGGCTCCGAGGACGCCCTCTCGCGGTCGTCGTGGCGTCGCGCCTGGGGAGCCGTCGTCGTCAACGCGCACGTGGTCTTGCCGAAGCTCGTCGCCGCCCTTCCCCCGGGTTCGTCGCCTTTCAAGGAGGTGGAGGGCGTACTCGACGTCACCGCCCACATCGCGCGCGAGTCGAGTGCCGACGCGACGCCCGGAGTCGAGGGGACCGCCGCGACCACCGGCCTCGTGCTCGCCGGCGGCGAGGGGTCGCGCGCCTGGCGGCTCGAAGGCATCGACCCGACGATCCGTCTGACGGTGGACGACGACACCGGCGAGACGGCGCTCGAGGCGTCGATTCGCGACGCGATCGGACCGATCGTCGAGATGTCAGCGACGTCTTCGAATGTCCCCTACGGCAAGATCTTCAGCGCCGAAGACGCGGGCGAGGCTCTTCGCGCGATGCCTTTCGAGGCGCACCTCGACGTGCCCGGGCGCAAGCTGCAATCGCTGCCGCCGGCCCTGGGACTGAGCGACCTTCGCGGCCAGCTCCAGGCCAACGTCGACTGGCGCGGCGCCGTTTCGAGCCCGACGCTCGAGGCGACCGCCACGCTGAAGCGCGGCCGGGTCGACCCCACCGCGTCGTCGCTCCCCGTCGATCTCGACTTCTCGGGCGCGTACGACGGCGCGCACGGCACCGCCACCGTGCAGGCCACCAACAAGGACAAGGTCGTCCTCGACGCCAGCGTGACGGGAGACGCCCGCGCCTCCGACGTGGTCGCGGGGTTCGCCGGGGCGCCGGTGCCGTGGACCGCGTCGGCGCGCGCGAAGCTCGACGGACTGCCGCTGCGCTCGTTCACGTTCCTGAGCGACCGGCAGGTCCGTGGAAAAGCGAGCGGCGAGCTCACGCTCGACCGCCTGCACGACGACGCGCGCGCCACCCTGAGCGTGGCGTTCGACGGGCTCACGGTCGGCGACGTCGCGTGCCGGGCCGCCAGCGTGAAGGCCGTCCTCGACGGCCACGCCTTCGACGCGGCCGCGCGCCTCGATCAGACCGATCAGCAGAATGGCTTCCTCGAGGCCCACGTGCACGCGGGCACGCGCTGGGGCAAGGCGCTCGTTCCGAGCCTCGACGAGACCCAGGCGGCGGAGATCACGCTGGCCGCCGTGCAGTTTCGCGCCGGGCTGCTCTACCCCTTCGTCTCAGGGTTGTTCGCGTCGCTCGACGGACGGATCGACGCCGCCGCCCGCATCGGGTTCGATCCCGGGGCAGGCGAAGCGCACCCGCAAGGTACGATCAAGTTGACCGATGGCTCGTTCGAACTCGCCGCCCTGGGCGGCGAGTTCGCCGACATCTCGGCGCAGCTGTCCTTGACGCCCGACGGCCTGCTCACGCTCCACGACGCCGTCGCCTACGGCGTGACGGGCAGGCTCGAAGCGGCGGCCACGGCGCGGCTCAAGGGCTTCGCCTTCGCCGGCGCGCGCGCGACCGTGCAGGTGCCGAAGAACGAGGCGATCCCCGTGGTGTTCGATGGCGTCCAGATGGGCATGCTCGACGGCCACTTCGACATCGCCGCCGCCCTCACGCCCGCGCGCGACCGGCTCGACGTGACGGTCGACGTCCCGACCTTGAACATGGACCTGCCCGCGTCGGGGACCCACGACGTCCAGGCGCTCGGCGACATCGAGAACGTGGCCACCGGCGTCATGCGTGGCGAAGAGGGGTTCGTCGAGGTACCGCTCGACGCCACCGTCGACACCGGAAGCGGCGAGACGCCGCGGATGCCCATCCGGATCACGGTCAACCTCGGAAAGAACGTCGAGGTCTCGCGCGGCCCCGACCTCGACGTGCGACTCACCGGACAGCCCGTGGTGACGATCGCCGACGAGGTCCAGGTCACCGGCCAGATCCAGATCTCGCGCGGCACCATCGACGTGAACGGCAAGCCCTTCGAGATCGAGAACGGTACGGTGACGTTCACCGGCGACGATCCGGGCAATCCGCAGGTGGTCCTGACGGCCGGGTGGACCGCAGCGGACGGGACGCGCGTGTACGCCGACTTCTCGGGCCCGCTCAAGAACGGCAAGGTGACGCTCCGTTCGGACCCGCAGCTCCCGGGCGGCGAGAACGACATCCGCGCGCTCTTGCTCTTCGGCACGACCGAGTCCGACACGACCGCCGGCCAGCAGGCGGCGCCGGTCGCAGGCGCCGCGGGGGGCGTGGCGACGCAGCCCATCAACCGCGCCCTCAGCGGCGTCAACCGCGCGCTCGACAAGTTCGGCCTCGCCGGCGGAATCTCGGCGAAGATCGACACGTCGCAGGCCAACCCGCGACCCGAGGTCGAGGTCCAGATCGCGCGCGACATCTCGCTGCAGGTCGCGTACGTGCTCGGCGTCCCGGTGCCGGGCGCGAACCCGGACACGTACTACGCGACGCTCAACTGGCGGTTCTTGCGGGCCTGGTCGCTCGAGGCCACGCGCGGCGACCAGGGGACGTCGATCCTCGACCTCATCTGGCAGCACCGCTATTGACCCGCATGGAGCCGCATGGAGCGGCACGGATCGAGACCGACCGATGACGCGCGACGAAGGGGTGATGGCCGCGGTCGTGCTCTCGTTCGCGGCGCTGGTCACGGCGCACCTGACGCTCGTCGCCGGGCTCGCGGGCCGGTCCCCGCGGTGGCGGGCCGCGGTGGCCGCGGTGGTCGCGCCGCTGGCGCCCTACTGGGGTTTCCGATCGAAGATGGGCGCCCGGGCGGGGATCTGGGTCGCGAGCGCGGCCGTGTACATCGTGGCCCGCATCCTGGCGAGACGATGAGCGCCCGCTAAGGATCCTTCATGGCGACGCCCTCCCGCATGCTCGCGCTCGGAACGCCCCTCCCGGCTGCTCGCCTGACCAACGTGGTCGACGGAACGACCGTCGACCTGACCGCGCTGGCCGAGGGCAAGCGCGGAACCCTGGTCGCGTTCATCTGCAACCACTGCCCGTACGTCGTTCACCTGCGGAAAGAGCTCGTGGGCGCCGCTCACGACGCGCAGAGCCGCGGCTTCGCGGTGGTCGCGATCAACTCGAACGACGCCGACGACTATCCGCAAGACGGCCCCGAGCCGATGGCGCGCCTCGCGAAGGCCGAGAAGTGGGGCTTCCCGTTTCTCTTCGACGCGTCGCAAGACGTCGCCCGCGCGTTCGGCGCCGAGTGCACCCCGGACCTCTTCCTCTTCGATGCGGCGGGCAAGCTCGCCTACCGGGGCCAGTTCGACGACAGCCGGCCCTCGAACGGAAAGCCCGTCACCGGCCGGGATCTCCGGGCGGCCGTCGACGCGGTGGCCTCCGGGCAGGCGCCGGCGTCGAAGCAGGCGCCGAGCGTCGGCTGCAGCATCAAGTGGCGGTGAACGCGGGGCCGGGCTCGTGGCCTTCGTCGCGGGGCGCGGCCTTCGTCAGCGCCGTCGGCGCGGCGCTGGGCTTGGTTGGCGCCGTGTCGTGCGGGGGGACGGTGAGCCGGGGGGCGCCGGCGGGGGACGGGGGAGGCTCGTTTGCGGCCAGCGCCCCGGTCGGGGCTTGCGGGGCGGTGACGCAGCAGCACGCGATCGAGGGGGCGACGCACGTCGCGATCTGTTCGTACGTCGATTACCAGACGCTCCCGCCTTCTTCGGGGGATCACTACCCGGTGTGGGCGGCGTACGTGACGTACGACCAGCCGGTTCCCGAGGGATACTGGGTGCATGATCTCGAGCACGGCGCCATCGTGCTCTCGTACAACTGCGGCGAGGCGGGCTGCGCGACCGACGTCGCGGCCGCCCAGCAGATGATGGACCAGTACCCCGACGACCCGCTCTGCACCTCCGGCGGAGAGGGGATTCGCCATCGCCTCGTGATGACGCCGGACCCGCGCCTCGACGTTCGCTTCGCCGCGAGCGCCTGGGGGTGGACGCTTCGCGCGAACTGCTTCGATCCCGACGCGTTCCTCGCGTTCGCGAAGGCGCACTACGGTCAAGGTCCCGAGGTGCTGTGCGCGAACGGGGAAGACGTGCTCGGCACCTCGGGGGATCCGCCGGGCTGCGGCGCCCCTCCGTAGCGAGCGAGAACCTCTCCCACGGTTCTGCCACGGCGCTGCGCCCTTTGCGCCTCTGCGGCCCATCTCCTTCTCGCCCTCGATGAGCGGCATCGGGCCTACCGCCTGTGGGGAGCCCTCCCGGCCTCGAGCGCGGCGATCAGCGTCTGCACGAGCCCCTTCACGGCCAGCGCCGCCAGCTCGAGCTCGTCGTAGATGGCGCCGTGGATGTCGGTGTACGCGACCCGAATCGCCGCCCTGCCGCCCGCGAGCTTGTGGACGAAGACGCCCGTTTCGGTCGCCCCGCCCACGAGCTGGCCCGAGGCGTTCATGCTGCCCTGGCAGTCGTTCAGGGTCCTCTCGTCGATGCGGTCGAGGGCGTCGTGCACGTCTTTCGGTTCGTACCGATCGAGCGCCTGCTGGAGCGACTTCGCCTCGTCGTCGGTCAAGGGGTCTGCGGCCAGGGACATGGAAGAGACGGGTACACCGGGTCGCGCCCGAGCGCCACGCGGCGCGGCCGAGACCGAGATGGGCGGTCTCGCCGCGTGCTCTACGGCTCCTCGAGCTCGCGCGCGGCCTCCGACGCCTCGCGCGCCTCGTCGGCACGGCCCTCGCGCCGCAATACGATCGCGAGGTTCGCAAACGCCTTCGCATACCGAGGGTTCATCGCGAGCTCGGCGCGGAGCTCGCGCTCCGCGTCGGCCCAGCGCGCGACGGCCATGTAGAGGACCGCGAGGTTATTGTGTACGACCTCGCCGGGACCGAGCGCCAGCGACGCCTGGTATTCGGCGAAGGCGGGCTCCGCGTCTCCGTCGAGCTGATACGATTGGCCGAGGCAGAAGTGCGCGAGCGGCGAGTGCGGTGACCCGGCCACCGCTTCGCGCGCGAAGGTCCGTCGATCCTGGAACGCGCCTTCGTAGCCGGCCGTGACGGCCGCGAGCACCCCGACGAGCACGAGGGACAGCGCGACGAAGAGCCGAGGCTCGACGGGTCTCTCACGCGCGAACGCCGCGGCCCGCGCGAGCTCGGCCAGCGCGACGAGGACGCCGCAGGCCGGCAGGTAGAGGCGGTTGTCGAGGAGCAGCGTGCCCGGCGCGGCCAGCACGGGCGCGAGGAGCGCCACGAACGCGGCGATTCCGAAGCACACGACACGCCCGCGCACGCCGGGGACGAGGAGCGCGCCTGCGATCAGGCCTCCGGCGGCGAGCACGCCCGGCCAGGCCGACACGTCGGCGGCCACCGCCAGCGCCGTCGGAGCGAACGGAAATACGACCTTGCCGAGGCTCGCCGCGAGCACCGGCAGGTTCGTGACGAGGAGGGCGAGACGGACCCCGGAGCTCTCCGATGCGAGCGCGCCGTGAACGACGACGAGTCCGACGCAGAGCGCCGCCCATCCGACCGCATACGGGACCGCGCTCGCGCGCCACCGGCGTTCGCCGTCGACGATCACGACCTCCGCCGCCCAGACGAGCGGCAGCGCGATCGCCGTCTCTTTCGTCAAGAGCGCCAGAGCGAAGAAGGCGAAGTGAAGCGCCCTGCCCGGGAGCGAGGGACGCGCGCGATCGCGCATGAAGCAGAGCCACGCCGAGAGCGCGAACACGGCGAACAGCGAGTCGTTGCGCCCCGGAATCCACGCGACCGCCGAAGCCAGCGCCGGGTGCACCGCGAAGACGAGGGCGCCGCCGAGGGCCACCACGGGCGGAAGCGCGAATCGCTCGAGCAGCGCGAAGAAGAGCGCCGTCGCGATGGCGTGGAGCGCGACGTTCGTCGCGTGGTAGCCCGCCGGGTTCACGCCGCTCCACCGCGCGTCGAGCGCGTACGACACCGTCACCAGCGGCCGGTAGTACGCATGCCCGCGATCGACCACGTGCATGTATGCCCGTCCGAACGCCTCGACGATGCTCCCCGGCCGAACCAGGAACGCGTGGTCGTCAACGACGAGATCCCGATCGTCGAGCTCCGTGAACCCGAACCAGATCGTCCGGACGTGCACCAGAACGGCCACGAGCGACGCGATCACACCCAGGCGCCGCGCGCCGCTCACCACGTCACGGCGCCTCGCGACATCTCGACCCCATCCCTCTGCGCCCTCCGCGCCTCTGCGGCCAATCTCTCTCTCTCTCTCCCGCGAGGACCCGCTAGGCGTTCTTGAAACGAATTTCCTGCGGGTAAGGGAAGACGTCGTCCTGGATGTTGGCGTGAATGCGCTCCTGCGTCGCGATCCAGAAGGCGGGATCCGCGAGGTCGGCGTGGAGCTCCATGAAGATGTCTCGCGCGAGGCCCGGCGCGAAGATGAACGTCGGCAGCTCCTGGGGGAACACGTCGTTCGGCGACACCGAGAACCAGGGCTCGCCGGACGTCTCTTCGTCGTCGGTGGTCGCCTCGGGCAGGCGCCTGAAGTTCACCTCGGTGAGGAACGCGATCTCGTCGTAGTCGTAGAAGACGACGCGCCCGTAGCGCGTGACGCCGAAGTTCTTGAGGAGCATATCGCCCGGGAAGATGTTCGCGCTCGCGAGCTCCTTGATGGCCGCGCCGTACTCCTTGATGCAGTGGCGCAGCGCCGGCTCTTCGGCGTCGCGAATGTAGACGTCCATCGGCGTCATGCGCCGCTCGATGTACACATGCTTGATGACCAGGCGATCGCCGTCGACCTCGACGCACGAAGGGGCCACGCGCCGCAGCTCTTCGAGGAGCGCCGGGTCGAAGCGGTTGAGGGGGAGCGCGACGTTCGAGTACTCGAGGGTGTCGGCCATGCGCCCGGCCCGGTCGTGGTACTTCACGAGCAGGTACTTCTCGACCACGCGCCGGCGGTCGCCCTGCTTCGGCGGCTCGAACCAGTCGCGGATCACCTTGAAGACGTAAGGAAACGACGGGCACGTGAAGACGACCATGACGAGGCCCTTCGTTCCGACGGCGGGAACGAAGGTGTCGGTCGAGTGCTTCATGTGCTCGACGATGTCGCGGAAGAAGTGCGTCTTGCCCTGCTTTTGCAGGCCGATCATCGTGTAGAACTCGGCCTTCGGCTTGCTCGGCAAGATCGTCTGCAAGAAGGTGACGTAGGCCGAGGGCACTTCCATGTCGACCATGAAGTAGGCGCGCGCGAGGCTGAAGACGCGCCCGATGGTCTCGGCCTTGAGGAGGAGCGCGTCGACGTAGACGGCGCCGTTCTCGTCTTTCAAGAGCGGGATGACGATGGGATAGATCTCGGGCCCGTTGATCGCGCGGCCGACGAGGTACGCCGCCTTGTTGCGGTAGAAGAGCGACGAGAGCACCTGGATCTGGAAGTTGGGCGAGACCTTGCGTGAATCCGGAAAGTGCTCGCGCACCGAGCGCACGATCTGGCGCACGTCGCGATCGAGGTCGCGGAAGGGACCTGCGAGGCCGAAGCTCGTCAAGACGGTGCGCACCGTGCTCCGGAGGCCGTTCTTCGTGGGGTAATAGCAGCGGTAGGTGGGCTCGTTGCCGTCGAGGTGCTCGGTCGAGATCGCGGGCCGCCAGAAGATGTTCTCGCTCCGGTAGTAGCGCCGGTCGAGCACGCGGCACGCGACGGAGTTGTAGAACGTCTCGGCGCACTCGGGCTGCCGGTGGTCGTGCAAGAGCCCGATGTAGACGAGCTTGATCTCGGGCCAGAGCGACTCGTCTCGGACGACCACCGGGAAGCGATCGCGCAGGACCGCGACGGCCTCGTTCACGCGCTGGTCGTACATCTGGATGCGCGCCTTCGAGGCTTCGCGCACGCCGGCCCAGTCGCTCCGCTCGAAGCGGTGCCTGGCCTCGGCGCTGGTCGCGCGGAAGAGGCGGTAGTGCTTGTCGAAGCCCTCGCGGATGGTCCGCGCGATGTCGAGTGCGAGGGTCATGGGGCGCGCGACCGGAACATAGCAGAGCAGACCGGGGGTCCCGGCGTCGCGGGTTTCCCTTAGTATGGCCCATCGTGGCGTCGATTCCGCTCGCTCCTTGCCCGCCGGACAGCCCGCGCTTCCCACGCACGCGCGGCAAGATCAGGCCGCGGGCGATCGCATGGTTCGGGTTCAGCTCGTTCTGGGGTCACCTCCGGCACCTCCTGGCCAGTGCGATCGCGACCGACAGCGTCGACTCGCGCCAGTGGATGGTGCCCGAGGCCCCGGCCGAGCTCCTCGGTCGCATCGCGGCCGTGCTGGGCCCCCGCGGCGCGCGCGACGCCGCGACGCTCGCGGCGACGATGGGCGGCGAGGTGTGGATCGACTTCATCGCCGACACGGGCGACGACTGCAGCGTGAGCGAGGCGTTCGCGCGCCTGCTCGCCGCCGACTACTCGTTCGACGGCGAAGAGCTGCCGCGCGGCGACGTGCTCATACACGGCGGCGATCTGGCCTATCCCGTGGCCACCGTGCGCGAGGTGAGCCGGCGCCTCATCGCGCCGTTCAACCGCGTCTTCGAGCCCGTGGCCGACTGGAGCCGTCCGCGCGTCCTTCTCTCGATCCCCGGCAACCACGACTGGTACGACGGGCTCGACGGCTTCGCGCGCCTCTGCCAGGCGCCGTGCACCTTCGAAGAGGGACCCGAGCTCGCCGACGCGCTGCACCCGCAGACGAACGAGAACCCGGTGCTCGCGTGGGCCCACGCCTTCGCCAGCGGCAAGCAGGTGCAGAAGCCCGGCGCCATGGCGATCGCCGGCTACGTGCCCGTCCAGCAGGCGAGCTACTTCCGGCTCCCGCTGGCGCGCGGCCTCGAGCTCTTCGGCGTCGACCGGCAGCTCCGGCACGTCGACCCGCGGCAATGCGCGTTCTTCGATTCGCCCCAGGGCGCGGGCCGGCTCGTGCTCTTGCCCGACCCGGCGCGCGCGTGGGGCGAGACGCGTCCCACCGGCAAGGGCGCGCTCGAAGCGCTCGGCGTCGACCCGGCGCGCGACCCGACCATCGTGCTCTCGGGCGACGTGCATCATTACGAGCGCTCGCGCGAGGGGCCGAGCCTGCACGTCGTCGCCGGCGGGGGCGGCGCGTTCCTCCACGGCAATCGTGTCACGGCGCGCGGGGCGCACTACGCGCGCGACGTCGAGTTCCCCGGTCCGCGCGCGTCGTGGGCGATGTGTGCGCGGCTGCCGTGGCACCTCGCGACCGGGCGCGCCGGGTGGGTCATCACCAGCCTCTTCGCCGTGGCCGACACCGTCGCGCTGCGAGCGTACTTTCGAACCAGCCTGCAGGCGGGCGTCATGGTGGCGATGACGACGAGCGTCGTCGTGGCGATCGGCACCGCCTTCCTCATCGGCAGCCGCCGCCACCGGTCGCGCGTCTTCGCGTTCTCCGCGCTGTTCGGGCTGGCCACCGGAGCGCTCCCCGTCGCGATCGGCGTGTTCGCGCGCGCCGCGGGCTTCACGGAGCTTGGGGGGACGGAGGCCGGTCGCGTCGCGGCCATCTGGATCGCCATCGTCGCCTCGACCCTCGCGAGCGGCGCCGCCTTCGGCGCCATGCTCGCCACCATCGCGCGGCTCTCGCTGAACCTGTCGCAACCCTTCGCGGCGCTCGGCGAGCCGGGGTTCAAGCACTTCGTCCGCCTGCGGGTCCGCGAGCCCGCAGATGGCCCGGCGACGCTCGACGCGTTCGTCATCGGCGTCGTCGATCCTCTCGGGGGGAGCCCGCCGGTGCTGGTGGATCGGTTCACGTGGTCGCCGGGAGCGTCGGCGCCCCCGCTCGCCCATCCCTCGATGGGCTCTGGGCGCTCCACGATCGCCTCCCGCTCCGCGCCGACGTGCCAAGATCCCCATAGCCTCGGTCCTCGGCTCAGTTCAATCTCGGTTTGCTGAAGTGCTCGCTCGACAACGGGCAGGGCCACCAGCGCGCTCAACGCTCGCTCGACCTCAGCAAACCTCTACTGATTATGCGGACGCCCGGGACGACGTACCCGAGATCTCCTCCCGCCAGCGGAGGTACGGTCGCGTGCTCGTCGATAGCGTCTTCGAGCGCAGCGCGATGCTCGCACGTGGGCACGACCTCTGACCCTCCGCGCCACCCGCGGCGCGCCTCGCGAGGAAGGGCTCCCTTCATAGGCCCGGCTTGAGGCAGACGCCGGCGACGCTCACGCCGTCGGCGGAGCTGCACTGGGTTCCGCCGCAGCACGGCATTCCGCAGCCGCCGCAGTTGCGGTTGTCGGTCGTAGGGTTGACGCAGACGCCTTCGCAGCAGATTCCCCAGATCTCGGCGCCCGCGCATCGGACACCGTCGGGCTGCGACGCGCAGCTCGTCGGCATGCAAACCGGCTGGTTCCCTCCTACGCAGGTCGAGCCAGCCGGACACGGCGCCGTCGGACACCGGAGCGTGCATGTGAAACTCTGGTCGCAGGCGGAGCCTGCCGGACAGACCCGGCCGCACCCGCCGCAGTTGTTCGGGTCAGCGACGAAGCCCTGGGGGACCATGAGCCTCGGGTTCACAATGGACGCTGTGCACGTTGTCCCGCAGCACACGCCGACGCCCCCGCCCAGCCCCGGACGGCGGATCGTCGTCGCGGCACCCGACTCGACCCCCGCAGCCGGCCGCCGGCGCCGGAAGGGTCGCTGGCAAGGCGAGCCCGCATGCCGCGAGCACGGCAACGCCCGCGACTCGACGCGGCAAGCCTTTGGGTCTTCCCCTACCCACCCGCTCAAGGCTAGCGCGGTTCCGCGCCGCATTCCGGCGCGCCGAAGAGGAAGCCCGGGGGCCCCTCCCGGCCGGCGCGAGCGCTCGCGCCGATGCGCCCTTCACCGACCGGGCCGATCACCATGAGCGCCCTTGGTATCAG
>OBLW0100001515.1_pt1 | contig 19594 bp, 20 predicted proteins | sample 1520161 | NCBI WGS metagenome assembly OBLW01 (sample SAMEA3539309, study PRJEB22396) | soil metagenome | biome: tundra; feature: field; material: soil | place: USA | collected 2010-05 | depth 0.15 m | reverse complement strand
CGTGCGATTCCGGAAATCCGTACAGCGCGAACGAGGTGATGGCCAGCACGATCTGGTCCTGTACTGCGCCGCGAATGCCGTTGCGGTCCATGCCTTCGCGCAGCTTCGTCTCAATCTCCTTCATGCGCTTCTCCGATCGCTTGAAACCCATGGCGCGACGCAACTCCTCCGCCTGCCCGCCCGTGAACCCCGCCGCGATCATGGCAATGCGCAGCAACTGCTCCTGAAACAGCGGCACGCCCAGCGTTCGCTGCAGCACCGGCTCGAGCGATGGATGCAGACAGTCGGCCCGCTCCCGCCCCTGCCGCCGCCGCAAATAAGGATGCACCATCTTGCCCACGATCGGCCCCGGCCGGATGATGGCCACCTGCACCACAATGTCGTAGAAGCGCGCCGGACGCAGCCGCGGCAAGCACGACATCTGCGCGCGGCTTTCCACCTGGAACATGCCGATGGTGTCCGCTTTTTGGAGCGCGCCATACACCGCCGGATCGTCCGCCGGCAAATGCGCCAACTCCACTTCTTCGCCGTACGATTCGCGGATGTGCTCCAGGCACTCTTCGATGGCCGCCAGCATGCCCAGCCCCAGCAGATCCACTTTGATGATGCCCATGTCCGCGCAGTCTTCTTTATCCCACTCGACCACCACGCGGCCGGGCATAGTGGCCGGTTCCAGCGGCACTACCGAATCCAGTTGCCCCTGGCAGATCACCATGCCGCCGGAATGCTGCCCCAGGTGCCGCGGCAGATCCTGCACGGCCTGGTACAGTTCCAGAAATTTGCGTATGCGCGGATTCTTGAGATCGAGGCCGGCATCGCTGAAATGCCGCTCGGGCGTGTCGCTGGGGTCCTTCCATTCCCACGCCCGCACCAGGCTCGACAGGCGATCGAGCGTCACCATCTCGAAGCCCAGCGCCTTGCCGACCTCGCGCGCCGCCGATTTCCCGCGATACGTGATCACGTTGGCAGTCATGGCCGCGCCCAGCTTGCCGTAGCGCTCGTAGACATATTGGATGGCGCGCTCGCGCTGATCGCCGCTGGGCAGGTCCAGATCGATATCCGGCCACTCGCCGCGCTCCTCCGATAGGAAGCGCTCGAACAGCAGATCCATGCCCACCGGGTCCACTGCCGTGATCCCCAGTGCATAACACACTGCGCTGTTGGCCGCCGAGCCGCGCCCTTGCGCCAGGATGCCGTGGTCCCGGCAGAAATTCACGATGTCCCAGACGATCAGGAAATAGCCGGCCAGCGCCAGCTTTTCGATCAGCGCCAGTTCGCGCTCGATCTGCTGCCGCGCTTTGTCGTGATACGGATGATAACGCCGCCGCGCGCCTTCATCCGCGCGCTTGCGCAGGAACGAAGCCATGGTCTCGCCTTCCGGCACCGGATAGCGCGGAAATTCATAGCCCAGATCCGCCAGCGTGAATTCGAGGCGCGACGAAATCTCTCCGGTGTGCGCGATGGCTTCCGGCAGATCCGCGAACAGCCGCGCCATCTCCGCGCCGGATTTGACGTAGCGTTCCGCATTGGGCGTGAGCAGCCGTCCGGCGGTTTTGAGCGTCACTTTTTCGCGCACACAGGTGAGCACGTCCACCACCTCCCGCTGCTGCGGATGGGCGTAGCAAACGCCATTAGTAGCCACCAGCGGAATGCCCAGGCGGCGCGCCTTTTCGACGATGGCCTGGTTGCGGGCTTCCTCGTGGCGGTCCATGTGCCGCTGCAATTCGGCATAGAGATTCCGCTTGCCAAATATGCCGGCCAGCGTTTCATCGATATCCGGCGTGATGCAAATCAATCCTTGCGCAAACTCCGCGATCTCTTCCAGCGTGGCGGCGCCTTCGCCTTTCTTGGCGCGCAATTTCATGCGCGTCACCAGGCGGCACAGGTTCCGATAGCCCTCGCGGTTTTCGCACAGCAGCGGATAGCGCTTGCCGTTGGTGCAGGTAATCTCGGAGCCGATGTGCGCGCGCATCCCCGTCTTTTTCGCCGCCATGTGAAAACGCGGCGCGCCGTACACGCCGTCCCGGTCGAGCAGCGCCATGGCCGGAATGCCCAGTTCCGCGCAAGCGGACACCAGATCCTCGGGCGCCGATGCGCCTTGCAAAAAACTGAAGGCCGAGCGCGCATGTAACTCTACATAAGGTCCAGACATAACTTAGTCCATTGCCTCGTGGCGCAGGCACTCTTGCCGCCGCTCAGTGGGGCAGGCTCTCAGCCCGCCCCTTTCTCAGTCATAACTCCCCTCCACAAACCATCGCCCCTGTTCGCAATAAATCCGATAGAGCGCGCCGTCGCTCAGCGCGATGTCCCATTCATCGCGAGCCCATGGATCGGCAGTCCACCAATCTCCCGAAGTCCGCCAGGGTCCCGCGGACGAAACCACGTGCCCACGGACGCCTTCCGCCTGGACATGCACCGGCTGTCCGGAGGCCATTTGGACGCGGGCTGCCCGCGCCGGCCGCATTGCCCGCATGGCCATCGCCCTGTCGCCGCGTCGCCGCGTCTCCGCGTCTCCGTATCTCCGCATCGCAAACGCCCCCGGCCGATGCGTATCCAGCAACTCCGGCGATCCCACGTTCCCCTCACCCACCAACCCCCGCAACCGCGCCAGTGTCAGTTCCAACTTTTCCGGCTCAGGCGCGAGGGGAATAAACAACCCGGTCTGCGCCGCGCGCGGCTTGGCCGGCTCCGCTTCCAGCCATACCTTCACCACCGGCGCCGGCGGCGGATGCGCGCCGAGATCCAGATCGATCAGCTTCAAAAATGCCTTGGTGTCCAGCATGGGGACGGGGAAGCGCAGAGTGCGCGTGTGCTCGCCCCGATTTTCCAGCTTCAGCCGCAACCGCAACTCATTGGTGGCCAGGCCGCGCGAGGCCAGGCGCGCGCGCAAACCGTTCAACAACTGCGCCAGCACGAACATCAGCGGCTCCAGCAACTCCACCGGATATTCCAGTTCCGCTTCTTCTTCAAAATGGAGCGGCTCATCGACGGGGACCAGCGGCCGGTCGCCCGCGCCGCGCGCCAGCTTGTGCAACCGCAACCCTTCCGGACCGAGCCGTTCCGCGAGTCCCAACTCCGGCAACGCGGCCAAATCGCGGAACCGGCGTATGCCCCAGCGCTCCAGCGTCTCCTGCATCTCAGGCGTGGGACCCAGCAACGTGAGCGGCAGGCTGCCCAGATATTTGGCTTCATCACCGTAGGGAATCACGCTCACGCCCGCAAATCCGCGCGCCGCATGCACCGCCGTATCCAAATTGGCCGCGATCGCCACGCTGGCCTCGAGGCCGCGTTCCACGGCGCGGCGCGCCAGGGCCGCCGCGATTTGCTGCGGCAAGCCGTGGATGCGCTCCAGCCCGTCGGCATCCAGCGCTACGGTGTCCGCGGCGGTCTGCTCCACAAGCGGCGAAAATTCCTGTGCCAGCCGCAGCAGACTGTGGGGCAGGCCCTCGGCCTGCGGCGGCCTCCCAGGCCGCCCGCGTGCGCTTTCAAGAAGTTGGGGCGGGTTTTCGACCGTGCCCGCGCTAACATGGATCGCCGCAAACATAACTCCCTACCAGCGCGATTCAAAAGATGCCGCAATCGCCGGCACGGGCTTGCGCCGGTCCACGTGTATCCGGATGCCGCGCAGCAAATTGTGGGGCAGGCCCTCGGCCTGCGGCGGCCTCCCAGGCCGCTCCGCCGGGTTGCAACTATGCTGCTCTGTGGGGCAGGACTCTAGGCCGGGGTGCCCAAAGATGGCGCAGGCGGTTTCGCCTGCGTTTGCGTTGGACCAAGCCGCCCGCTCGCGCCGCATCTCCAGCGTGAGCGAAGCGCAGGTCTTGGCATGCGGCTGCTGCTCCACCACCAGCAGCACCGTGGGCGTATGCTCCACGGCGCGGCGCAGGCGGAACCAGGAGGTCATCGAAATGCGCCGCGCGGTGACGACCGGCGTATCCGCCAGATCCATCACCACCAGGCCGAATCCCCCGCCCTGTACCAGCAGATCCGCGGCTTTCAGCGCGTGCTCGGCATTACCGCCGCAGCGCACCCACAAGAGCCGCTCCAACCGTACGCCGGCCGCCGCCGCCGATGCCGGATCGAAAGCGTCGCTCGCATCCACCAGCGCGCATACATTCTCGCGGTGGGTGGACTGCGCCATGGCCGCCAGCATCAGGCTGGTCCGTCCCGACGATGCGGGCCCGTAAACTTCGGTCAACCCCCCTTGTGGCAGGCCGCCAGCCAGCGCATCCACTTCCGCTATACCGCTAGGGCAAACCTCCAGTAAGCCTACCTTGAATACGAAATCCCGGCCCAGCGCCACGGCGGCCATATTCGCTTTTTCTTCGCCTTAACCCTAATTTTGCAGGATGCCGGGCCGGGTGTCAAGGGGCGGGGTACGGGCGTTAAAAAGAGTGCCATTGCCGGCGCTTTTCTGCGCTGGTGTGAAGGGTTGGGGATTAGCGAACTCGGCCAGGTGCAACCGTCCATGTGGCCGCGTATATCGAGGCGCTGCAGGCGGAGCACGCGGCGCCCACGGTGAAACAACACCTCGCCTGTATCCGGATGTTCGGTTGGCGGTAACCGGCCGTGTGGTTCCGTCGAATCCGACGCATGCCGTCCGCGGGCCGCGCTATTCGGTGAGCAAGGGTTCCACGCCGATGCTGTCCTCGGAAGAAGCAACCGCGCTGCTGAAGGATATGGACGTGTCAACGGTCGTGGGCCTCCGCGACAGGGCCATCGTTGCCGTGATGACGTACACCTTCGCCTGCGTCGGCGCGGTCGTCGCGCTGAACGTCGAGGATTATTATGCGCAGAAAAAGCGGTGGTGGCTGCGCCTCCACGAGAAAAACGGTAAGCTCAATGAAATGCCTTGTCACCACAAGCTGGAAGATCACCTGGACGCCTACATCGGAAGCCGCGGGCCTTCGCAGCGATCGCAAGGGGCCGCTGTTCCGCTGCGCGATCGGGAAGACCGGCGCCCTTACGGGCGATCCCATGTCACGAACGGCTGTTTAGCGCATGGTCCGCCGCCGTGCTTCCGATGCCGGCATTGAGACGGCGATAGGCTGCCACACCTTCCGCGCCACGGGCATAACCGATTACCTGACGAATGGCGGCCGTATCGAGGTCGCGCAACGCATGGCCGGGCACTCGAACGCGAAAACGACGGGCCTCTATGATCGGCGCAACGACTGCCTCACGCTGGGAGTAATACTCTGTCGGTGAGGAGCAATGCCCAAAAACGAATTTGGAAGTCCAATCAGGCTCGGGCGGGAAAAGAACGGTCTTTCTCAGGCTGAACTTGCGGCTAAAGTCGGCGTGTCTCAGCCCCTTGTTTCTATTTGGGAGCGCGGTGTCGCGCAGCCAGACGAAACGCAGAAACAAAAGCTGGATTCGATTCTTGGCCTAGGCCTATCGTCCCCGCAAGCGGTCACAGCCGAAGGCCCTTCGATCTTTGGCGCTTGGTTGGTAAAAACGCGCGTCAGACAAAAAGACTGACAGTCCCGGAGCTTTCGAGCCAAGCCGGAGTCAGCATCCCGGCAATCTACAACATTGAGAACGGCAAGGCGAGAAACCCTCACAGCAAGACCGTTACCGCGTTAGAGAAGGCTTTAGGGGAGAGGTTTGAACGGGACGCTGAACTTGAAAAATCTAGCGAGATAGAAGGCATCGGGCAGTTTGTGGATTTCGATCCTCACGACGATCGCGCATGGCCGAAAGAGGCAGGGATTTATGTGTTTTACGATATTGCCGAGCGGCCCATCTACGTGGGCCAAGGGTCAAACATAGCGGCTCGGCTTCGTGTACACCACGAGAAGTTTTGGTTCCGGTCTCCCATTGTCTACAACGCCGCGTACATCCAAGTGGCCGACAAGCGGCTAAGGGAGCAGATCGAGACGATCCTAATTAAGTTCCTGAAGTCGAATGCGGTCATCAATAAACAACAGGTGGAGCGGGATGAGTCATAAGCGGATAGCGGGTGAAACAAAACAGGCTAGTGGCCGAATCGCCTCAGCGCCAGTCCTGTGCACCATGCCAGATATGGAGGATTTCGACAGCCTCACTTGTGACGCGGTACACGACGACGTAAGGCGCGGAGACGAGTTCGCGGGTTCCTTTTAACTCTCCGGGCCGCCCAAGATGGGGAAAGGTTTCAAGCCTGTCGATGTCGCCTATGACAGCCTGAGCTACATTAAGGGCAGCGGTTGGGTTCTCCTGTTGAATGTGTTGAACGATGCCTATGAGCTGGTCGGATGCCTCGGTAGTCCAGCGAATACGCATCACGACTGAAAGAGCCGGTTGATGCGGTTCTTCACCTCATCGTGCTCAATGAGTTCGCCACGGTCGGCGGCGGCAATGCCCTTTTGCACTCCTGCGATAAAGCGGGCTTGATTTTCGAGCATTCGATTGACAGCTTCTTTCACCAACTGCTCGGGGGCAGTCCCGTTATGGTTGGCGATTTGCGAAAGCTGCGCTTCCTGCTCCGGGGTGAAATGAACTTCCATACGCTTTTAGGGTAAGGGCTGCGGTCGCTTCTGTCAACGGAGGTTTGGTGGTGCGGGGCAATGGGGCAAGTCCACGGCTGCAAAGCGTCGTCGATCTCGCTGGTTAGATCGAGCATGAAAGCCTGCGGCTTCAGCGACCGCTATCGGTTCGCCGTTAATTAACAAGCCTGTCCCATCCGCGTTCGATTGCTTCCACGACGACATGACCTTTCAGGGCATAGCGAAGCGGGGCAGGGGTTCCGTTATCAAAGAGTATGAGCATCCGCCGTCTGGGCGGGGGGCTGCACTACAGGCGGCGCGTCAAGACTCCGCGCCGCGAATTCCAGCACCGCTGCCACCTGTTCCCGGGTGACGTGAAACCAGTCCATCACCTCGCCGATAGTCGCTCCCGCTTCCAGATTTTCAAACACCACCGAAACCGGCGTCCGGGTGTCCCGGAACACCCAAGCGCCGCTACGCTTGCCGGGGATGCTCTCCACGGCGGGGCATTGTGACCAATCGAGACTTGCCATGATCTGCGCTCCTTCTCTGAGAATTACACCGTTGCGTTACCGCGCCGGGGCCAGGTGATCGCAGAATGGCGCGGCTGAAATGCTGCTGCGCCTGGGTTGGGGGTTCGAGCCTGCGCGAGTTCTCCCCCCGGCCATATGCCCGCCGGTCACAGATCGACATCCCCCCGCATCCATCTGAAAACAAGGTCAAATGCCTCCGAGATCCCCGCCCCCGCGCAGCCGCCCATGCTACTCTCATCGTCGAATATGGAACACGCCGCCGATTCATCTCCCCTCTCCACGATCCAGCAGTGCGTCGTAAATGCCCTGGCCGCCGGTTCTACTCTGACAGATGCCGCCGAAGCCTACAGCGTCCATCGCGTCACCGTCTACCGCTGGATGAAGACCTGCCAGCCGTTCTCCGCCGCCCTCCAGCGCGCCCGCGCCGAATTCGTCCTCGCCCGCCGAGATGACCCTCCCGCGCCTTGGAAACCCTCCTTGCCATCCTCGACAATCCCAAGTCGTCGCCCGCCGTCCTGCTGAGAACCGCCATGTTCATTTTGCAACGCCCCCAGATGCCCAAGACCGGCTGGTCCATGCCCGAACCGGCACCCGACCCCGACGGCGAAAAGCTCCTCGACTCGGCCATCATCGAACAGGACTACGATAGCCTGCCGGGCCTCTGTAACATTGAAAGGGACGACCCCGTAGAAATGGAAACCCCCGCCGAATCAGCCGCTTCCGAACCCCCGCCACCCCCAGAATCGCCGGTCCCGCCCCCCTCCGACGTAACCCCCTGCAACCAGATGCAACACGATTCTCAGAATTGCGATGAACGTTGCACCCGCCCCATCCCCGCCGCCCCCCGGCAAGGGCTGCGCTCCTGCCCCGTGCCTCCTGACGTCCTCAAAGCCCGCAACGATCACCAGAAATACCTTGAGCTTCTCGACATGATTAAATCCATCGAACAAACCCCCATCCCCAAAATAGAAAAGGAAGATCCCGCTGCGGAGGCAGAAGCAAATGAAGAAGAAATCCTGGTGTAGGCTCTATTTCCTGGTGGGGCAGGCCCTCGGCCTGCGGCGGCCTCCCAGGCTGCCTTTTGAGCCGAACCGCTATTCGATCCGGTAGTTGGGAGCTTCCTTGGTAATCACCACGTCGTGCACGTGGCTCTCGCGCAGGCCCGCCGGAGACACCCGCAGGAACCGCGCATTCTCGTGCAGCGCCCGGATGTCCGGCGCGCCGCAGTATCCCATGCCGGATTTCAGGCCTCCTACGAGTTGATAAACCAATTCCGCAAGCGGTCCCTTGGCGGCCACGCGGCCCTCGATGCCCTCCGGCACCAGCTTGCCGTTAGCTTCCTGCGCGTAACGGTCGGCATTGCCCTGCATGGCGCCCAGCGATCCCATGCCGCGGTAGGTCTTGAACGTGCGGCCCTGGAACAGTATGGTCTCGCCGGGGCTTTCGTCTGTGCCGGCCAACAGGCTGCCGATCATGACCGCATCCGCGCCGGCGGCGATGGCCTTGGTGATGTCGCCGGAAAACTTGATGCCGCCATCGGCGATCAACGGCACGCCCGCCGGCCCGGTGGCTCGCGAGCATTCGGCAATCGCGGTAAGCTGCGGCACGCCGGCGCCGGAAACCACCCGCGTGGTGCAGATCGATCCCGGACCGATTCCGACCTTGATGCCATCCACGCCCAGCGAGATCAATTCGCAAGCGCCTTCATACGTGGCTACGTTTCCGGTGATGAGTTGCACCTCCGGCAGAGCCCGCTTGAGCGCTTTCACCGCCGCCATGACGCGCTCGGTGTGCCCGTGGGCCGTATCGATGGCCAGCACATCCACCTTGCGGGCGACCAGTTCCTGCGCCCGTTCCAGAAAATCGTTGGTGGCGCCGATGGCTGCCCCCACGCGCAGACGGCCCTGCTCGTCCTTGGCGGCATACGGATATTTCAACTTCTTCTGGATATCTTTAACGGTAATCAGGCCCTTCAGATGGTAGTGATCGTCCACCACCAGCAACTTCTCCACGCGGTGCTGGTGCAGGATGGCCTCGGCTTCCTCCAGCGTGGTGCCGACGGGCACGGTGATGAGGTTGTCCTTGGTCATCACATCCCGGATCGGCACATCCGAGCGGGTCTCGAATCGTAGATCGCGGTTCGTCAGGATGCCCACCAGCCGCGGACCTTCGGTGACCGGCACGCCGGAGATGCGGTAGTGGCTCATCACTTCACGGGCGTCGGAGATTTTCTGATCCGGCCCGATCGTGATGGGGTCCACGATCATGCCGCTTTCACTGCGTTTGACCCGGTCCACCTCTTCGGCCTGCCGCTCGATGGACATGTTGCGGTGAACGATGCCAATGCCCCCCTGCTGGGCCAGCGCGATGGCCAGGTGCGACTCCGTCACCGTGTCCATAGCGGCGCTCACGATGGGAATGTTCAGGGCAATCTGGCGGGTGAGGCGGGTGCGCGTATCGGCGTCGGCGGGCAGCACATCGCTGCGCGCCGGCTGGAGCAGGACGTCATCGAAAGTGAGGCCTTCGGGAATGCCGTCTTGGTTCATAAAGGTAATTTCTACATCATAGCGTAGGCGCGCCGCCAGGTGGGGCAGGCGGTTTCGCCTGCCTTCCCGACTCTCGGTGACTTCGGCCACGCCGTGCCCGGGAGACTACGTTGCATCACCAGCCCGCTTTACACTTGTAACCGTAAGAGACAGTAGAGTGCTGGTAAGTCTTGTATCTTTCCACTCTTTACCAAACGATACTGACGCTTATTTTACAAGAGTGTACGGTATTTCGCTTGTTTTCCATGCCGTCCGAAGCCTAACATCGAGATAGCCTGAGCCGCCTGAGTCATATGCATGCCTCCGCCGGCTTCAGGGAATCGAATTATGGAGGGGATTCCGACATGAAACAGTATGTTACAAGCCGGTGGATGGGCGCCCTTGCGTTGGCGCTGGTTATTGCGCCGGGACTGCTGGCCCAGGACGCCAAGCTTTCGATCGTTACCGTGGCTTCCACCGTGCCATCCAACGGGGACGTGAACCCTTACGGCGTGGCCGTGGTTCCTGCCTCGATTGGAAAATTGGTCCAAGGCCACATCCTGGTGAGCAATTTCAACAGTAGCGCGAACCTGCAGGGTACTGGCACGACGATCATGGATATCGCGCCCAATGGCTCCGTCAGCTTGTTTGCGTGGATCGACGCCTCGACTCTTCCCGGCCAGTGCCCGGGAGGCGTGGGCCTGACGACGGCTCTGGTGGTCCTGCGCGCGGGTTGGGTTATTGTAGGCAGTTTGCCCACGACCGACGGCACATCGGCCACCGCGCAAGGGGGTTGTCTGATTGTGTTGAATCACGCAGGCACAGTCGTGGAAACGATCTTCAACAATCTCATCAATGGTCCCTGGGATATGACGGCGTTGGACATGGACACGACGGCAGACCTGTTCGTAACCAATGTGCTCAACGACACGGTGGCCGGCAACGGCAGCCTGGTGGATGAAGGCACGGTCGTCCGCATCAATCTGGCTCTTTCGCACACCAGCATGCCATCGGTGGTGTCCATGACCACGATCGGTTCGGGGTTCCCCGAAAGAACAGACCCGGCCGCGCTGGTCATTGGTCCGACCGGACTCGGGCTGTCTGCGACAGGGACGCTGTACGTCGCCGACAGCCTGGATAACCGGATTGCCGCGATACCCAATGCGGCCAACCGGACTTCGAGCGCAGGAATTGGGGTGACCGTATCCAAGAGTCCGACCCTGAACGATCCGCTTGGTCTCACGACGCTTCCCAGCAATGGCAATATTCTGACGGTAAACGGCAATAACGGCCTGCTCGTGGTAACCACTCCCACTGGCGGGCAGGTTGGCCGCATGTTGCTGGACAAAAGTGGAATGCCGCCCGGAGCCGGCGCGCTCTTCGGGCTGGCCCCCGCCCACGAAGGCCTCTACTTTGTCGACGATGCCACCAACACCTTGAACCTGCTGACGCTCATGCCGCAATAGATCGTAGAGGTGGCGCACGCACTCGTGCGCAATGCCGCATACCTTTCCTATGACCGGGCGCCTGCATTAATTGTGGGGCAGGACTCCAGTCCTGCGGCCGACGTCCACGTCGGCCCGTCGCGGTTGCCGAAAGCCTCGGTTCTCCGATACCACCCAGCGCCCCGAGCGTGCCGGCGTGCAGGCAGGCTGCCGCCCGTACCCAAAAAATTGTAGACTAGTTGTTTCGCCGATCTGGAGAACACTAATCCGTATGTTTCACTCGAAAGTCTTTGCTTTTGGCTTGGCCTTTGCCATGGCCTCCTCGACCGCTCTGGCGGCCAAGAAGGGAGACCCCGAAAAGGGGAAAGAGGTCTTCCAGCAGTGCACCCCCTGCCACAACGCCGACAGCACGGAAAAGAAAATGGGGCCGGGGCTAAAGGGTCTCTTCAGTAAGGAGAAGTTGAACAACGGCAAGAAGCCCACGGAAGAGAACGTGCGTTCCCAGCTCGACGAAGGCGGCAACGGCATGCCCGCCTACAAAGAGATGCTGAGCGACGACGAAAAGACCGATCTCATCGCTTACCTGAAGACGCTGTAGACCGGGCTGTCCGAAGCCCCAGAATGCCCCACGTCGCAAGTTCCGTCGAGCACGTTCCGCCCTCCCGCATCCGCGAGCTGGCCGAAATCGCCATGTCCATGCAGGGCGTGCTGCGGTTGTATTTTGGCGAATCGAACCTGCCCACGCCGGACTTCATCAAGCGCGCCGCCATGGACGCCCTGGCCGATGGCTACACGTTCTATACCGAGAATGCCGGGCTGCCCTCCTTGCGCCGCGCCATCGCCAGACAGTATGGCGAGCTGCATGACGTGGATCTGGACCCTGCCACGGAGATCGTCGTCACGGCTTCAGGTGTGCAAGCCTTGAATGTCGGCATTCGCGCGGTGCTCGACCCAGGCGACGAGGCGCTGGTGCTGACGCCCGCATGGCCCAATGGCTCCTCCAATGTGGCGATGGCCAACGCGGTTGTGCGGCAAATCCCGCATCCCCTGCGCGGTGACCGCTACGGCATCGACTTCGACGCACTGGAGGCGGCCATCACGCCGCGTACCCGCCTGCTGCTGTATACTTCGCCATCTAATCCGCTGGGGTGGGTGGCCACGGACGAAGAACAGCAGCGCCTGCTGGATTTCTCCCGCCGGCACGGACTTTGGCTGCTGGCCGATGAAGTCTACGACCGGCTCTATTATGCGGGCGGCTCGCTGGGAGTGCCCGTGCCATCCATCCTGCGCAAAGCCACCCGCGACGATGCGGTCATGGTGGTGCAGTCCTTCTCGAAGACCTACTGCATGACCGGCTGGCGCGTGGGCTGGCTGGTGGCCCGCCGCGACCTGGCGCAGAAGGCCACGCAGTTGAACGAGTTCATTGTTTCCCACGCGGCCAGCTTCGCGCAGAAAGCGGCCGAGACTGCCTTGGCGCACGGCGAAGCGGAACTGGCCGGCATGTTGGAGCGTCTGAAGCAAAACCGCGACCTCTGCCTGGACGCGCTCAGCGCCATGCCCGGCGTGACGGTGCCCACCCCGGATGGAGCCTTCTATCTTTTCCCCAGAATCGAGGGTCTGACCGACTCGTTCGGCTTCTGCAGGAAGTTGCTGGAAGAATCGAGGGTCGGCCTGGCGCCCGGCGTGGCATTCGGCGCGGGGGGCGAAGGGTCCGTCCGCATCTGCTACGCGGCCGGACGCGAGATCCTGGAGCCCGCCATGGAGCGCCTGGCCCGGTTTTTGCGGCATTCCTAACTAACGTGGCGCACCCACTCGTGCGTAATGCCGCATACTTTTCCAAATATCGGCAATCCGCGAAGAGATTGTGGGGCAGACCTCCAGGTCTGCGCGGGTCCTCCAGGACCCGCTCTTGCGCAACGAACTCAGCCTTATTCGAGCACGAAGAGGCCGGCGTGGACGCCGGCCGCAGGACTGGAGTCCTGCCCCACGATTGACTTGGGGACCCTAACTAAATCCAAATGGCGCCGCCTCCTCGTATAACCCTTGAAGTCTAACTTCACCGAGGAGGGAATGAATGCGAGTAAACGCCTTCAGTGCATCTGCGGCCGTTCTGTTGGTGGCATCCGGCGCTTTCGCCGCCAGCCATCGCAACGGACCACTGCTGCTCGAAGATCAAACAGCCAACCTGAACGATTTCTACATCTTTCGCAGTTGGGAGCAAGGACATACCAGCAGCGTCGTGATGAGCATGAGCGTCCAGGGTTTCCAGAATCCGGATAACGGGCCCAGCTATTACAAGTTCTCCAATAGCGTCCTGTACCGGTTCAACGTCAACAATTCACGCGGTCTGGACGGTAATCCGGACATGCAGATCGATTTCGTCTTCGTCGATACGATCGCGCCGAATGCGCCCTTCGTGTCGTATTTGGGCCAGATCACGAGCATCGACGACCCGGGTATCTACTTGAAGGAAACCTACGTCGTGGTGATCCGGGACTTGGCCACCGGTAAGGCCAGCTTTTACTTCAACGACGTGAACGGCCACGTGCTTTCGGTGGCCCCGCCCAACACCGGCCCCAACGGCACGCCGAACTACGAGCAGAACCTCGGCCAGCCTTCCATATTCACGCTATCGAATGGCATGCGCGTGTTTGCCGGCCCGCGCGACGACGCTTTCTATTTCGATAGCGGCGCCACTTTCGATTACCTCAATTTCCGCGCTCCGGCGCCGGTGTTGTCCGGTGCTGCCGACCAAGGTCAGGGGGCTGCCTATCCCAACGCCGTGGACGGCTTTGCCGGCTACAACATCAGCCTGATCGCGGTGGAAGTGCCCATCAACATGCTGACCGCGAATGGCTCGGTTCCGACGGACACCAAGGACACCAACGCCCACATCGCCGCCTGGGCCACGACTATGCGGCAGCAGGTAACCGTACGGCAAAGCCCCAACGATCCGGCGCAGTTCGGGGACTATGTGCAGGTCGACCGCGTGGGCAACCCGCTGACCGTCGAGTTGCTGATTCCGCTGGGCATGAAGGATTACTGGAACCGCAGCCTTCCTTCCAATGACCAGCAGTTCGCGCCGCTGATCTCCGATCCGTTCTTCGTGGATGCGGTGCTCAAGGGTGTCTACAAGCTCAACGTGCCGCCGGCGCCACGCAACGACCTGTTAGGCGTGTACGTGCCGGACATCACGCGCATCGACCTGACGATTCCGGGGATTCCCAACGCGCAGCAGAGCCGCCTGGGCCCGCTCGGCGGAGACAACGCCGGATGGCCCGTCGGCGGGCGCCGGCCAGGCGACGACGTGGTGGATATCGGATTGCGTGCTGCCGCGGGCGTGCTGGTATCCGGTTTTGGCGTAGCGCCGAACAATGAGTTGGGCGACGGCGTGAACTCCAATGACGTGCCGCTGCTCGACCGTTTCCCGTTCCATGCGCCGCCGCACGCCGGTTACCTGCATAGCCAGGAGAACGGCACCAACGGCCGCGGAACACCTACGGGGCAATAACCGGAGCAAACCATACTGCAGGCCGTGCTGCAGGCTGTGCTGCAGGCTGTGGGGCAGGCCCCCGGCCTGCGGCGGCCTCCCAGGCCGCCCCTAAAGTGAGGACCTAAAATGCGAGCCATCTTCTCTTTCTTATTTCTCTGCTGCGTTTCGTCGGCGCAAGTGAACGAGCCCGACCGCCTGATGCAGGCATTCACGGATCGCGCGATGGCGGACCAGGTAGCCCGCATGGCGACCGATGAACGCATCAAAATGTACGAAACCCTGGCCAACTACAAGCCGGGCGATTTCCACTATCAAAGCCTGCTGGCCGGCAGCTTCATTCAAAAGATGCGCGAGACCATGGACCCCGGCTATCTGGACCGCGCCTCGAAGATTGTAGACGCGGTGCTCTCGGCCGACGGCGCCGATTATGAGGCGCTGCGGCTACGCAGCCAGATCGAGTTGGAGCGCCACAACTTCACCAAGGTGGCGGAGTACTCGCGCGAATTAATCGCCAGTTCACCTGAGGATCCCTGGAACTGGGGCACCCTGGGCGATTCGCTGATGGAATTGGGCCAGTACGATAAGGCCGCCGAGGCATACCAGCGCATGGTCAACATGCGGCCCGATCTGTCCAGCTACAATCGCGCATCGTATTATCGCTTCGTGTCCGGCGATGCCGCGGGCGCCATCGAAGTGATGAAGCGGGCTATCGGAGCGGGCAGCCGGTCGATGGAGAACGTCGCCTGGTGCTACGTGGATTTAGGCAACATGTACTTCAAGATTGGGCAGGTCGGCGAGGCCGAGCGCGCTTACCTGTCCGCCCTGCGGGCCTTCCCGGGCTACTATCCGGCGCACGCGGGACTAGGGCGCGCATACGCCGCGCAGGGCAAAATACCGGAAGCCATCGAGAGCTATAAGCGGGCGCAGGCCTCTGTGCCGCTGGTGGAATATGCGGGCGCCTTGCAGGATCTGTACGCGCTGGCCGGCCAGCCGGATGAAGCTCGCAAGCAGGCTGAAATGGTCGACATGATCGACAAGATGGAGCAGGCCAGCGGGCTGAACGTGAATCGGAATCTGGCCATGGCCTACGCGGATCGCGATCGCAAGCTGGATCGCGCCCTGGCGCTCGTTGAAGGAGAATTGCGCGGCCGGCGGGACATCTACACCTACGATGCGCTGGCTTGGGCGCTCTACAAAAACAAGAAATACGAGGAAGCCCGCAAGGCCAAGGAGAAGGCCCTGGAGTTGGGGACGCCCGAGCCGGCGTTTTACTATCACGCGGGCATGATCGAGCGCGCGCTTGGCCAGACGGACCAGGCGCGCAAGCATCTGCAGAAGGCCCTGGCGCTGAACGCGCGCTTCGATCCGCGCCAGGCGCCCCTGGCCGTGGCTGCATTAAAGGAGATCGCACAATGAAACGTTTTGGCTTCTTTTTGCTTTGCGCCGGCGCGCTGGCGGCGGCCGACGATCCAGTAGGCCGCATGCTCAACGAAAAGCTGACTGTGGCCCAGCGTAACGATGCGTGCTTTGCGCTGCGCGGCAACCGTTCCCACGAAGTCATCGCCGCCATGCGCGGCGCCATAGCCAGCGAGGTGGTGCGGGCCTGCGCGGCGCGCAACCTGCGGGAAGCGGGCGCGGTGGACGAACTCAAAAGCGCCCTCTCTGCGCCGGAACCGGAAGTTCGCGCGGTGGCGGCCCGTGAGCTGGGCTCCTTCGAACGGCCGGAGCTGATGGAAGTGCTGGTGAAGGCGGCGCACGATCCGAGTGTGCTGGTCTCGACCAACGCCGTGATGGGTCTCGGCCAATATCATGACCGCGCCGTGCTGCCCTACCTGCTGGATCTGGCCGCGGGCGGCGGAGCAGTGGGTGTGGCCGCTCTGAGCCGCGCGGCGCAGTTCGATGAACCCGCCACCCTTCCGGTGGCCCGCAAGCTGCTTTCGGGCAACGATCCCGCAGCCAAACTGATCGCGCTGCTTATTGTGGGAGAGTGCGGCGACGCCGGCGATCTGCCCAAGCTGCGCGAATTGGCCGCCAAAAGCCAACCGCTGGGCACCCGCGGCCGCGGCTTCGGTTTGATGCCCGCACTGGACATCTCGCGCGCGGCCAAAAACGCCATCGAAGCGATCGAAAAAAGACTGGCTTCTGTGGGGCAGGTTGTCAACCTGCGGGCCGATTGCTAATCGGCCCTTTACTTTTGGGGACGCCCTTCCGATTTGACGTGCAATCGCCAGCCGAACTGTGGTATAGATAGGTTTGCAGCATTGGCGGGTTTCCTGACCTGTTTGTGCTGAGCGTTCGGCCTTTCCACAGACTCCCTCCGGTAACCCGACGTCAACAACGGTAGCCTGAACTCCGGACCGCTGACGTGGTGGTCGATCGGTAATGCGCGACAAACCGGCGCTCTCTGGGTTGGAGATTTGTCCCCCCTGCGATTTTTGGAGTACCCAATTCCCCATGGACAGCGATCGAAAGTACAGACAACCGGGTTACCAGGACTCGGATCGCTCGGATTTCAGAGAACGCCGCGGCGGCGACGAGCGGCCTCGGACCCCTGGCCCGAAACCCCCGCTCGACATAACTGGTCCGCGCCTGCCACGCCTCGTACAGGCAGTGACCGCAGCTCGCTGTTTCAGTTGTTCCACGCAACTGCCGAACGGGATCGATTGGAACGGCAACTGTCCGAAATGTAACACCCCGCTGCATTGCTGCAAGCAGTGCTCCCATTTCGAGCCGTCCACGCGATTTCAGTGCTTGAAGCCGATTCCGGCGCGCATCCCGCTGAAGGACAAGGCCAACGAGTGTACCCTGTTTTCGCCGCGCGTTACTGTGGCACGCGATGGCAGCGCCGCGGCGCCTCCGCCCAGCCCGATCGTCGATGCGCCCGGTTCGTCGGACGCTGCCCGCAGCGCGTTCGACAAGCTATTCAAAAAGTAGCCCCGTTCAGGGCGTCCGCTCCGCATGCGCCGCCGTGGTCTTCAGGTGGCGGTAGTACCCCAGGTCTTCCCCGGTTAACAGTTTGGTCGCGTAGATGATCTGGCCTGTATGGCCGGAGAAGTGTTCCACGACGCTGTAGATGGCTTCGAGCACCGTCACGTTGTAGCCCTGCACGACGAGTTGTTCGCACAGGCGCTCCGGCGCGAGCGTTTCGATGACGACCGCGGCTTCCGCGACGATGCCGCTCAGATGCTCCGCCAAGCCGGACGCCGCCAAGCCGCCCTGGGCAGCGAATTCCGCGTCGCGAAGGCGGTTGTCCGGCCGCCCGCCCACCGCGGCAATAATCCACTGCCGTACGTTTCCGCTCAGATGCAGCACCAAATTGCCCACCGCGTTTTCACTTTCCGCCCCGCGCGCCCAGATCTGCTCTTGGGTAAGACGGCCCAGGCAATCCTCGATGCGGCCGCTAAGCTGCCGGACTTTGCGGGCGGAGTAATCCAGAAACAGGCGATCGCAGGAGTCCATACGAACACAAGGATATACCCTGTGCTCTAAAGCCGCAAAACAGGCGCTTTTACCCAAGACCCAGCACCCAGCATCCAGCACCCGCCCTTCCGCCGCCGCGTGCTAGATTATTCACAAATGACACGACCAATGACCATGGGAGTTATCGTCGGGAACCGGGGCTTCTTTCCCGGCCATCTCGCCAAAGAAGGGCGCGAGGAAATCATCAAGGCGCTCACCACCGCGGGCATCGAGCCGCTGGTGCTCAGCCCCGAGGAAAGCAAGTACGGCGCCGTCGAAACGCGCGTGGAATCGCGCAAATGCGCCGACCTGTTTCGCGCCAACCGCGACCGTATCGACGGCGTGATCGTCACCCTGCCGAATTTCGGCGAGGAGCGCGCCATCGCCGATACCCTGCGCCTCGCCGATCTGAACGTTCCCGTGCTGGTGCAGGCCACGCCGGATTCCGCGTCGAAAATGTCCATCCAGTTCCGGCGCGACAGCTTCTGCGGCAAGATGTCGGCCTGCAACAACCTGACCCAGTACGGCATTCCCTACTCCATCACCACGCAGCACACCGAAGCGCCCGATTCCGATATCTTCCGCAAGGATCTCGACTGGTTCGCGGGCGTCTGCCGCGTGGTGAAAGGCCTGCGCAGGGTGCGCATCGGCGCCCTGGGCGCGCGCCCGGCGGCCTTCAACACCGTGCGCTACAGCGAGAAGATCCTGGAGCAGCATGGCATCTCCATCGAGACCGTGGACCTGACCGAGATCCTCGGCCGCATCCACCGCATGAAGGACAACGACGATGCCGCGCAGCAGAAACTGGCCGCCATCAAGAGCTATGTCTCGACCGGCGGAATTCCGGACGAATCGCTGATCAAGATGGCCAAGCTCGGCGCAGTGGTCGATCGCTGGATGAAGGAAACCGAAGTGGTGATGAGCGCCGTGCAATGCTGGACCGCCATCGAAGAATACTTCGGCGTGGTCCCCTGCACCGTCATGAGCATGATGAGCAACGACCTGCTGCCCAGCGCTTGCGAAGTGGATATCTGCGGCGTGGTCGGCATGTATGCGCTGCAAATGGCGTCCGGCACGCCCAGCGCGCTGCTCGATTGGAACAACAACTACGGCGACGATCCCGACAAGGCGGTCTGCTTCCACTGCAGCAACCTGCCCAAACATTTCTTCGCGGACGTGCGCATGGACTTCCAGGAAATCATCGCGGGCACGGTGGGCAAGGCGAACACCTTCGGCACCTGCGTCGGGAGAGTGAAGGCCGGGCCGATGAGCTTCTGTCGCGTGTCGACTAACGACCGCACCGGGAAGTTGCGCTCATACGTCGGGGAAGGCGAGTTCACGAACGATCCACTCGACACATTCGGCGGCGCCGGCGTAGTACGCATCGAACGGTTACAGGACCTGCTGCGCTATATCTGCCTGAACGGCTGGGAGCATCACGTGGCCGCGAATTTTTCTTCCGTGGCGGGGATGGTGCATGAGGCCGGCGCGCGTTACCTGGGCTGGGACATGCACTGGCATAAGAACTAAGGTGGGGCAGGCCCTCGGCCTGCGGCGGCCTCTCAGGCCGCCCGGACGGGCTTTCAATAACTTACGGTGGGTTTTCGACCGTGCGCGGGGCCTCCAGGACCCGCTACAGGCCGACGTGGACGTCGGCCGCAGGACTGGAGTCCTG
>OBLW0100001513.1_pt1 | contig 19627 bp, 19 predicted proteins | sample 1520161 | NCBI WGS metagenome assembly OBLW01 (sample SAMEA3539309, study PRJEB22396) | soil metagenome | biome: tundra; feature: field; material: soil | place: USA | collected 2010-05 | depth 0.15 m | reverse complement strand
AGCACAGCAATCGGGCCATGCCGCTGCTCTACAAGTACGCGGCCTGGTGGGGCGGACAGGAAGGCTCGCTGTTGCTGTGGAGTTGGCTGCTGGCCACGTATTCCATGGTGGTGGCGTTCACCAACCGCCGCCGCCACCGCAGTTTCATGCCTTACGTGACGGGCGTGCTGCTGACGGTGCAGATCTTCTTCCTGGTCCTGAATAACTTCGTCGCCAACGCGTTCCACATGGTGACCATGGACGGACGCGTCGCCGCGCTCCAGGACGGCAATGGTCTCAACCCGCTGTTGCAGTACCCCGCCATGGCTATCCATCCGCCCATGCTTTATCTGGGCTACGTGGGGTTCGCGGTTCCGTTCGCCTTCGCTATCGGCTCGCTCATCACGCGCCAGCAGGGCGATGCCTGGATCTTTACCACGCGCCGCTGGACGCTGGTCACTTGGCTTTTCCAAAGCACCGGCGTCATGCTCGGCATGGCATGGGCCTACCATGTCTTGGGATGGGGCGGCTACTGGGGATGGGACCCGGTGGAGAACGCTTCCCTGCTCCCCTGGATCAGCGGCACGGCGTTTTTGCACTCGGTCATGATGCAGGAAAAGAAGGGCATGATGAAGATCTGGAACATCGTGCTGGTTTCCTCCACCTTCTTTCTGTGCATACTGGGCACGTTCCTGACACGCTCGGGCGTGGTGCAATCCGTGCACGCCTTCGCCGAATCCAGTATTGGCAGGTACTTCGTCGCCTTCCTGGCGCTGGGCATCGCCGCCACCATTTACCTGATTCTGGAACGCCTGGATTACCTCAAGAGCGAGGCGCAGTTGGAAAGCGTGGTTTCGCGCGAATCGAGCTTCCTGTTCAACAATCTGATCCTGCTGGCAAGCTGCTTCGCGGTGCTGTGGGGCACGCTGTTTCCGGTGATTTCCGCCACGTTCTCCGGGGACCAGATCTCGCTCGACGCCGACTGGTACAACCGCTTGATGGTTCCCATCGGCCTGTTTTTGCTGTTCCTGACGGGCGTTGGGCCGCTATTCTCCTGGCGGAAGACCTCGGTCGATAGCCTGCGGCGCAATTTCCAATGGCCCGGCGCGGCGGCCGTTCTTTTGGTCGGCGCGCTGATCGCGGCCGGCGTGCGCAGTTTTTACGCCCTCATCTCGTTCGGCTTCTGCCTGTTCGTGGCGCTCACGGTTTTCGCCGAGTTCTATAAGGGATCGAAATCCATCGCCGCCAAGAACAATATGAATTTCGTTCGCGCGGCGGTGGAGCTGACGCACCGCAATACGCGCCGCTACGGCGGATACATCGTCCACATGGGCATCGTGCTGATGTTCATCGGCTTCACGGGCCAGGCCTTCAAGCTGAGCGACGTCAAAGAGCTGAACAACGGCGATTCGATGAAGATCGGCCATTACAACCTGAGAATGGCCAACCTGGAACACGGCGAAAACGACAACTACCAGTGGGATCGCGCCACCGTGGACGTGGTCAAGGATGGCAACGATCTCGGGCTTCTTCGTCCGGAAAAGCGGTTCTACAAAGCCAGCCGCCAGAGCACCTCGGAGGTGGGCATCCGCGTGCGCCCCAACGAGGACCTCTACCTGAACTTCGGCGGCATGTCGGACGATAACCAGCGCGCCGTCATCCAGGCCTATGTGAATCCGCTGGTCAGTTGGGTCTGGGTGGGCGGCCTGGTGCTGATTGGCGGCACGCTGATCTGTCTGGTTCCCGCTAAAATCAAGATGCAGTATGCCCGCACGCAAGTGGTGGGGGTCGCGAGCAAGCATGCCACGGTTCAGAAATAGCCTGTTGATCCTGCTGGTGGCGGTGGCGGCTCTGGCGCAGACCGCGGCGGAGAAGCCCAGCACGGACGTACGCCGCGTGGGCGCGCACCTGAAGTGCCAGTGCGGCTGCGGGGATTCGGTCTCAACGTGCAGCATGCTGGAGTGCAGCTTCTCCAAGCCGGCCAAGGAACGCATCGCACGCATGCAGGCCGTGGGGATGACCGACGATCAGATTGTTCAGGCCTTTGTGCGCGATTACGGGCCCGGCATCTATCTGGCCCCGCCCAGCGCGTTCGGCTGGATTGTGCCCTACGCCGGCGTGGGTCTGGGTCTGGTGGTAATCTGGCTGTTCCTTAAGAAGTACCGGAAGCCGGCGCCGCTGCCCGAAATCGGCGGCCTGGAGATCGACGATCCGGAGTTGGCGAAGTACAAAGACCAGATTGAAAAGGATCTCGCAAAACTGGAGTAGGACCTTCATTTGATCATCGCAATCGCCTGCATTATCGCGCTCGCCGTTGTCGCGTTTCTTCTCGGCGTCCGGGCAAAGGATTTGCCGGAGCCTGAACCGGTATCGCCATTCGATCACCTGGATGAGCGGAAGGCCGCCATCTATGAAAACCTGCGCGATCTCCAGTTCGAATACCGCGTGGGCAAACTTTCCGACCAGGATTACCAGCTCACCAAGAGGGACCTGCAGAAGGAACTGGCCGGAGTGCTCGCCGAAGTGGACCGCCTGAAAGCCCGGATTGCCGAAAATGGGTTCGTTTCGCCAATTGTGCCGGCGGTGCCGAAGCCGGTAGCCAATAAAACAGCAAAATATTTAATTTGTTCATCTTGTGGCGCAAAGTTCGAGAAAGAGCTGAGGTTCTGCGGCGAGTGCGGCAAGCCTATGAAGGTGGTCCAGGCGTGAAGCTAATTGGGTTCGTTCCGCTGCTCTGCCTGCCCGCCATGGCGGCCGTTACCGGCACGGTCGTCAACCGCACCACCGGCCAACCTCAGGCTGGCGCAACGGTCGGCTTTTACAAGCTCGTGACTGCGTTCCAACTGGCCGAGGAGGTCAAGACGGACGCGCAAGGCAGTTTCTCCATCGACGACTCGGCCGAAGGCTCCGATCCCCACATGATCCGGACCACTTACGACGGCGTCGGCTATATCCACATGCTTCCGCCCGGCGCCCCGACTACCAGCCTGACGCTCGACGTTTACAATGCGTCCAAACAGCCCGGCGCCGCCAAGGTCTCCAAGCACATGATCCTGTTCCAGCCTTCCGGTGGCCAGATGACGGTCAACGAGACTTATATCCTCGATAACGATGGCAAGACCTCATGGAACGACCCGGTCGGCGGCGCCCTGCACGTCTGGGTGCCGGCGGCCGCCAAGGGCAAGGCTGAGGTGAACGCCGCCGCCGCGGACGCGAACGGCATGGGCATCGCCGCCGCCATGGTGAAAGGCCCCGCGCCCGATGTTTTTGGCGTGAGTTTTCCCATCAAGCCCGGCGAGACGCGCATCGACATCGACTACACCGTGCCCTACACCGAGGGCGCGCCTTACCAGGGCAAGATCGTCTCGAAGGACGAGAACACGTACCTGGTGGCTCCGAACGGGGTGACGCTCGCCGGCGATAAGCTCAACGACCTCGGCCTGGAGCAGCGGACCCAAGCCCGCATCTACGGGTTTGAAGGGACCGCCTACAACGTCCAATTGACCGGGGCGCCCGTGGCGGCGGCTGCGGCCGGCGCGCCCGCGGATTCGGCCGATGCCTCCGACGGCGCACCCCAGGTGGAGGTCGCTCCGCCGCACGTCTTCAGTCAACTCTGGCTAATCCTGGGATTGGCGCTGGGAATCCTGGCGCTGGGCTTCGCGATCCTCTATCGCGCATCCGGGACGGCCAAGGAGAATGATGAGCGCGGTCGCGGTTGAGGGCGTCTGGAAGTTCTATGGGGACTTCCCCGCCCTGCGCGACATCCGGCTCCAGGCCGATGCGGGCGCCTGCCTGGCGCTGATCGGACGAAACGGCGCCGGTAAGACCACTCTGCTCCGCGCCATTGCCGGCTTCTCGCGGCCGGGACGCGGCAGGATCCTGATTGAAGGCAAGGAGCCGCGCGATACCGAAACGCGCCGCCATCTCGGCTTCATCGGTCACGGCATCTCGGTCTACGACGAGCTTTCCGCATTCGAGAATCTGACGCTCTACGCCCGGCTCTACCATCTGCCCGATCCGCGTGCACGGGCCCTGGAATGGCTGGAGCGCACCGGTCTGGAGCGCGTTCGGGACGGGCTGGTGAGGGAGTTTTCGCGCGGCATGCGGCAGCGCCTGGCGGTGGCCCGCGCCTTTCTGCACAACCCTTCCGTGCTTCTGCTGGACGAGCCGTTCACCGCGCTCGACGACCGCGCCATCGCGGTCTTGCAGACCCTGCTCCGCGAAGCTCTCGCCCAAGGCAAGACCATTATCATGTCGACCCACCAGTTGCGGGAGGCCCTCGAGCTGGCCTCGCACGTCGCGCTGCTGACGCGCGGCCAGGTGGCGTTTCACGGCCCGTGTACGGCGGAAATGACGGCCGACCCCGGGCTGGTTTACGCGCGCTACGGCGAGGGCTGATGGGGTTCTTCCGCGCGGCGCTGGTCGTGATGATGAAGGACCTGCGCGCCGAATTGCGCACCAAGGAGGCCATCAACGCGTCCCTGGGCTTCGCCATTGTCATCCTGCTGTTGTTCAGTTTCGCCTTCGACCCCGAGGCGGATACCACCAAAGCCCTTTCCGGCGGCCTGCTGTGGATTGTGTTCGCCTTCGCCGGCACGCTCATTCTGAACCGCAGCTTCGCCCGCGAGCTGCCCAACGACTGCCTGGACGCCCTGATCGCCGCGCCCATCTCGGGAGCGGCCCTGTTCCTCGGGAAGGCGCTGGCCAATTACGTTTTGCTGCTGGCCGTGGAGCTGGTTTCGCTGCCGGTTTTCGGCATCTTCTATAATGTGCACTGGACCAACCAATTGGCCGAGCTGCTGATGGTGCTCGCGCTGGGTACCTGGGCGCTGACGGTAATCGGCACCGTTTTCAGCGCCCTGACCGTGAATATCCGCTTGCGCGAAGTGATGCTGCCGATGCTGACGTATCCGATTCTGGTGCCCGCGTTGATGGCGGCCATGCGGTTGACCATGGAATTGATCTCGGGAAACGCCATCGGGCCGGAAACGGTCACCTGGCTGAAAATGCTGATAGGGTTCGACGTGGCCTATACCGCCGTCTCGCTGGCCTTGGTGGAGACGGTGCTGGTGGGCTGAAGCCCACGGGGGCCTGGGGCCAGGGGCCAGGGAAAGATGGTTCGTTTGATTTTGGAGGTTTTGGGGCATGGTGAAGGACGAAAGGCCAGCCGTAGGTACGGGCTTATCCCCGGCCCCCGGCCCCTGGCCCCCGGCCCCTGGAGTTAACATGCGCGATAAGATACTTTACGCACTGGGCATTGGGGCGATTGCGATCCTGGTGTGGAACATCAACACCATCGCCCGCCTGCCGGAGGAGACCCAGCAGGGGGTCACCTTCAAGATCATCTTCTTCCACGTCCCCATGTGGGCCTGCGCCATGACCGCGGCCTGCACGGCATTCCTGGCGAGCGTGGGCTTCCTGGTGACGAAGAACTTCAAGTTCGACGCCACGGCGGTGGCGGTTACAGAGGTGGGGCTGGCGTTCACATCGGCCGGCCTGATCACAGGTTCCATCTGGGGTCGTGAAATCTGGGGCATTTGGTGGACCTGGGACGCGCGCCTGACTTCCGCGCTGGTCTGCTGGCTACTCTACGCCGGCTACCTGATGCTGCGCAAAGCTATCGAGGATCCCACCCAGCGCGCCACGTTCTCCGCGGTGTTCTCCATCTTCGCGTTCATCGACGTGCCCATCGTGGTCTTCTCCATCAAGTGGTGGCGCACACAGCATCCCCAGCCCGTGTTTTGGGGCGGCGGCAGTTTCCCGCCCGACTGGAACTTCCACTTCATGTGGAACATGTTCGCCATGCTGATGCTGGGCGTCGTTATGGTCGCGGTGCGGCTGCGACTGGAAGACGCGCAGCGGGAGATCGATTCCCTGCGCCGGACCGCGCACGCCCTATAAGGAGATTCTCATGCACGCACTCGCTCAAATGCCGTTCCTGGCGCAGATCGCCACTCAAGAAGAGGTCCTTCAGCACCAGTACGAGTTCCTGAGTTACGGCCTCACGGCGGCCTGGGTCGTCCTGGCTGTCTACGTCCTGATGATGGTGGCGCGCGAGCGCAAGTTGAAGCGCGAGATCGCCGGCCTGAAAGCCATGCTGGAAGACAGGCACAAGTAGTGGCCTTACAGCTCCAACGTCCCCACTAACGCCGCGGCGCTCGCGATGTTCTCACGCTTGAGAAAGCCGGCGAGTTCCTCCGCGATTCGCACGGGCGCGCCGGGGTCCCAGAATGTGGCGGTCCCAACTTGTACCGCCGTGGCGCCGGCAATCAGGAACTCCGCGGCGTCCGTTCCCGTGGCGATCCCGCCCAGTCCGATCACCGGAATCTTCACCGCCCGAGCGGCTTGGCAGACCAGGCGTAAGGCGATCGGTTTGATGGCCGGCCCCGAGAGGCCGCCGAAACCCGCGCCGATCCGCGGCCGCCGTGTGTGCGGGTCGATGGCCAGTGCGATGAACGTGTTCACCAGTGAAATGGCCCCGGCGCCGCTCTCCTCGGCCGCGCGCGCCAGCGGCTCGATGGCGCTCACATTGGGCGATAGCTTCACCACGACGGGCCGCCGCGCCACACGCCGCACCGCGCAGACCACTTCGCTCAGCAAGGCCGGATCGCTCGAAAAATAGATGCCGCCGTGGCTGGTATTGGGACACGACACGTTCAGCTCATAGCCGGCCAGTCCCTGGTGATCCTCGAGCACGCGCACCACTTCGGCATAATCTTCCACCCGGTAGCCGAAAATGTTGGCGAAAACCGCGGTCTTGAGCTTCGCCAACCGCGGCAGCTTGTCTTTCACGAAGGCCCGCACGCCGATGTTTTGCAGGCCGATGGAATTGATCATCCCCGCGGCAGTTTCATAAACGCGCGGCGCGGGGTTGCCCTCGATAGGCTCGCGCGAGAGACCCTTCACCACCAATCCGCCCAGGGCGTTCAGGTCCGTCAGCTTCTCGAATTCGAGTCCGTAGGCGAACGTCCCGGAGGCCGCCAGCACGGGGTTGCGCAACGCGATGCCGCACAACGCTGTGGCCAGAGACGGCCCGGTGGCGCCCATCTATTCCTCACCGCCGCCGAGCGCCTGGCTCAAGACGCGGCCGGTGGAGGAAGAGGGCGTGGCCACCCCCATGGCGCGCGCCAGCGTGGGCGCCACATCCACGGATTCCACCGGCGCTTCGAATACGCCGGCGCGGAATTGCGGGCCGAGGAAGAAAAGCGGCACGCACGCATCGTAGTTGTAGAGTGAGCCGTAGGATATGCCGCGGTCCGCCCCGTAGTCCTCGACGTACTCGGGCTGGTATGAAAGCATCACGTCCCCGGACCGCGAGGAATGAAAGCTGTTGCGAAAACGGCGCTCCCAATCGTCGTGTGTGGAACACGCCCCTCCCGCCGTGAAGTAACCAGCCACCGCCGATTGCCGCATGGCTGCGCGCGCCGCCGCGAGGCGTACCGGTTCGGGGTCGTGAGTGCCGGCATCGAGATACAGAAACGGGTATACGAATTTCTCGACATTCCCGCTGCCGTTGGCGACAAGGCTGCGCTGCACCTCGTGTGCGATATCCTCGCCCCTCACGGCCATGCGTGCGCGGCGGGCCTCCCCGGGCGCGGGCGGCGCGCCGTGAGCCGCGGTCAGCGCCAGATTGAAAGCGTTGGCTCCCAGCGTCTCCTCGATCCTGGAGAACAAAGCCTCCAAGTGCCGGTCGAGCTGGAGCGTCATCTGGTCCATCAGCGGCGAGCGTCCACCGGTTTCATAACCGAGCAGGGCGCTGGAGCCGGCCAGCAGGCAGACGAAATCGAACGTATCGCCCTGCCCCAGGCGCTCCCGCGCAATCAACTCGGCCAGAAACGCGAACTGAGCTTCTTCCGCAAAGGGCGAGGCTTTGTAGAGCGCCAGAAACTCTTCCGGCTTATCGGGGTCGAAGCGCAGCGTGCGCAGCGGCGGAGCGCCCGCGCGCGCGCCCAGCGCCATCCATTCGGCGTCGTGGGCATTCTCCACCGGCGCCAGCCGATTGTATTCCGCCAGCCAGTCCGGCGCCTGGCGGCCCGCCGTGAACTGGCCGCGATCGTCCATCCAAAACAATCGGGCTCCGGATGTTCCGGCAAACAGCGCCGCCTGCCCGCGGTCCATCGAGACGGCGAAAACGCGTTTACGCGCCCGGCCGGCGATCTGGTCGGCCAGGGTAGTGGCCCGCAGGTACTCGGCCGAAGCGCGGGCGGTATTCCGGGAGGCCCGGTCGTACCAGGAATCGGCCACAATGCCGTGCTCCGCCGGCCATGCCCCGGTGGCCAGCGTGGCGATTCCCGAGGCCGAAAATCCGCTCGCCAGATGGCGGCAATCCGGAAACCAGGCGCCCTTTTCCTGGAGGCGGCGAAGACCGCCCGGCCCAAACTGGGGGCTCAAGGACTCTACGGCGTCGGACCGCAACTGCTCCAGGATTACCAAAACGAACAGCTTCGGGCGCGGCTGTTGCGCGAAGGCCCGGCCCGCCACCCCGGCAAGGACGCACAGGCCGAACTCCCGTCGGCAAATGTCCATGAAAAAAGAGTTTATCAAACGGCAGAAGTAATGTTATAGTGTCCGTTCACAACAAATGCCATTCCGGAAGGCGGCTGCGCCCGGACGGAAAGGCCCAGGCCCATGACGGATGACAAGAGCTTTTTAGGTTTAGCTACGATTCGCAGGAATCGGGGCATTTCTCTGCGGCAGATCGCCGAGTCCACTAAGATCGGTATCCGTTCGCTTGAAGCCATAGAACAAGGCGACTTCAGGAAGCTCCCCGGCGGCATTTATACCACAAGCTACATTCGCCAGTACGCCCGCGCCATCGACTACGACGAAAGCGAGATCCTGGCGGTCTACCATCGCGAAGCGGCTGCGCTCCATACGGATTCCAGCCAGTCGGGCGGCCGTAGCGGAAAAGGCATGATGGGCGGATATCGGCCAGCGTCGACGGCGGTGTAGGCGTCGACTCCAGGGTGTCTCCCTGCTCTTAGGTACTCAACTCTGTTCGAGTTCGACCACACGATAGACGCGTGGCATTCTTTGTTGAGCGGCATCGGGGTGACAGCGGTCGCGGAGTTCGATATCCTGCGATGTCCGGTCGGCCTCAGATCGCCGGTTTATTTTCCACGCGCAGAACCATCTCAGCGTATAACTGCGTTGTACAATGTACTATATGGCCAAGGCGCTGCTTACCGTGAGAATGGACGAGGAACGGCTCCAGTCCCTCGACAAGGTGGCGCACGGGCTCGACCGGGACCGCACGTATGTCGTAACGCAGGCCATCGACGCATTCCTCGATGTCCATAAATGGCAGATCGCGTACATCGAGGAGGCCATGCGCGAAGCTGAGGCTGGTGAATTCGCTTCGACGGCCGAGGTCGACCGGACCTTCGCCCGTTTTCGCGGCCGTCCAAGAAGGCGGAAACTCGGTTGAAGGCCGCACGCTGGCTGCGCCGCGCCCTGCTAGACCTGGATGATGCTTATTCCTACGTCGCCGCCGACAAGCCCGACGCCGCCCGGCGCCTGGTCGAACAGATTGAGGAAGGCGTGCGGCAACTCTCCTTGCATCCCAATCTCGGGCGACCCGGCCGCGTGCCCGGAACTCGGGAGTTGGTGATCGCAGGGACGCCGTTCCTGGTGGTCTACCGGCTGGAAGCGGGTCGCGCCATTATTCTGACGGTCCTGCACGGGGCGCGCCGATGGCCGCGCTAGTTTCCCGTTTTCTTAGGCGGAAGTTTTCCGCTGCCAACCGCCAGGTACTCAGCTCTGTTCGAGTTCGACCACCCGATAGACGCGCGGCATTCTTTGGTCAGCGGCATCGGGGTGACGGCGGTCGCGAAGTTCGATGACGATCTTCAGGCGCTCCTCGGGGGACATCGCTGCGTCTTCGCGCGCGCTGGCCTCGTCGGCGTCTTTGAAGCTGGGGAATACCCTCGCCGTTCTTTCCACGCTCACGTTATATGCTCCATCCGTGGGGCAGGATGTAATCCTGCGCGGCGGTTGCCAACCGCCGCGCGCGCCGATTGGCAATCGGCGCGCAGCTTGACAAGCTGCCCCACGAAAGCACATGGTCCTGTGGCCACGACATTAGTTCCCCGGTTTCTTTTCCGCCATGCGCTGGGTGAATCGGGCTACGTTCACGATGGCGCGTTCATGCGTCCCTTCGCCGATCTTCTGGGTTTCGTCCCACGCTTCCACGCGAAACTCCACGCGCCGGTCGGTGACGGCGGCAATTTCGGCGGTGACGGTCACGCACGAGCCGATGGGCGCCGCCGCCAGATGCGACACGCCGACCTTTGTTCCCAGGGTGTCGTAGCCGGCTTCCAGCATGGGCAGTACGGCGTTGCGGCAGGCGTATTCCATCATGCCGATCATGTGCGGCGTGGAAAGCACGCGGGCGCCCTCGGCCCCTAGAAAACGAATGCAGACTTCGCTGGTGACCAGGTGTTTCTCTTCGCGTTTGGCGCCGATGGAGATGTGGTGCATTGCTCCCATCGCTCCAATGTAGCAATCCCACGGGTGTGACGTCTCCCTTGCGATAATCGAAACATATGCCCTCGCGCCCGTTCCTTCGCCGCCCGGCGGTCCTGCTGGTCCTCTCGCTGTGCGCGGTGGCTGCCGTCGTGAGCATTCTAGGAAAACTTACCGGCGGCGCGGATTCGGTGAAGAAGGCCGTCACGCTCGCGAGCCCGGGCGGAGCGGAGGCCTATCCCTCGTTCTCGCCGGATGGCAAACACCTGGTCTATAGCGTGCGCCTCACCAGGGACCAAGGCTTCCATCTGTTCGTGCGAGACCTCCCGAACGGCGCACGGCGGCAGTTGAGTAGCTCGGCGGGCAGCGATGTCGCGCCGGCCTGGTCGCCCGATGGCGCAAGCGTCGCTTTTCTGCGCGTGGAAGAAGGGAGCGCGGCGTGCATGGTGATTCCGGCGGCGGGCGGGGGCGAGCGGAAAGTGGCGGACTGCGCGGCGACCACCGAGGAGGAGCAGAGGCTACCGGCGGTTGCCTGGACGCCCGACGGCCAGTCGCTCGTGATGGCGTCGCCCGGCCAGAATCAATTGCCTGCGATCACGCTGGTTCCGGCCGCCGGTGGCGCTCCCAAGCCTCTGACGAACCCGCCGCAAGGCGCGCTGGGCGATTCCACGCCGGCCGTTTCCCCCGATGGCAAGACTGTGGCTTTCGTCCGCAACTCCAGTGACGAGGACGCCGACATCTTCACATGCAATCTTTCGGGCGGCAATCTTCAGCGGCTCACGTTCGACGGCCGGGCCGTTCGCGGAATCGCCTGGACTCCGGACGGCGCCCACCTGGTTTACGCCGGACATCGCATGGGAACCTGGCGCCTGTGGCGTCTGCCCGCAACCGGCGGCAGCGCGCGCGTCCTGGGTTTCGCGCGCAACGGCGCGGAGTACCCGGCGGTGGCCCGGGCCGATGACCGTCTGGCCTACGCCGACAGCCCCTCGCTTTCGGCCATCTGGCGCGCGCCCCTCGGCGCCGCCAGCGATGCGGACGCCCAGTCCTTCATCCGCTCAACCGGCCGAGAGACTGCCCCGGCTTATTCACGCGACGGCGCGAAGATCGCGGATATCTCCGACCAGACGGGCAACGATGAAATCTGGTTGAGCGACTCGGAAGGCGGCCATCGCACGCAGTTGACCCACTTCAACGGCCGCGCGGACCCGGGAAACCCGCACTGGTCGCCCGATGGGAAAAGCATCCTGTTCGACCTGCGCGGCAGCGACGTTGCCGAAATCGATATCGTGCCGGCCGCCGGAGGAACGCCCAAACGCGTGTTGGTGAATGGCGGCGGCGGCGCCTGGTCAAACGACGGAAAGACCATCTATTACCAGTCGCGCGGGCAAATCTGGAAGGCTTCGGCCGATGGCTCCGATCCGCGGGTGCTCACCACGCAGGGGGGCGGGCAGCCCGCCGAATCCCTCGACGGCAAGTTCCTCTACTACGGAAACCGGCGCGAAATATGGCGCGTCCCGACCGACGGCGGCACGGAGGAAGAGTTCATCCAGCCCGATCGCGGTTTTATTATGGGCGGTCCCAAGCTCACGGCGAAGGGCGCGTATTATGTCGAGTGGACCGGCGGCGACCGGCGCGGGCGCGGCCGCGGCATGATGCCCTCGTTCAAATCCACTGGGATCACGGTCTGCTTTTACGATTTCGCCACGCGCAAGAGCTCGTCCGTCTTCGAAACCGAAGTGATGGATTTCTCCGGCGTCGCGCTCTCACCGGATGGCAAGTATGTCATCTACCCGCGGGTGGATCAAAGCGAAACCAACCTGATGCTGGTGGAAGGATTCAAATAACTCAAAATCCCGAAACCGAAATCCGGAAGCTCTCTTGCCAGCGTGCGCCGGGCGGGATGCTCTGCAATTCCGTGTAGAGGCCCGCGTGCGCCAGGTTGAAGGCGTTGGTCAACGCGGCCATCGGCTCGAAGCAAATGAAATCGCGGCCGTCGGGCGCATAGACCACCGCCACGTGGTATTTCGGCCCGTAAGCCACCTCGATCCGCTGCCGTTCGCCCTCCACCCAGAAGACCGCCTGGCCGTCCGGTCCGCGCACGAGGTCCGTGAATACGTCGTCGAGCTGCCCTGCCGCCAGCGGATGCGGGTCGCCGAACAGAGCCGGCTGCAATTCGCCGGTGGGGATCAGCGAATCGTCGAGCACGGCACGGCAGCGCGCAGCCAAGTGGACTTTCCATTGGCCGCGCGGCGCATCGTGGAGCTGGAAGTAAGGATGGTAGCCGATGGCCACCGGCATCGGATCGGTGGAAAGATTCTCCAGCGCGGTTTCTACCTCAAGCGCGCCCCCTGCCAGCCGGTAGGTCATGGCGATGCTGTGCGCAAACGGGAACTGCGCCATCATCTCCGGATGCTTCCAGAAGTCCAGGCGGCTGGTGGCGTACGCGCAGCCTTCGCCGGCGCCGGCGGCCTCCAGCGTCCACGCGGGTGAGAACCGGAGCAGGCCGTGAATCGGTTTGCCGTTGGCATCCCTATGCAGGCCCAAATCGGGATTGAGCAGGAAGCGCTTGCCGTTGGCCCAGTACGCGTCGCCATCGATGCGGTTGGCCCACGGGGCCAGGAAGGGATTGCCGCACATCGCGGGCTTCTCCCGCAGCGCAGCCGGGCCGGAGAACGGGAACCAGAACACGTTCTTGCCGGCAACACTCATCTCATAAGCCATGTTGCCGACCGATGGCGCAATGGAAACTTCCGTGCGGCTCGCGGCGTCGGCCAGCCGTACGATTTCCACGCCATCCACCACGGCCTGGCGTGCGGCGTAGTTCGAAGGGGGCGTCATTTCGCGTCAGGGTCGATCAAGTCGAGCGTGGTTTCCTTTTGGCAGCACACGCACGGTCCCGGCGTGTAGGCGCGGATATTGCAGACATCGCACCAGTAGGTGATCATTTTGAGATGCCCGTCTTTGCGCACCGTCAGGGCGGTGGTGTGTATGGGGTCGATGAGAAACTTTCCAGGCGCCGTGAAATGTCCTTTGGCCTGAACCTCGAATCCGTTGAGCCGCTGGTCGCCGAGAATCTTGCGCGTGGAATCGTCACCATCGAGCTGGATGAGTTGTTTGCCCGCCGTCGCCAGGCCAGGCGGTTTGCCGGCGTTCAAGACCAGCTTGCCGTTCAGCGTTTCCGTATTAGCCGCGAAAGCGCACAGCGCCGCCGCAAGAAGAATTAGACAGCCCCTCATAACTTTATTCTAAACTGGAAACTCGGGTTGTGCGAAAGGAACGGCATTCACATGAAACACTCCTTCTCTCGAAGGAACTTTCTGGCGGGCGCCCCTCTGGCGGCTACCGCCCGGGCAGCCGATACCCCAACGGGCGCCGGCGGCAAACCGGCCATTCTCGGCGGCCCTAAAGCCGTCACCGCCCCTTTCCCCGGCTGGCCTGTTTTCGATCAGACCGAGGAACGGGCGCTCCTCGATACCCTGCACAGCGGAAAATGGGGTCGTGGCAGCGGGCAGAACGTAAACAAGTTCGAACAGGCCTATGCGCAGTTGACCGGGGCCAAGTTTTGCCTGGCCACGGCCAACGGAACCGGCGCGTTGTTCACCAGCCTCAACGCGCTCGGAGTGGAACCCGGCGACGAGGTGGTGGTCCCGCCATACACCTTCATCGCCACCATCAACGTGGTGCTGCGCCAGCACGCGCTGCCGGTGTTCGTGGACACGGATCTGGAGACCTTCCAGATGGACGCGCGCAAGGTGGAAGCCGCCATTTCGCCGCAGACCAAGGCCATCATACCGGTTCACATGGGCGGCCACCCGTGCGATCTGGACGCGCTCCTTCCCATCGCCGCGAAGCACGGCATTCCGCTGATAGAGGATGCCTGCCAGGCCCACCTGTCGGAGTGGAAAGGGCGCAAGTTGGGTACTTACGGACAGACGGGTTGCTTCAGCTTCCAGGCGTCCAAGAACCTGAACTCGGGCGAGGGCGGCGCCGTCCTCTGCAACGACGAAGACCTGCACGAGCGCTGCTACGCCTTCCACAACAACGGCAGCGGGCTGAAGTACGTCGGCCCCAGCTTCGGCTACACTTCCAATGGAGCCAACCTGCGCATGACGGAATTTCAGGGCGCCCTGCTCATGGCGCAAATGACCCGCATCGAGGCCCACGCCAAGACCCGAACCGAAAACGCGCGTTACCTGACCTCGTTGCTGAAGGACATTCCGGGCATTGCGCCGGCGCGCATATACGACGGCTGCACCCGCAGCGCCTACCATCTGTTTATGTTCCGCTACGACAAGACGCGCTTCGTCAACCTTCCGCGATCCGTCTTCCTGAGGGCGCTGGGGGCCGATGGGGTTCCGGCGTCCGGCGGTTATATGCCATTGAACACGCAGGCGTTCCTCCAGAATGCGCTGGCCTCCCGCGGGTACAAGCGGCTCTTCCCAGAAAAGGTTCTGGCGGAATGGAGTGAGCGCACCCGTTGCCCGGTGAACGACCGCCTCTGCGACGAGGCCGTCTGGTTCACCCAGAACATGCTGCTGGCGCCGCGCAGCGCCATGGACCAGATCGCCGAAGCCGTGCGCAAGGTCCAGGCGCATGCCGCCGAATTGGCGAAAGGGTAGACCGTCCTTACTCCACCACCAGCTTCGCGCGCCGGAACGCGAACTTCCGGCCCACCTCGTCCACGACGTCGATCTGGCACATGTACGAGCCGCGTGCGATATCCTTCAGCGGAACCTGGAACTGCACGGGCACGGCCTCCGGACGCATGGCGGCAAGCTGCGTCGCGGTGATGGGACCTACCTCAAAGGTCTTCACGTTATCCTTGCTGAACAGGCTCATGTCGACCTTCACGCGGCGGGCGCGTGTGTTGGCGGGATCGGGCAGCGCATCGTAGACGTCGAAGTTCACGTACAGATTCTGGCTGCGCCGGAAGACGTGAGTGATGTTGGGGATCACTTTCTCCGCGCCGACAATCAGGGGATTCGCCCGGATCACCCGCTGGTTGAACCTTTCCGCCGTCCCGACAGCGGCCGTGACAGCCTGGCGCTGGCTGCTCCAGATGATGGTGCTGAGCTTCAGCCCGGAAGTGTCCGCACTCAGATCGGGCACCGTGAAGCCCGTCTCGAAGGTCCCCATCTTGCCGGTAAGGTTCTCGCGCACCACAAACTTCATGCGGTACTTGCCTGGTTCCAGCGTGAAGCCGGCGTCGTACTGATAGTTCTTTCTGGTGGCGGCCGCGGCGCTTTCCTGGTTCAGTTTGATCTGGATGTTATCCCGCACGTTGCCCACCACGGCGTGACGCTCATCCTGGATCTGGCCGGCGAAGTCGAACTGGGTGACGCTGGCGCCGCCCTTCACGGCCAGACCCACCACGGAACCGGGGACTTTGATCGACACCGGCACGAAGTAAGCCGTGGGAGAGATGCGGAAGTAATCCACCTGCAGGGCCAGCGGCAAATCGGTGATGGGATCTCCGGCCGAGAGAGCCTCCTTGAGGGCCTGCTCCTTATCCTGCGCGCCCAGCTTTCCCCAAGTCTTGTCAGCCCAGTATCCTTCGCGGTGATCCAGTTTAGCGGCCAGCTTCGCGTTATTCAGCCTGACGGTGATCTTCCGGTACTTACCGTCCAGCGCATTATTGGAGCTATAGTAACCCAGCAGATAGTAACTGCTCATGTCTTGCTGTGTCTTGCTAATTGCCGACGCAATATCGTTGGTATCGAAGAAAGACTTGCCGCCGGTCTCCGTGGCCAGGTTATACAGCGTGTCTTGCGAGGCCAGCGTGCTGGCCCGCTGCGAGTTATACACCGACCCGTTGAAGATTCCCGTGCCGCGCGACCCCGCGTGACTCGCGTCGCCGCCCGGCGGCGCCGCCATCAAGCCGCGGGCGTCAATGGCATAGATGGCCAGATTCGCCTTGGTGGCGGCGTTGATGGAAGCTTGCAGTTGCGCTTCGTTATCGAGGCCCGTGCGCGTGACGCCTCCGGAAAAGTAAACCAGCGCCTTCTCTTCGGGAAAACCCTTCAACATCTTGGCGGCCGTTTCGATGGCGGCCAGCTTCTGATCCGTATTGAAGATGTTGAATTCGGTTTCGTCCGCCACGAACGCCGCCTGCGTATCCTCGCCGTTGTCGTCGTCTGTGTCGGCCAGACCGGCCAATTCGCTGGCCTCGCCGATGGGCAGTTGCTTGATGATGTGAGTCAGCATGTCCCGGTCGTCCGTGAAATCGGTCAACACTTGAACCACGCTGGCGTAGAAGAGAATCGCCACCATGTCGTCCTTGGTGATGCGTTTGTCCAGGTATTCGAGCGCGGCGTCCTGCGCCCGCAACTGGTCCGGTATCGCCATGGACGAAAAGTCGAAGAAGAACACCATCAGACGCTTGTCGTGATACTGGATCTTGCCGGGGTTGGCGGCCGTGATCTCGGTCTTGGGCGCTTCCGGCAGCTTGAGCTGGTCGGTCAGCCTGAGGGCCTCGGGAGGCTCCGGGTCCGTGGCGATGTGTTGAAACTCGAAGATCGAGATCTTTTGCGGCTTGCCGTCCTCGAGCACAGTGAAATCCTCGGCCTTCAGTCCCTCCACCACGTTGCCGTTCTTGTCCTTGGCTTTGACGTCGACGATCACCAGGTTGGCGTTGGTTGTGAATTTGGCGCCGCTGGCCTCGGGCGGCTGCGCCGGGGGACGCGGCGGCGAAGGCTGCTGGGCGGCGGCCGAAATCAGCAGCAGCGCCGTGGATAACGCGGGAATGAAGTGGATCCGCATAGGCCTCAGAAAGTGAACCGCGTGTTGAGCGTGACGCTGCGAACGGCCGACGCGGCGGTGGGCAGGCCATAGTTTGCCGCGTTCACGGTAGTTCCGATGCTCGTGATGGTCACATGATTCAGTGCGTTGTTGGCGCTAAGGCTGAAAGCCAGGCGGCGCCGGCTCTCGCCCAACATGAAAGAGCGGTTCAAGCTGGCATTCAACGTGGTCACGAACAGGCCGGGAATGGTATCCCGGCCGGCATCCCCGAACTGGCCCGCCGGCGGCGTCGTGAACGCCAGCGTATTGAAGTAGGCGCCGTCGACGCCCGCTATGGGCAGTCCCGTCGCCTCCGCCCGCAGGTTTCCGGAACTGGCCAGTCCGGCGGTATTCGACAGGTTGCCGGAGACGTACGCCGTCAACGGCGTGCCGCTGGTCGCGCTGAACGTCGTCTGGAAATTCCAGCTCTTGAGCAGCGTCGCCCTCCAGCCGCCGCCTCGCAGAAAACCCCGAATGCCCACCGGGGACGAAAGCTGCATGGTGGCCGCCAGGTGATGCCGCTGATCGAAGCTGGAAAGGCCGCGTTCCAGTCCCCAGTTGTTCAGATACTGAACGGTCGTGCCGCCAGTCCCGCTGAAGCTCGACGCATCGTCGATAGACTTCGAGAACGTATACAGTATGCTGGTCGAAACGCTGCGCGAAAGGAAACGCGTCACGCGCACCTGCGCCGCATTGAAGATCGAGTTGGCGCCGTCGGTCTGGTACGTGAAGTTGGTGGCATTGGCAATCTGTAACTGCTGCGTGGAAACCGCGCCCACGGAGCGATTCGGATTCTCCAAAACCCCCAGGTGCGTGCCCTTGGTTCCGATGTATTCCGTATCCACGACCAAACCGCCCGGCAGCGTGTTCTGGATGCTGAAATTCCAGGTCTGCGCGTAGGCGATCCGGAAGTTGGGATCGATCGCATAAGTGTTCGTCAGGGTGCTGGCCGGCGCGGACAGGAAAGCGTTCTGGAGCGTGAACGGCGCGGCCGTGGTGTTGGTGAATGTGCCCGTGGTGGCGAACGGCGGCTGCGCCGCCATGGAACTGGCGATTTGCGCGTAGGAAGAACCGCTGTAAAAAATGCTGTAGCCGGACCGAATGACCATGCCCCTTTTCTGCGAGGGCCGCCACGCCAGACCCAGGCGAGGCGAAAAATCCTTCGGTTGCGGCCGCACGATGCTGCTGGGAAGATCTCCCGAATATGGTCCGTTCTCTCCGGACGTTACCACGGAGACCGCCGTGAATCCGGGGCTTACGTCCAGATTCGCCAGGTGGCCGTGCAATTCGGTGTACGGCGAGAAGTATTCGTAGCGCAGGCCCACGTTGAGCGTGAGTCCCGCGGCGGCCCGGATATCGTCATTGGCATACGCGGCGGTGGACCAGCTCCGGAAATAGTTGTTGTTGGCGCTGAAGCGCACCGAGGCAGTCTGCGGCAGCCCCAGCAGGAAGTCGGCGAAGTCGTAGCCGGTGCCTTTCACGGGCTGCCCGTTGGCGTCCAGTTGGCTGGTTTCCAGGCCGCTGAAGCTGAACGATCCGCGGGCGTTCTGGAAATTCTCGCTGGCCTGCTGGAGCCGGTGGAACGTGTAGCCGAAGGTGAAGTTGTGCTTGCGCCGGACCACATACGTGATGGAATCCGATGCGGTAAACGTCTGGTTGCGGCTCAGACTCGGCGTGCCGTCGCTCAACCCCGAGAAGTTGGTGAACGATAAGCTGGGCGGTCCGTAATTGAGGGGCTGTTGCGATACGCCTTCAATTCCCAGTTCGCCCGCGATGTTGTCCCTGTTCGCGAAGTACGGGGAATTCTCGCTGATGCTGCGGCTCAGCGTGAAGGTCGCATTGTTGTTGAAGCGCGGCGCGAAGCTGTGGCTCCAGCCGGCCGATGCGCTCAGGCCCGAGCTCGTGCTGGTATCGAGAAAACCGAAAAGCTGGTGCGCGTCCGCGTCCCCGTTCGACGTCTGCACGTTGAAATTCAACCGGTCCTTGTTGTTCAGTGGAGCGTTGAACCGAATTCCGACGGTGTGGTTATTGCTGGGGTCCGTAATAACAAACCGGTAATTCTGAACGATCCCCGCGTAGAGTGGGCTCGGAAAGTACTGCAAAAGCCCGGCCGACACTGAGCTGAAACGCAGCGGGGAAATCTTATTGTCCGGAAAGGGCAGGCCGTTCGTCGGATCGTAGATTACGCTCGAGATCTGCGAGAAATCGCCGCCGATCTCCGCCGGGGTGGGGACCGAGCCCAGCATGTTCTTGCCGGAGCGGATGAGCGACGCCGAGACCGAAACCGTGAACTGCGCGCGCGGCCAGTTCACGATCTTAGGGATGACCAAAGGCCCGCCGATATTGGCGTTTAGCCGGTTGTTCGCGGAGTAAGGCTTCTGCGAGGCCTGACCGTTGAGCGAAAACG
>OBLW0100001512.1_pt1 | contig 19630 bp, 21 predicted proteins | sample 1520161 | NCBI WGS metagenome assembly OBLW01 (sample SAMEA3539309, study PRJEB22396) | soil metagenome | biome: tundra; feature: field; material: soil | place: USA | collected 2010-05 | depth 0.15 m | reverse complement strand
TCATCGTTCTCCCTTGCGTGATTGAGCCTCACGCTTCCAACGCTCCGGCGCCAGGCACGTCGGAGGGTGCCGACCCGGCGCGCTCGACGCCGCCTCCAAACAACCTGCCCGCGCTCAAGGGAGGTCCTTCCTTGCGTCGCCGCCACCTGGCCCTGTGCCTTGGCCCACCGAGCCAAAGGCCCACTTTACCCCGCCTACTCCGATTCGCCTTCTGCAGGCTCCGCCACTCTCAATCACAATCGGCAAGTGCATGCTCCAGCTTCTCGCAGAAAGCTCGTTGATGCTCTGCCGCTACCTGGAGGACGAGATGCAAAGCCAATCGGTATACGTCCACGGTTGTTGGCAGCGGGTACACCCTCTGCACGATTTCAAGGCGTTTCACAACTTTGATGAGCTCGATGCCGATATCCGGGCTGATGATTGGAACGTGATGTGCGGCAAGGAAATCTCCAGCGCCTTCGGCGTCGATGTCGTTCACCAGCCCAGGCATGGCATGCGTAGGTTGATCGTTCACGAGAATGGCCTGGTCGTGTTCGCTGGAATTCATCCTTTACCCTCCTCGGCCGGCATCGTTCCGGTACGGCGCTCGCCTGATTCCAGTCCCAAATCCGCCAGCGTCGTAGCCGCCACGATTCTGTTCACGTCGACGGTGGCGTTGTTGCCAGTCTCGTTGCCCCAATACACATTGATCCGGGAGGCGACTTCCTCGAATACGGACCGGAGATCCTCCAACCCGTCGATGGCTTCCTCCAAGCAGTCCTGGCAGAGGCAGCCTTCCCGGAATTCATGCGCCCTGTCGGTAGCGTATTCATCGTCCTCGTTCAGCGCCGCCGCCAGTGCCCGTTCGTAATCGTGGCGGACCCAGTTGTCCCAGGCCTCATCTTCAGCCTCGCGCTCGACCTCGGACATCGCCTCTTCATCGATCACCGGGTAGTTGTCCAGGCCCTCGAAGACCTCGATCATCGCCGGGGTGATACAGTCCAGCCGGATCACCACACCGTACGTATCGAAGTCGCCGTAAATTTCGTGCACGCCAGGCAGATCGCCCAATTCCTCCATGAAGATCTTGTGGTTGGCGACTTCAACGGACCCACCGGAATAGTCGGAACCGCCCATGTAGTTCGGTTCGAAGTAGTCGGTGAGCGCCGCCTCCGCGTCCCTGATCGGTCGGACATCGCCGCAGGTGAGCGATTCGTTGTCGAATGGGTCGGGAGGTGTGTAATCCCAGACGCCATTGCCCTGGTAACGGTAGCCACGCCAGCGGCAGACATCGCCGCTCACCCGGTCAAGCCGCTCCAGGATATCGGCGAGTCGGTTCTCGGGATTCGGCATCGGCTGACGCCCGACACCGCACGAGCACTGCTGCGTCCAGGTATCGTGGGGTCCGACCTCGTAGCCGCAATGAACGCACGAAATTGACTTGGGTTCTGCCATTGCCTTCTGCGACCGAACCTTTAGGACGCCGCACGTTCCGCGAGAATCCGTCCGACGCTGGCACGGGAGACGCCCAGCTTCTGGCTTATATCCCACTGGCTCAGGCCCTGTTCGTGGAGGTCCAAGACCTTGGCGCGGTCAACCACGATCTTGGGCCTGCCGACCACCTTGCCTTGTGACCGAGCCCGATCCAAGCCTGCCTTGACGCGTTCTGACAGGCGAACCCGCTCCTGCTTGGCGATGGTGGCGAGGATCGACAGCACTGCATCCCGGAACGGCCCGATACTGCGGAGGTATTCTTCTTTGAACGACCACCAATCGATGCCGTTCCCGGTGAGCCGCTGAAGGTGCTGGAGGGTTTCCAGAACGCCCTCTCTGGTGAAACGGTCGAGTGACCAGAACAGAACCAGGTCGAACTTCCGCTCGGCGGCATCGCGGAATAGCCGCTGGAACTCGGTGCGGTTGGCGTTCTTGCCGGATACGTGGTCAACGTACTCCCCGGCAGGTGCCCAGCCCTCCGCCGCCTTGTTGGCGACGAACTGGCGGAGTTCTCGAAGCTGGTTCTCGGGGTCCTGGCCCTTGTCGGACGTGGAAACCCTGGCGTAAATCGCTATTCGGAGCATAAAGTCCGCTACCCCCTTAACGTTATCGCTCGGAATGATGATGGATGGCCACAGAAATCAGCTCGGCGTGGCAGACCACTAGCCTGACCGATCCGGACGTACCAATACCGAAATCGGTTCGCCTGCTTTCAGTTACAATCAGTGCTTTCTAGTCCTTCATGCCAGGAGGCAGCTATGGGAATTACGCAGCAGCACTTGGATCAGGCATACGCAGACTACGGACCACGCTACGGGGGCGGCGTGAACGACTACTTCGCTTTTCTGTACCTCAAGCAAGAGTTCGGCCTCACTTCCGAGGATGCTGCGCGGCAGGTGTCTTTTGGCCCTAATGACTACGGCTTCGACGGCTACCACATTGATAAAGCCGAGCGGAATCTTTTTCTGTACCAGTTCAAGTGGTCTAAGGACCACAAGCTGTTTGTTGAATCCCTCCGGCGTCTCATCGATTCGGGCATGCAGAGGATCTTCGGAGATCCCTTGCAGGACAAATGCCAAAACGAAATGTTGATACAACTAAAAAACGACCTGTACCAAAAGCAGGCTGTTGTCGATCGGGTCTTCATCCACTTTGTGTTCAATGGTGATCCCAAGGCAGCCGAGAATTCCATCACGATACAGAATCTTCGAGAGGATTTGGAGGCCAGAAAAGATCTTATTAACTCGTATTTTCACCGCGACGAGGTGACCCTTACCATCGCCTACGTTCCGAATCAAACAAAAAAGGTCACAGGTATTTCCCATATCTCCACGACGCACCGCCATACGATAACATTCCACGCATCTAGTTGCATTATTACGCCTTTGAAAGATAACCTTTACCTGGGCTTTGTCACGCTCCTGGACCTCGTCCAGTTATACGAAAAGATGAACAATCGGTTGTTCGAACGCAATATCCGATTCGGACTCAACGCCGATACACCTCCCAACAGATCACTTCGAGAATCTCTCAAGCGGATCGTCATCAAGCAACAAGACGATCCAGAGGTCTTCGCCTTCAACCACAACGGAATTTGCATGGCCGTTGCCGATATTCACGTGGTGGATGGAAAAGCGACCGTCGTCGACCCGCGCATCCTAAACGGTGCCCAAACGGTGACGACGGCAGCCGAATTCTGTAAGGCAAATCAAGTCAGTCTTGAATCCGAGGAGGCCCGGGAGCGACTTCGCCGGATTTCCGTTCCCGCCAAGATTATTCTCTCGACGTCACGGGACTTCATCACCACGGTTACGATCTGCAACAACAAGCAGAATCACGTGGATCCGTGGAACCTCAGGGCGAATGACTTGATTCAGTGGCAACTGGAGGACAAATTCCGAACTGATCTTGAGCCGGGGGTGTTTTATGAGCGGCAGCAGAATTCTTTTCAGCGATACCTAGATTCGGATATCGAAGAGATGGACCTGCTTCAGGGTAAGGCCATCGAGATCAAACGCCTCGCACAGACATTCTTAGCAGCACAGGGCGAAGTCGACAAGATCTCAAGTCTGCCGAGAGTCTTCGATAGCGACGAGATCTACAAGCAGACCTTTCGCGACTCCTACTTAAATAGTGACGTTCGTCGAATCATCCTTGCATACAAGATTCAATTCAATTTGACGAGGATCGTGCAAGAGATACAGGAGAAAGGCTCACAGAAGAACGCCGAGTATTTTCATCGTGCGCGCAACCTCGTTTGGGCTCTCCTGGTCCAAGCTGTCCTCAACTCCGCTGACTTAGCGCGATTCCTCGATGCGTTCGGCCAAAGCCCGGTCATGGAGGCTGACTACAAGGAGCTTCTAAAATCATTGGCTGCGCACAAGGTGCGACTTCTGCTCCTGGATGTTGCGAAACTTGAAGATAACAAACGCGACATAGCTGGGGGCAACTTCGGATTTCTCCGGACCAAGGCCACGTATAAACGTTGCACGGATGCCGCATACGAACGCTACGGATGGAAGAGGCTGTCGCTGTAGGTCAAAGCGCTGGCCCTAAACCGTCAGGTTTGGAGCCAGTATTCGCGGCCCTAGGCCGACGGCTGTTTTGAGCGCCATAACGAGGTGGCGATGCGTGGGGTTTTCGAGCCAGGGCTAGGCTCGTCCGAGTTGCGGCAAGGTTCCGGCAATGGCCGAATGGCAGGATGGTCATCGCCCGGGGGCCGGGAACCGGCCAACCGCTCCACGGGCCCTCTACCGACTGGCGCCTTACTCGAGAGTTCCGAGCTTTGAGAATAAACCCGGTTGAATCTCGGCGCATCTCTGGAGTCTCGGAGAGGGCAGTGATTGCCGCCTGGCCTTTCAGCCCCAGACGATCCACGATATCGATGACGGCCGCCTGGGCATCCGTCACAACGAACTCGACCAAGATCCGCTCGAATTCTGGATACATACACGAGTCCTTGATCCGCTGAATGTTATTCCCAGACGGAGTGGCCATAACATAATCTCCTTTCCAGTTTACTCGCGGTGGTTGCGGCATGTCGCGACCCAGGGGAGTCACCGCAGTCGCATACGATGTCGGCGTCCGGCGGTTCCCGGCCGGCCCCGCCGGCCAGAACGCCTGATACCACGCGTACGAGCCCGTACAGCGCGTTCTACGTGCGGCCCGCGGCCCGCGGGGGCCGGGAAGCGGCCGGCCCCTCTACGAAACTTCGACCGCGATATTTGGGTTTTGAGCCATCGTCACTATTGCCGAATCCCGGTTCGGATTGCCGGCGTTCGGATGCTGAATAGCAGACGTGGCCCCGCGATTCCCCGCAACCCCCGCGTCAAGTCATCATGCTCCACGTAGCCGGAGGTCCATTTCGCCATACGGGTGCCAACCAGGTGCTGGATTGGCAAGCGGTGGAATCGGTCCATCGGCCGTGATGGCGCTGAACACCGCCTTGGGGGACTTCAAGCACGGCACTTCCACCAGATGTCGCTCACGCGGTCCCGTGGAGCCGTACGCACCGCGCACCACCTGCTACACTGTCGTGTCAGCCCGGCACGAAGCAGGCCAGCGGGAACCGACAGGGCATACCGTCTGGGCACTTAGCATTGGCAATACGTCTGAAATTATGTACACTAATCGGTCCACTCCGCGCAGTTGCTAGCCGCGGCTTTATGCTGAATAACGTAATTGCAGTAGACGATCTCCGGTCACTCGCACGGAGGAAGAACAATCCGTCGGAGTTGAAGAGCTTACCAAGGAGCGCCGATTCTAGTCTCCTGCTGAATGACGGATGGCAGAAGTACCGTGAGGGCGCGACAACGGTCAGACTGATTCGCAAGAAGGCGAAGAGTGTTCTGCTTGAGGACAGGGTATGGTGCCTGCTATACAGGATGGGTTTCACGCACCTCTCGGGTGAAGGCGGAGCGCAGCTTCTGGTCGATCCGAAGAGTGAGGATGGTGCCTACAACCAGATCGATGTTGTCGGGCTGGACCCAGAAGTGGCTGTAGCCATAGAGTGCAAATCAGCTGAACAGCCCCGCAAGTATGGAGACTTCCAAAAGAATCTGGCGAAACATGCCTTAATCCGTCAGAGATTTGCCAACTCTGTGTCGGTCCAGTTCCCCGCGCCGCACAAGAGGGTCCCCATCCTCGTTATCTTCACGTGGGATTTCATCCTGACGGACAATGATATCCAACGGGCGAAAAATGAGAGCGTTGTCTTGCTCAATGAGAAAGACCTCAATTACTATGAACTTCTTGCAGGCCACTTAGGAGTGGCCGCCAAGTACCAGTTTTTTGCAGACATGTTGCCCGGAAAACGAGTTTACGGCCTCGAGCTACGTATCCCCGCTCTGCAAAGCAAATTCGGCAAGTATACCTATTACACATTTTCAATTGCACCCGAGTACTTGCTCAAGATCGCCTATGTTTCACATCGAGCCAAGGGCAAAGCAACTGACGTCGACACCTATCAGCGGATGATTAAGAAAGGTAGACTCAAAAGAATACGCGAATATATTGATGCGAATGGCATCTTCCCCACGAATATCGTTATAAGCCTCGAAGGAAAGAGACATGTTAACTTTGAGCCTTGGAAGCAAACAGGTGGGGAGGAAGGCCCTAAACACGGCACATTAATCCTCACTCCTTCCTACAGATGTGCCTGGATCATCGATGGCCAGCACAGGCTCTTTGCGTATTCCGGCCACCCCAGGGCGAAAACGAGTCATCTCAATGTGCTGGCTTTTGAAGGGTTGCCAGCCAGTAAGCAAGCGCAGTTGTTCATTGATATTAACCATGAGCAGAGAAGTGTCAAGCGGAGCCTGCTTCAAGAGTTATACGCAGAGTTGAATTGGGACGCAGAGGACGATGATAAGAGGGTCAACGCTATCGTATCTAAAGCCGTGCAGGCTTTGAACGAAGATAAGGAATCGCCGTTTTATGGGCGAATCTTGTTGGCGGATGAGACTCGGACTGAAACCCGTTGTATTACTCTGGAGAGTTTGTTCCGCACGTTGAATCAGCCTGTTATGTTTGTGATCAAGCCTGGCGTGGATTACGGCCCACTGTGGACAGGAGAGAACGAGAGCACTCTCAAACGTGTGATCCAAGTCGTTAACGGTTGGTTCGAATTCATCCGCGATGCAAACACGGACTGGTGGGCTCTAGGGGCAGCGGAGGGCGGTGGGCTCTCGATGAACGACGGTGTGAGTATATGTATGACGGTCTTGCGGAGCATGTTCCACTATCTACTGGAAAAGAAACACTTGAAACTCATTCATTTGACGAACAACGAGCTAGTAGATGTACTCCGTCCCTATGGACAGGTACTCGGACAGCACTTGGCCAACTACTCGGAGGAGCAGCGCCGAGACTTCCGCGTGGGAGCTAGAGGTAACCAAGGACAAGCGGCGACGCGAAGAAAGTGCGAGAAGGCGCTGAATGAGAAGTTCCCGGACTTCGAGCCGCCGGGTCTAGTTGAGGCACTCCGAGCCCAGGAGGCGCAAACGAACGAGCAGGCCTACAGGCTAATTGTAGAGCTCGAAAAACGACTCTTCGAATTTGTGCTTGAGACTCTGAAGTTGGAGTTTGGTAACGACGAGGCGGAGACATGGTGGTACTCTGGTATTCCGGCACAGATTCGCAAGAAGGCCGCAGAACGGTTCGAAGAGGAAAAGGGAAGAGGTAATAAAGAGAACTACCTAGATCTCATCGATCTGCGTACTATAGTAGTCAACAACTGGCCTCTTTTTCAGGATTCCGTTGGCTTCGGCAGGTCCGGCAACAAAGACGTGAAGACGGACTGGATGCACAAACTGAACGAAGCACGGAAAATTGTCATGCATGGGACCAAGCAACAGACCGTCAGCTTTGAACAACTTGCTCAGTTGCGCGAATACGACCGGTTACTCACAGAAAAGCTCATTGGTCAAGAGGTTTATTCCGAGTCATGATTCTCGGGGCGGTCGTCGATGCCGGCAGTGAGTCGTCTAGTAGGCGCTCGTTATGAGTTCAACGCCGCCGGTCATTTTCCCTGGGCAGGCTAGCGCCAAGCCATTCTTGAAATGGCCCGGCGGGAAACGCTGGCTGACCCAGCACGTGCTGGGCCTCCTCGATGGGTGTAGCTATCAGCGATACTTTGAGCCGTTCCTTGGTGGCGGAGCTCTGTTTTTTGCCCTTCAGCCGAAGATGGCCGTACTGTCTGATGTCAACAGCGACCTGATAAATGTTTATGCTCAAGTCAGATACCGTCCGCATGAGCTGATTAGACGGCTGAAGGAGCTTCCGGTAAACAAGACAACTTACGATTACTTCCGAAGTGCGAAGCCTCACTTACATGTTGATCGCGCGGTTCGGTTTTTGTATTTGAATCGCACTGCTTTTGGCGGTATGTATCGCTTGAATGAGCAGGGCTCGTTCAATGTGCCCTTCGGCGGCGGGCAGCGCACACCGGAGCCCCTTTGGAATGAGAATCTTCTCGTGAACGCATCGAAGGCTCTGAAGGGTGTACAGCTGCAAAATGGTGATTTTCAAGAACTACTAGCAGGGGCAGGACCCGGGGATCTGGTTTACTGTGATCCGACTTATACAGTTGCCCACAACAACAACGGTTTTGTGCGGTACAACGAGCGTAACTTTAGTTGGGATGATCAGAAGCGACTCGCCAACACGTGTCAGCGGCTCGCCCGTGAAGGGGCAACCGTGTTTGTTAGCAATGCAGACCACGATGATATTGTCCGGCTCTATGGTCCAAGGAGGGTCTATCGCCTGGATCGAATGAGTGTACTGTGTCCGATTTCTGAGAAACGGAAACCGACAACGGAGCTCCTCTTGGTGTTGGATGCCGGCGGAACCAAACGTTCTTGCCTAAGGGTTCGCAGGCTATCTGGCCGCACCACGACCTAACCGTAGAAGTAAACCGACGCGAGCCGCGGCCGCGTAATGGCAAGCTCTGGCTGCAATTGGGCCTGTGACACGGCTGTCGCGGAGGACTGGCGTGCCCTTCCGGCAGAAGGCAGTCTACGAGATAGGCGTGAATTCAGTTGGCTTGAACGAGCGTAGGCTGGCTCCCACGTTCCACTTGCGGGCAACCGATTGCTCCGCGTTATCAGGGCGCTCCTCTAACATAGGGCGGCATCGCCGATACATCCCTGAGGTCAAAACGCCAAAACGTCCCATTTGGGTTTACTTCCACGAAGGTATGCTTTTCCGGGATATTATATAGCACCGTAGGGAACTTGAGACACAGCGCTCTCAGTGCCATCCCGAGAGCATGCGGCTTCGTTCCACAGCACAGATAGTAGGTCTCTTCCTCTGCACAATCCAGGGTCCTCGTACCTAGAGCCTTCCAAACGCCGATCGCATCGGCGGCGTGAACTTTTAAAGTCGAAACTTCGCGAACGCTGAAATCCTCCACCATCGCCGCATTACACCCCAGGACGAGGGCTTCGTACTCGGGGCGCACGCCAGGAATCGGGTAGATCACTGACACACGATCCGGATCTTCCTTCGAAAGCACGCGCGCAGTCTTGACACCTTCAAATCCAACGGAGACGACAAAGGCCTTTCTCCTGGCCGGACTGACAGCGCCACGAAGGAAAGGAATGGGCGCAGTATTCCATTGGCCGACGCTGAAAGGATAGTCAGTCGCGGGTGGCGGCGGCTCGTCCAGTGAGTATTCTCCCTCCGCGTAGAATACACACACGTCCGCGGCAAAGCCGCACTCAAACAATCCCGCAAGTAGCCCAAGACCGTAATACCGAGGGCACGTCGAGAGGTCAATGAATGCGTTCTTGGGTCGCTTGCCCGCCAGAGTAATGCTACGTGCAAGGTCCCATAGCTGTTCCCAAACCACTTCAACCTTGACCGAGTCACCGTCTACTAGATGAATCCTCCGTGCATGGGCTGACAGAAAACGGAGAATATCCTCCTCGTGCCGAGCCTGATGACCCTGGGTGTCCTTCGTCTGGAACCGCAAGAAGATAACGTCTTCGAGCCATAGATCATCCCCTCGTGTAATCACGTCGCAGCGGTGATCCCAACTAGGGCATACAAGAGCAATGTCGAACTTGCCTTGAAGCAACCCGCTAGCTTCGTCACTTGAACTGGACCTACCGAAGAGGTGCCGCTGTCGAAACCTCATGAATCGCCCTCCGCAGGAGTGGGCACATCAAACAATGGCAAGGGTGCCAGATCTCCCGATAGTGCGGTACCGATTTCATCGATGATCTCAGCCCGCCGTTTCGAATCCTCTTCCCGGTAAAGGGCGACCAATTCCGACAGGCGAATGCGTGTGGAATAATACGCCCCCCGATACGAGAAGCCATATGCAGCAGCCAGCGAGCAGTGTACGCGGAACCGCCATTGATCTACCCCATCCTCAACAATCCGCAAGAACCCAGCCTCCGCAGCCTCTTTCAATAGTCGCAGAGCGACGCCTAAGACTGCCTCACCAGTATTGGTCTTCAATACGAACAAACCACGCTCGCTGGATCGAAGGGCCTTATCCTCGCGCAACGTTGTTTGCAGTCGAGCCGTTAATTGCCCGAGAGCATCGACTATCCTCAGCGTCTCGGCGGGTGAGCCAACGCCGGAAGAAGGTATGTGTTCCTTCTTCTTCGCGCTTGCAGTCTTGAGCGCACGGTCTTGAAGTTCGGGCGCCACTTGGGTTGCCGTAAATGCGGCCACGTCGAGCCCGGCCTTGACAAAGACTTCGTGCATTTGGTCGAGGTAGTCTCGTATGCACTTGTCGCTCATTTGCAACACCATCTCTGCGAAGGCATAACGAACTTGTTGGTTGACCTGAGTACATATGCACAAGTAGGCCGCGACCATGCGTTTGCGGAGCTCTGCACTTGCCTGGGCGCGGCGCTCCTTCGTTGACGCATCCGTCGGCAGAGGGAGTTTGAGCCGGTCAATGATATATGCTTGATATATGGGCGGTTGATTGCTATAGGGCTCTTCGGTGCTCGCTTCAGCAGGCTTAAGTGTGGGAGCCAGCTCGTTGGCAAGCGCCAAGAGCTGCGCGGCCTGAGGGTCCTCTGAATCCTGCAATATACCGCTCAACAGCGCATTAATGTCGAGGCGTCCTAGCACTGACTCGGTGTTGAATATCGAATCCTTCATCCCAGATAGGTGCTGGATGCGCACGGTTGAGACCCCCTCAGCCAGTCGCATGAACGCCTTGTCATCATACATTTCATCTAGCTGCAAGACGTCACGATCGGCCCGCTGAAGCGTCAGGTTGGGTATAAGAGTTTCAGTCATCTCTTGAATGGGATGCACAAAGGAAACGACGTAGCTCACTGGCGCACTGGTGAGCCGCACAGATGTATTTACCACGAGCCTGTGTAAGGAGTCTAGGCACTCGGCCTCGTCAAGGCATACTTTGAAACTCCAAGGCTCCCCCTTTCCAATCGTTGAGTGCTGGCGGCAGAGACATTCCATTGCTTCGCCGACAGACCTACCAAAATCACCGATCTGGCCTAGCGGAAACAACCGCGTAAGGTCCGCTGGTGGAATGGTCAGGTTTGAGACGGCATAGTTTTCAAACTCCCTCCTGCGGGCGTGCAATAGCGCGCCAAAGTACTTTAGTGTCAACCTGTCTGTGTGATCTGTGCCCGACATGATTTCAGGATGCTTTGCGAGAATTCCAGCAGTCACTGAATATTCAGCCGCAGCGGGAAAGCGGAGTATTCTTCGGTGACACAAAGTGGTTACCGCATCGATGAGGCCCTCGAGCCACAGGAGATCAATATACAAACTGAACATCGCCGCTTTGAGAGGAGGATCGGCAGCCGGCATCCACTTTGAAAAACTTGCTGACTGGTGAGTGGGAACGCGCAAGTAGATCCCTATGTAGCGCCTCGTACTGATGTCTCCCTTCAGTTGCTCTCGGAGGAAGGGATTGGACAGTTGCTCTTCCCAGCTCAAGGCTTTCAGGAGAGTGGTTTTTCCGGTACCGCGGCTACCCACCAGATAGGTTGACTTGCTCGCCTCAAGGAGGGGGAACACATCCGCTGGAAGATAGTAAAGATTGTGGCTCGTTTCGAGTTCGAATCTGTTCACGCGGAAGGGTGATTGTCCATTCATTAGCGAACGACCTTTCTAATGATCCATTCCTGGGCGGCGAAATCCTTATTCGATAGCTCTACAAAGCCAAGCCAGAGGCCTTCCAGCAGGGCCTCCGACACCTCTGCCTCAGATAGTGATGGGCCAGATGAAGCTACCGCTTCGATGAGGTCATCAAAACGGATGTCATGGTCCGGCAGCTGGGATAGCACAATCGGCAGGCGTGGATGGCCTAGGCGCCGGAGGGTCAATTGGTCTGGAGCATAGAAGGGGATGCGAGTCTCGGTTCGGGTAACGGCTCCGTCGCGGAGCTGCAGCTGATATTGGTATAAGCGGCAGCCAAGTGGATGTCCTCGATGACCATAATCGATGGAGAGGACGTTAAAGCCGCGGCTTAACTCAGGGGCAGCGATGCAGACCAGGCGGGCTGCCGATAGGGGTATTTGCTGGACAAGTTCTACCGGATTGTCGTGGATATGACCGTGGCAGTAGAGGACGGGACGGTTCAGACGTGACAGCCGCGAGCGGATCATTCCCGCGTTCATTACCTCTGTGTAGATCTGAACCCGAAGAAGGGCTTGAGGCAGAATATTGTGGTGGGACAACACTACAGCCATCACGGTTTCGTCGAGTGCTCCCAATTCTGCGCATACGTGTTCAATGTCGTTCTGAAGGAAGCCGGGGCTGTCGAGCGTCTCCCCAACCACCCCGAAAGCTGCGGACAGGCCTACCTTGGTGACGTAAGTGTCCAAAAGACTAGCCAGTTGGTCCTGAATGGTGGGAGGTAGATAACGTTTCTCGCCGCAACCTACCGAAGAGTTTAGCGATATGAGCTTCGCGCGGACCGTCTTAGAAACGGTTAGGTCGGTGATCCTGGCCGCTTCCACGGTCAAAATTGGCAAATTGACATCTTCCCACGCCCGTTTGAATTCCGCGAATTTCGCGAAAGTATCCGGTCCCGCGGCGTCTACTTTGCCCCTTTCGATATCATGGTTACCGGGAACGGCGTGTACCCGACGGCTATTCCATTTCTTTAGTTGTAGCACGTCGCTCAGGTAGGCCAAGCACGCTCGGTATCCAGCTACGTCACCATACGAGGTTATGTCGCCGCAGAACAAGAGGGCATTCGGGCTGTTCTCCATCTCCGTTTCGAGTGCTCTGGCGATGCACGTCAAAGGCGTAAGCTGCATCTTGTCGGTGACCCGGGCGGGGTATGCTGCATCCTTTATGTCCCCGAGTCTCTCAAGATGGGCCTCCGGAAAATGCACATCTCCGATTTGCAGTATTCTTAGGCTCTTCACCGGAACTACCCGTGTCGGAAGGACAATTCTAGCAGGGTGACCTGCACGTGATGCGGAGGGCGTTCCGCATGGGACGGCGCGCATGGGGACAGGCCCCGCATGGGGTTGCATTTCGCCGCCTCAATTCGATTCGGCGCTTCGGGCGAGTAGGCGAGCCATGCTCCTTACGGGCGGGCTCCGACAATACTCTGTGAAGTCCCGACACTGAAGATGCCCCGACCCAAGGGTCCACGCGGTCCAAGCGCCTTGTACGCAGTGCTGGAGATTAGGGCTGGTCCGCCCATCGCCCGTGGATCCACACCGTCCGGTCGTCTGCACTTGGACTGGATGCCATCTGGCATGTTTGGGGATCGAGTCCGCTCTCGGGCCACGCGGACAACGGCTGCACAGAGGGCTGATTTCGTTAATTTCGTTCGCCCGCGCCAACCGCCTGCCAAACGTACGAGGAATCAAGTTTCCTGGCCCGCATGCCACTTCGTCACGCGGGCCAGGTGCTGGATTGGGAATGCAGAGAATAGGCTCCGTCTTCCGCGGTGGATTGGGGCCTGTCAGGAGTAATCTCCCAGACCGGCGATTGGGAAGAGATGCGGGCGAGGTCGGTACCGAATTCTGAATGAAACAGCAACGTATGTCTATTTCTGCCAAGGTGGGTCCTTGAGCATCTGGAGGAACACCCACAGCCCGGAGAAGGCAATCGTTAGTACTGTCGCAAGCGCTTTTGCATCGTTAAGATCAATTCCAAAAACAGGCCTGAACCACCACGGTGCAGAAATCGCGAGCACAAACGTTACCGTCGCGATTGAAAAAACCGCCCATCTCCACCGGCGCACCTCAGCGAGCCTCATCGCGGCCGCAACCTGTGCCGCTCCTGCCTCACGATCCGCGGCAGCGCGAGCTTCCTCCGCAACTACTCGCTCCCGTTCAGCCCTCCGCTCCGCCGACAACTGTTTGCCGAACTCCGCTGACCAGAACGCCTGTCGCAGCGCGTCTCGATCCCAATACTCCCGCTGCTCCTCAAAGAGATCTTGTTGCCCCGGAGGCAGCTCAAAACCCAGCTTTGGAATGAGGTCTGCCCTCCCTGGCGGGTTGTTATGTTTTACGGCGGTCGGTCTGGAGAGTCTATAGAACGAGATCTTCACGAAAGTTTCGTGCTCCCAGAGCTCTAGAGGCTCACAGCGTTCATTACGCAGTGTTATCAACAAAGGCCCGATCCAGCCCGGGTCGAGTGTTGTCGACACGTGCGAAAAACCCTTCGACGCCATGTCCACTTTGGAGTGGAACAGCCCAGCGACAGTCACATCGACACCGACTATCTCTTCTGTGAGGATACATGCGATGGCTCCTGCCGGAATAATGAACAGTCGACCGGTATCCTTTGCATTCGCTGCCAGCGGCGTAGCTGAGGCGTGTTGCTGTCCGCCTACATCGAGATAAGGGTGCAGCCAAACGTACTTCCCGACGCGCAGGTTGTAACATGCTCCGCGCAACTTTGCCGGATCAAACGGGTGGATGATGATACTCTCACCTAGCGACTCACGAATCTCTTCTCCGCTCAGCATCTTGCCCCTTCTGCTCTTGCTCAATCGAAATGAACCTTGGTGTCCTCGGATCCCGAAGAATACGAAGGCCTATCTGTGACCAACTCTCCAAATCATTCAGTTCTAGCTGTAATTCGTCAACGGTCGCGAATCGAGTTTGTGTTATTGCTGCCTCGCGCTTCTTGACATCCGGCGCAGCAAGATCCCAAATATGCACAATGCCGAGATGAACTTTACCCACTTCATCAGAATCGTCGTTTATCAATCCTACAATGCGCTTTGCGAGGACCCGGCCCACCTGCACCTCTTCGTCGACCTCCCGATCGGCGGCAGCAAGGTACGAGCTTTGATCGGGCGAAAAGAGGGTCCGATCATCGGTAGGCTCGATGTGGCCACCCAACCCGATGGATCGTCGCAAAACGAGGCGCGACTCGCCCGACTGTTTTCCCCTCACATACGTGAAAATAGACCTGTCAGTGCGAAGGATGACGTACGGAATGAGTTGCTTGAATCGTGGATCGCGCTCAGCTTCGGCCCGCCTCATGAAGCGGCTGTTGTGCTCCGCGAAAACTGTAGCGAGGTATCTCTCAGGCTCAAGAGAGTATCCCTGGAACGCTCCAATGGAATGTATGAGCGCGGCCTCAGATACTAGCACCATTTGATCTTTCATTTTGTCCCCCGTTTCTTTGGCTGATTAGAACGTCAGATGTGCAAGCGAGATGTCATTGGCCGACCCGTGGACCGAGCTTCGGATTTCACACAGCTTTCCAAAAAAGCGGCCTCCGTGCCCGCGACTCTCTAGTTTACCACTTGCCGGTGGATGCCGCTGTACGTGCGAACCATTCGGACCAGCACGTGACTGCGGTGACCTCGGCGCTCGGTAAGAGTGGGCTCTCCCGCAACTTTCGTGCAGGTTTTGATCGCTCAACTCGCGAGCGCCGAAGGCGGTGACGACGATGCCAGCAGGCGTCCAAGCGCAATCGCAACCATGAGCCATCGGATTCCGTACATGCCACCATTCTTGCAGATATGGCACGCCATAGATCCTGGTCAAGCGGTCACAAAAGTTGGCGCCTTTCCCTGCGGAACGAAATATACGAAATAAGCCTGAATTCAGTCTTGAGGCCTCTCTGACTGGCTTTCAGTTCCACGTGCTGGCGCCCTTTCCGGCGGGCGGCCCCGCCCGCGGAGAAACGGCTGATGAGGCCCCCGGTTGGTTTGCCGCCGGCCAGGAGATGGCTGCGGCTTTGGCCCTGCTCTCCGACGGGCCCTTCAAGCAGTACGTTTTCCTGTGCCTGAACGTGAGCCGGCACAGCGCGCAAATGGCGTGGGAGCAGATGGAGTTGGCGAATCTGCTCCACAGCGACCCTGAGAGCGTAACCGATGCGCTGGAGGAACTCTGCCGGCGGGAGAGCGAAAACGCTCCGACACTCGTCACCAGCCTGAACCTGGAGGCCTGCAGCGAACGCCTGCCGCTTCACTGCCCTTCTTGTGGAGGAGGTCGTCGAATGAGGGAAACGAAACAACGTTGATTCTTCCCCGGAACGTCCAAGCCCTTGCTTGCTGCGTAGGGGCATGCCTACAATCTTCTTGTACCTGGGGAATTTTCAGCCGGCGGAAACTGGGGAATATTCAACCGTCGTTAACAGGTTTCTCGTCTGGTTCGGCGGTGGCGTCATGGACCCGAAGCTATTGCAATCATGCTTGCAGCCACGCTCACCGGCTTCTTGGTATTTGTAACCTAGGTTCTCAAGAACCAACAATGGAAACCCTGAGGCGGTGTAGATCGGTGCTCTTCATCTGCGCGGATGCCGCGTTTCTGGAGTTGAGCCACTTATGAGAATACGGATAAAACGCCTCCACGCAGACGCGGTTCTCCCGGCACTGGACGAGCGCCCAGAGCGCGATGGAATGAGGCTTTGCGCAGTGGAAACCCTCACCCTCAATACCGGAGTACCGTGCCTTGTCCCGACTGGCCTCGTGATCGAACTCCCTCCCGGCTACCAAGCCCAGATCCGGCCTTGCAACAGCCTTGCACTCGAGCATGGCGTCATCATTGCGAACGCTCCGGGAACGGTTGATCCCGGATACCGGGGAGAAATTGGCGTTGTCCTCCTCAATCTCGCCCCCAATCCGCATGTCGTTCAGAAGGGGGACTTCATCGCCAAGTTGGTTGTGACACGCTATGAGCCCATAGAATGGGTCGAGAGTAGTCTTGCCGCATCTGATGATATCCAGGTTGACCTCGAATGAAACGGTCTCGATGAAAGAGCGCCCATGCTTGGCCTAAGAGCAGGCCACAAGAGTCGGCCCGGCGGCTTACAGGGCCTTTTACCGCGTTATTCGGTTTTTTGAGCCACCCGTACTTTTCCGGATTTCAATATCGAATCAGCCGCCTGGAAGATCCGTTGTGCCGACTTCTCCGGAATGGAATCGACGCACAGCCAGTGCTGGACGTAGCCTCGGCTGAACTCCACGCCGGTCAACCCCAGGCTCTCGCAGCAGATCATGGCCACGCACTCGGCTTCTACTTCCCGCAGCGACCTCTCCGTGTCGTCGCCGCCGTGGTGGAGCAGAACGTGCGCGATCTCGTGGAATAGCGTCTTGTGCGGCATGGCGGCAATCGGGGAAATTGCGACCGTCGCCGTTCCGGTAGCTGCATACCCCTGCGTATTGCCGTCCACTACCGCGAAGTTCTCTTCCCGAATGTTGAGCGCCGCCAGCGCCGCCACCTTGTCCCACGCCGGTATCGGCTCCGGCTCATAGGGCGCACCCTCCGTCTGGGAGAGGACAAACCAGTTCTTTTTGAAGACGAAGATGGTCCGGCATCCCGGTTCCTCGCCGTCGCCAGTGGGCGCCGGGCTGTCTTGAAGACGCTTCGCATCCCATTCCTTGGCCTTCAACTTCAACGGCATGCAGAGTTCCAGGGCTCGCTGGCCTTTCCGCACGTGCCGACCGAGTTCCGTCCAGCGGTTGAAACTCGCCAGGGGTCCCGGCTCGATGACGCGAGCCCGGCACTGCATCAGGGCCAGGATCTGATTGCCGAGGCTGTAGTTCCAGAAACGTGAATAGGCTTCGTGGACCGTCCCCGGCTTCGTGACGGCTTCTTCGAGCAGGCACCGCCAAGATAATCGGCCGTTCTCTGTTCTGTCTGTATTAGCGATGACAACCTCCTGCGTCAGCATGGAACGCTGACGCAATTAGTTATCGCTCGAATTGTTGGGAATCGCCACAGAAATTCCGGCGTGAGTTATGAGAGCGGAGCGAGTCGACCGCGTAATCGAGGACGCGTGGGAGAATACCATCAATGCCTACTACATACCGGGCCGATTTCGCAGGGATCTCGGAGTTGGAAGCGCTGTACTTCAAAATGTCCACGCGATTGCTAGGATCCTCCGAAAAGCTCATCGATGACCTTCTGAATGTGGTCGACGAGCTCAAGAGAAGTTCCAATGAAGCACCCGAGGCTCAACAGAAGCAAGTTCCGGTCTCGCTCCTCGACGTTGTACGCTATCAGTTTGCGATGGCGATGCTTGCCTGTCTGCGTGGACATGCCAGCACATCGCTAGTATTCGCCCGAGGCATGGCCGAGGCCTGCGGTCATGCGTGCTGCTTAGTCGAAGACCCCACTCTTGTTGAAATGTGGTCCGAACACAGTCGGCGGGACAAACCGGACAAGCGCTACAGGGAGGCCTTCAAGACCAGCCGACTATTTCCAGAAACGGACGCCGACCGCAACATCCTTCGAGCGCGTTACGCTATGTTCTCGCTCCGAACCCATCCCTCTGCCGTCGTTCTGCACGCCCATCAGACACCTGCTGAAGGCGGGTTCGTCTTCGATAACAATGATGCTAAACGGCCAAGCGACATCGTAGAGTACTTTGTGCTCATCCTTGACACAATGGTCGTCTGCCTCAGATGTTTGCGATCGCAATGGGGGACTCGACTGGACGCCTCTTGCCTACAACCTTGGGACGACACCTTTCGAATTGTATGCGAACGTGTCGGCAGACACATGGTGTCTCTCAAGGAGCGCTGCGACCAGCTCAAGGCAGCTCGATTGCGGTTCTAGATGGATTGAAGTACCCGCCAATGGGCCGGGAGGTGAGCGGACGCCATTGGCCTCTGAGCAAGTCCGGCGACCGACGCGGGAGGCTGCGTTCTTCAGCCTTGCGAGCCTCAAGGCGCTCGCCTCCAGCCCTGACCCTTGCCCGCCTGAGCACGGCGCCACCAAGCCCGTTAACGCAGCTCCGAAGGTCCGTCCTCGCCGCCATCAACGCCAGGAACCTCTGCGGCGAGTTCCTCGGCCTCTGCTACCTCTTCGACGAATCCGGCATCCTCGCCAGGCCCTGCCTCCTCGACCGCAGCTACCTGCTCGCCTGCTCCGGCCTCCACGACCTCCATCGTCTCCGTCGCGACCTGCGTAACATCGGCGGTTTCGGTGATGACGGGAACCGTGGCGCCCAGGATCTTCTGCAATCGTTTCGGCAAAGACTCGATCACGACGGCGCGATCCACGCCGCATGAATCGAAGTCGATGCCGAACGGGACGTCCCGGTCCATGAGCCACTTCGTGATGAAGGCGGCAGCCTCGACTTCAAGTTCTTTCTTCTGGCCTCCCTTGAGAAACGTGACGACCGATTCCTCCTTCAAATCCGCTGTGGTCACCAGCGGCAGTGACATCCAAACCTTTTTTGCCATAGTATTACCCTTCTCCTTTCGGTGATATTCAGTAAGCGTCGGCGAGCGGCATTGCAGAACCGCCAGCCGCAAATCAGTATTCTTCCGGCAACAGAATTGTGGTCGAGGACCGATCTGCTTCGGTGATGATCCAGATCTTCGTCCCGTCGCGCAGATGGTATGCGGATAGAATCCGGAAACCTTCCCGGACGGAGAGCTCATTCTCGGCGCGGTCCTCGTCGTCCACGTCGCCCCAGTCGCCGACGACATGGCGGTGCAGGAATTCTGCCGCCGTCTCTTCGGAACGCTCCAGTGCATCCAAGGCCCCTGGGGTCGCGACGATTGCTCCAAGACCGAATTTAGTCTTAGCGATGATAACCTCCCGTGCCAGCGCGGAACGCTGACGGAATTAGTTATCGCTCGGTTCTGCGAGAATCGCCACAGAAATTCCGGAAGCCCAGGGCTGCCGTGCGGGCCGCGCTGGTCACCGGAGGAGGATCGTCGGTCGAAACTGGGAGCTTGGATAGCTGCCCAAACCCTTTAGCTGTACGTACTGGAAGTACCGGAGGCAAT
>OBLW0100001511.1_pt1 | contig 19634 bp, 20 predicted proteins | sample 1520161 | NCBI WGS metagenome assembly OBLW01 (sample SAMEA3539309, study PRJEB22396) | soil metagenome | biome: tundra; feature: field; material: soil | place: USA | collected 2010-05 | depth 0.15 m | reverse complement strand
GCGCACGTCGCCAATAGAACCAATGCAATCGCTAATAGCAGGATATTTCGAGCCATAATTCCTCGAACCGTAAAATCGAATGCCGGGATTTCCATTTTGCTCCGGCTGTCAATGAGTATACGCTCCCTCCTGGATATTCGATTAGGCGGCGCGGTATAGCAGTGACAGTACTCATACCCGGAGGGACCGCCACCAATCAGCGTCAATCCTGGCGATTTAGGATCGTGGCAAACCTCCTCGCACAGTTAAAGGCCTGCATTTCCTTTTATGCGCTTAGCTTCCAACGAGCGTACAACCCCAGCCTGCATTCGGAATAGTAGTACGGGAACGTATCGCCTACCTAACCGCTGCCAGTGCGCCTACTCGACCTTGCGCAGCACCATGGCGGAATTCTTGCTTCCGAAGGCGATGCAATTGGCCACGGCGTGCTCAATGGCGATTTTGCGGCCGGGAGTGGTGATGTAGTCGAGGTCGCAAGCGGGGTCCGGTTCGTCGACGTTGATGGTGGGCGGCGCCACGCCGTCGCGCATGGCGAGCAGGGTGGCTGCCACGCCGGCGGCGCCGCAGGCTCCTTGCGGATGGCCGATGAGACTCTTCAGCGACGAGCCGGGGAGCTTGTAAGCATGCCCGTTGAAGGCCAGTTTCACGGCGCGCGTTTCGATGCGGTCGTTCAGCTCGGTGGAGGTGCCGTGATAATTGATGTACTGCACGTCGGAGGGGGCGATGCCGGATTCTTCGAGAGCCAGCCCGATGGCGCGCGCCGGCTCTTCGCCGCACTCTTCCAGCCGCACGCGATGGAAAGCCTCGCAGGTGGACCCGTAGCCGGTGACTTCGCCGTAGATCTTGGCGCCGCGGGCGCGCGCCTGCTCCATTTCCTCGAAGACGAAGAACCACGCTCCTTCGGCGATGACGAACCCGTCGCGGTCGCGCGAAAAAGGCCGTGAAGCGCGCTCCGGCTGCTGGTTCCAGCGGGTCGACATGATGCGCATCAACTGAAACCCGCGCAGGATCAGCGGCGCGATGGGGGAATCCACCCCGCCGGCGATGATGGTATTGAGAACCCCTCCGCGGATGTGGCGGAAGGCGTATCCCATGGCGTCGGTGGAGGACGTGCAGCCGGTGGAGACGATGTGGCTGAGGCCGCGGAAGCCGAACCGCATCGATACCTCGCTAGCCAGCGTGCCGATGGTGCCGGTGGGAATGGTATACACGCTGCACTGCTTCTGGTGGCCGGTGTAATAGAGGCGGTACTGCTCCTCGCTGAAATCCTGGCTGCCGCCGCCGGAGCCCACCATGACGCCGATGCCGCGCAGTTCGTCGCGGGTCATGTGCTGCGTCTCCAGGTGGGCGTCTTCCAGCGCTTCCCCCACGCTGGCGATCGCGAGCGGCACGGCGCGCGACACGTGGGGCCGGTCCTTCACCTCCACATAACGCGTTTCGTCGAACTCGTCGGGTATTTGCCCGGCGACTTGCACCTGAAACGGCGTCGGGTCGAAGCGCGTGATGCGCCTCACTCCGCTGACACCGTTGCGGCTGGCCTGCCAAAAGGATTCACGACCGATTCCATTGGGGCTCACCGCGCCAATTCCCGTTATCGCCACGCGACGCATTTTATGATTTTGCCTTTCCTAGTTTGCTCAGTACGCTGACGGAATGAAGCGGTATCATCATCCCGCCTGACCGAGCTTGAGTAATAGTGCAACTTCTAGGCCAGCTCCACTTCAATTCGCTTTAGCGCGGCGTCCAGCTTCACGATGCGGAAGCTGCGGATTTGGCCGGAGCGCGGAGCTTCGTCCCTGGTTGCGCCGGCGGACGCCCCGCCTTTTTTCCACTTGGCCTCCAGCATGGACGTCAAGGAAGACAGGTCCGTCTTGTCGTTGGCCGGTTCCGATTGGGCGCCGCCCGCCGGGTCGCTCTGGATGCGGCAGGTGGCCGGCACCCCCTCGCCCAGTTCGACACGCGCGCGTCCGCCGGAAACATCGGTCATCCGCCCCGTCACCACGTCGCCGGCCTTGTGTTCGGCGATATATTCGTCCAGGCCGGTGGGGACGAGTTGCTTCATGCCCAGCCGCAGCCGGCGCTTGGCGACGTCGGCCTCCAACACCAGCGCTTTCACCGTTTGCCCCACCTTCAGCACTTCCTGAGGATGGTTGATGCGCTTCTCCGCGCTGATGTCGCCCACGTGGACCATGCCTTCCACGCCCTCGGCGAGTTCGACGAACGCGCCGAACTTTTGCAGGCTGGTGACGATTCCTTCCACCTGCGAATCCACCGGAAACTTGCGCGGCACTTCAGCCCACGGGTCGCCCAGCACCTGCTTGAGACCCAGCGAAATGCGGCGCTCGGCCTGGTTGACGCCCAGCACGGCCACTTCCACCTGCTCGCCGGCCTTGACGGCATCGGCCGGTTTGCGCACCTTCTTCGACCACGACATTTCGGAAAGGTGGATCAGCCCTTCCACGCCCTTCTCGAGTTCGACGAACGCGCCGAATTCGGCCAGCCGCGTGACCGTACCCTGCACCCGGTCGCCGACTTTGTACTTCTCGCCGACGAGGTCCCACGGGTGCGGCTGAAGCTGTTTCAGGCCGATGGCGATGCGGCGCTTGGCGGCATCCACCTTGAGTACTTTGGCTTCCACTTCCTGGCCCGGTTTCAGCACGTCGGCCGGCTTGTTGACGCGGCCCCAGGAAATATCGGCCACATGCAGCAGCGCATCCACGCCGCCGATATCGACGAACGCTCCAAAATCGGTCAGGCTGCGCACCGTGCCGGTGACGGTCTCGCCTTCTTTGACCTGGCTGTAGCGCTTTTCCTTAGCCTCGCGCTCCTCATCCTCCAGCACGGCGCGGCGGTCCACCACCACGTCTTCGTCGGCCGTATCCAGTTTGATGATGCGGCAGCGGATCTCCTGCCCAACCAGTTTCTCCACGTCGGCCGCTTCTCGCGCGCCCGAACGCGAGGCCGGCATGAACGCGCGAACGCCCACGTCCACGCTCAAACCGCCCTTGACCACCGCGGTCACCATGCCGGCGATGGGCGCCTTATCGGCGAACGCCTTCTCGAGCGCCGACCAATCGCGCGGCCTCTCCACCTTCATGCGCGATAGTTCGTAATAGCCTTCGGGATCGCGCCCCTTGATGGAAACCGGGATCTTGTCGCCCCGCTTCACGGTTTCTCCGGCTTTGGTGAAGTCCGCCAGCGGCAGGATGCCTTCCGTCTTGAAGCCGATGTCCACCAGGACCGACTCCGCCGTCACGGCCACCACCGTGCCGTTGAACCCGCGGCGCTCCTCACCGGCGTGGGAGCTGGTCTGCTCGTACTGCGAAAGAATGTCGGCAAACGATTCGACGGGTTCGCTGTTGATTTGAGAATCCGGACCGGCAGACGGGTCCTGATCCAAGATACTCGATTTGGGCATGAGACGTTTCTACCTCATTGTGGCATAATGTAGCGGCGACAGTCTTGTTCGCTTTTCGATTTACAGCATTCTTGACGCAGTCGCCTTGGGCCGCCCGCATCCACACCATATGTCGCGCCCCCCCCAATTCCTCGCCCGCTGCTTTCGCCTGGTCCGTCCGCGGGATTTCGTGTGGCTGGCGTTGTTCGGCGTGCTGATCGCGTGGCCACAGAACCCGGACGAAGCGCTGGAAATCGTCTTCCTGGTGGCATTGGGCGTGGCTCAGGTGCTGGAGCCGAAGATCCCCGCCGAGCCGACCACCCGCAGCCGCGTGCTCTGGATCGCACTCAAACTGGCGCTGGGGTTCATGCTGATTGGTTATACGAGCGGCATCAATAGCGTGTATTGGCCGGTCCTGCTGTTGCCGGTAGTTTCGGCGGCCACCATGTTCGGCGTGATGGGAACCACGCTGTGCGCCGCGCTGGCCGGCGCGGCGTACCTGGTTTTTCTGGCTTTGGTGCGAGATCCGTCCGAGGTCACCGTCAACCCGGTTCCGCGCCTGGTTCTGTTGGCCATGATCGGCAACCTGGCCAACTCGGTGGCCGAGGACCTGCGGAGCCAGACTCGCAAATCGCGCGCCACGGCCGACCAGCTCGCCGCAGCCAATCTCCAGCTCCAGCAAGCCGAGGAAGAGAAGCGGCGCGCCGACCGCCTGGCCGCCCTGGGCCAACTCTCCGCCGGCCTCGCCCATGAGCTGCGCAACCCGCTCGGCACCATTCGCGCTTCTTCGGAAATGCTCACCCACAGCCTGGCAGCGGAAAACGAGGTGGCGCAAGAAATGGCAGGCTTCATCGCCTCCGAAGTGGACCGCTGCAACTCGCTGATCACCCGCTTCCTGCAGTTTGCCCGCCCGCTCCAACTGCAGGTCGCCCAAGCCGACCTGGCGCAGACGCTGGATCGCGCCGTGGCGCTGGCCGAGCGCGAGGCGTCCGGCATCGCCTTCTATCGCAATTATGAGCCCGGCATCCCGCCGTTTGCTTTCGATGCCGAACTGCTGGAGCGCGTTTTTTACAACCTGCTGATCAACGCCGCACAGGCCAGCCCGCCGGGCGGAGCCGTCACGGTGAAAACCCGCGCCGCCGGAGCCAATGCGGAAGTTTCGGTGATCGACCGCGGCTGCGGCATCGATCCCGCCCAGCGCGACAGCATTTTCAATCCATTCTTCACTACCAAGCCGCAGGGCGTTGGCCTCGGGCTGGCCATCGTTTCCAAAATCGTCGACGAACACGGCGGTAATATAACGGTGGAGAGCGAACCGGGAAAAGGCAGCATTTTCCGTGTGCTTTTGCCGATGGAGGTTCGAGCGGCGGTGTAGGAGCGGGGCGAAGAAGCGAAAGAGAACGGTTGGCAGGCGATAGCGCCTGCCCCACCAACATCTATGAAGAAACGCATTCTGGTGGTGGAAGACGAAGAGAAACTCCGCCGCGTGATCGAGTTGCAACTCGTCTCCGGCGGGTTCGACGTCGACAAAGCCGCCACCGCCGAAGAGGCGCTCAAAGTGGTCGATCGCGCGGACCTGGTGCTCACCGACTTGCGGCTGCCTTCCATGGACGGCCTGGCATTTCTCGGCGTCATCCGCCGCCAGAACGCACACGTCCCGGTGATCATGATGACCGCGTTTGGCAGCGTCGAAACCGCGGTGGAAGCCATGAAGGCCGGCGCCACCGATTTTCTGCTCAAGCCGTTCGGCCTCGATCACCTGATGCAGGTGGTGTCGAAGGCGCTCGAAGTGCGCGCGTTGCGCGAGGAGAACCGCGAGCTGAAGGCGGAGCTCGGCCGCCGCTATGAGTTCGACAACATCATCGGCCGCAGCCCGGCGATGCAGGAAATTTTCGCCTCGATCGAGCGCGTGGCGCCCACCCGCGCCACCGTGCTGCTGGCCGGCGAGAGCGGTGTCGGCAAGGATTTGATTGCCCGCGCCATCCATTTCCATTCGCCGCGGCGCGACCGCCCGCTGGTCAAGATCAACTGCAGCGCGCTGCCCGAAAACCTGATGGAAAGCGAATTGTTCGGCTACGAGAAAGGCGCCTTCACCGGCGCGCAAACCTCCAAGCCCGGCAAGTTCGAACAGGCCGACACGGGCACCGTGTTTCTGGACGAGATCGGCGACGTGCCGGCCGCCGTTCAAGTGAAGCTGCTGCGCATCCTGCAGGAGCGCGAATTCGAGCGGCTGGGCAGCAACGTGACGCGCCGCATCGATGTGCGCGTGGTGGCCGCCACCAATCAGGACCTGCGCGCCGCGCTCGAGCAGGGCACCTTTCGCGAGGACCTGTATTACCGCCTCAACGTGGTGCCGCTCAATATTCCTCCGCTGCGCGAGCGCAAGCAGGACATTCCCTTCCTGGCCAACCACTTCGTACACAAGCTGGCGCCGGAAAACGGCTGCCAGGTAGAGCGAATCACCGATGCCGGCATGGAAAAGCTGATCGCCTATTACTGGCCCGGCAATGTGCGCGAGCTCGAAAACGTGATCGAGCGCAGCCTGGTGATGTGCACTGGCACCGTTCTCGATGCCGCCGATATCAAGCTCGAAGCCGACCGCCGGCCACGCCCGCAGGCCGACACGCATTTCCTGCCCGAGGGGCTGACGCTCGATGCCTACGAGCAGGAGATCATCCGCGAGGCCCTGCGCCGCGCCGATGGCAACAAGAGCCATGCCGCCAGACTGCTCGGCCTCACGCGCAACGCCTTGCGATACCGCCTCACCCAGATGGGCCTGGAAGCGTAGCGGCCGGTGCGCTTAGCTCGGCTCGGCTCTTGCCGGCTTTTCCGAGCGCATTCTTGCAACTCGGGCAGGCGTTCTGATCCCAATCCCGTTCACTGAAATAGGGGCCAGAAGAGAATAGTGGCCAGGAAAAGCCGAAACGAATCTCGGCTCTTCAGGCTGGACAGCCTGCGCCACGAGCGTCAAAAGCGCGCCAATAGGCGCTGTCGGGGGGCGGCAGGCGGTGGCATGTAGCGGCTGGAAATGGCGAGTTGGTTGAGCCGCTGCTGGCAGCGGGCGCGGTCGACGATCGCCATGGTTCGGCACCATGCGATCAGTTCGCGCACCTGCCGCAGGCGCGCCGCCGGGACTGGACGGCCAGCCATCTCGCACCGCAGCCGGCCGCCCAATTCCACCCACAGCGCATTGGCTTTGGCGAATTCGCCGGAGGCAACGGCGTTCCGGATGCGATCTTCCAGCGGTTTTTCCCGATCGTTCATTTTTTCCCGATCATTCATTTATGATCGATTGGGTGTCGATCTGCTCGGCCTGCAACATCTGGGTCAGAAAGGTATCCTGCTGCTCGATCGTCGAGATCAGCGTATCGGCCGCCGCCATCTGCTGCGTCAGATTGGTCTGCAGGGTAGTGATCTGGGCATTCTTGGCCGTAATCTGGTTGGCGATGGAGGTCGTCTGGGTCTGCAGACTGGTTTCCTCGTTGGTCACCAGTCCCACGTTTGGGTCTACCAGGTCGGTGAGCGCGTTGGTGGCGCTTGCGAGCCACCCTCCGCCGGTCGCTGAACCGAGGAACGACGCGACCGCGCCGGAGCCGCTGCTGTAGGCGCTGTCCAGTGTCTGGGAATTGAACGTCAACTGGCCGTTTTCGCCCAGTTGGAGCCCCAGCGACGCCAAGCCGTTTACTCCACTCCCCGACGATGTGAAGTAGGTAGCCATGTTATCGACCACCTCGGTGATCTCGGAGAGGATGGGCTTGCCCTGGAGGGGGCCGGCGGATTGCCCGCGCTGCGATTGCACATCCGTCACCACCTTGTTATACGCCGAGGTGAAAGAAGAGAGCGCGCTACTGAGGGCTTCGTCGGTGCCGCTGACCGTCACCGTCACCGGATTGCCGGGATCGGCCGACAGCAGATTGACGGTGAGGCCGGTGGCGATGGTCACCGATGGCGAGTCGCTGGTGACCGTGTTGCCGGAACCGTCGACGATGTAACTGGCGAGGCTCCCAGCCGGACCCTGGGTTTGCAGGCTGTCGCCACTGGAATCCTGGATATCGAGCGTTTGCGCGCCGAGCGTGATGGCTTGCAGGGAAATGCGCTGGTCGGGACTAGCAGCGGACCCTACGTTTACCACCGTAGCTTGCACCTGGTCGCCGTACTGCTGGTTGATGGCCGCGACGACGCTGGTGGCGCTGCCATCGGTGGACTGAATACTGTACGGCGTGCCGCCGATGACGAGACTGTAGGTTCCGCCCGGATCGCTGCTGGTTCCGGTCCAGGTGCTGGCGCTCAAGCTGGAGGCGTAAGCGCCCGCCGAATCCACCTCAATCGAATAGGTGCCCGCGGCCGCGCCGGCGCCGACTGAGGCGCTGACCACGTCGGGATTGGAAACCTCGGCCTGGTACGAGCCGCTCATGGCCGTGCCAACTCCCTCGACGGCGGTTTGCAGCGCGGTCAGGTCGGTGTCGATACTGGAAAGCTCGGTGGATTGGCTCTGCAGCACGGATTCCTGATTGGTCAGTTGGGTGACCGGCAACTCGGCAATGGCCACCGCCCGGCTAATCACGTCCTGCAGGTCTTGTGAATAGTCGCTCGCGCCGGTGAACGTTCCCGAACTGCTGCTCGTGCCGCCGGTGCTGCCGCTGCCGCTGGAACCGGTGCCGGAGCTCGATGAGGAGCTGTTGGATCCATCGACCGTGATGGGATCGAGAATGGTGGACAACGCGCTGCTGATGGTGCTCATAAATGCTCAAGCGGTCCGGGCCGAAGTGGGGTCCGGCCCGGACCGCGGTTCATGGCCGGCGGTCTCGCCCGCCGGCGGTTACGACGTTGGCTACGCGCCCTTCAACAGGGTGAGCAGCGCTTGCGGCTCGGCGTTGGCCTGGGCCATGGCGGCAATCGAAGACTGCTGCAGGACCTGGGCTTTGCTCAAATTGGCCGCTTGCTGCGCCACGTCGGCATCGCGAATCTGCGATTCGGCGGAGCTGAAGTTGGTGATCTGCGATTGCGCCAGGCTGGCGGCGAAGCCGAGCTGATCTTCGCCCGTGCCGACGGCGGCCTGCGCGGTGCCGAGCAAAGAGACGGCGCTAGTGATGGCGGTGACGGCTGCCTGTGCGCCGGCCATGGTGCTGATGTCGGCCGTGCCACCGGTGCCGACCTGGAGCGCAGTGAGGGTGGTGCCTTGTTGGAGGGCCGTTCCCAGACCCGTATTATCCGTCGTGGTGCCGAGCGAGATCTGGAAGCCAGGAATCGTGCTGACGAAATTCAGCGCCGTGCCGGCGGGGTTCTGGACGGCCGTGATCTGTTTCAGGGTCGAGTCGTCGGAATTCTGCAGGGCGTTGTTAATCGTGTTGAGCGCGTCCGTTATGGAGTCGCCGGTGGTGCTGTCGTTTAACGTCACCGTCAGGGTGTGAGCCGCGCCGGAAGCATCGTTGGCGGAAAGCGTAATCGCCTGGGTCTCGCCGCTGGCGGCCGTAATGGGAACGAACCCCAGGTCGTTTTCGGTGTTCGGGCTGGCCTTCGTTGCCAGCATGTAGGCCCCTCCCGCGATCAGGCTGCTTCCCGTGCTCCCCGCAATATTCCCTTGCGGTGAGCCGTTGAAGTTCCCGATCAGGGCGTTGGACATGAGGTCATCGGCGGTGACCTGGAAAGCGGTGTTGCTGGAGTTGAAGGAAAGCTGCTCTTTGCCGGCGGAATCGGTGTGGATGGAAGCCGTGACGTTGGCCGCCGCGAAGGCACCGTTGCTGGCGCCGGCAGTGGTGTCGGCGGATTGAATGGCAGCGTTGACGGCCTGCACCAGGCTGGCCGTATCATCCACGCCGCTCATATTGACCTTAATGGTCACGCCGTTCTGGGTACCGCCGACGTCGCCGAATCCCGGGCCGGTGAAGGTGAAAGAGGTGTCGCCTGTGGGTATTGCAGCTATGTTGGCCGCGTTGGTGGCAATGGCGTTCACGCTGTTCGCGCTGGAAGCGCCCAGGTCGTAGTCATTGCTTACGTTGGCGACCGTGTTGACCGCCTGCACGCCCGCCAACCCTAGGCTCTGCGTATCCACGGTTGCGTTGCTCAAATTGATGTTCACGATGCCGTTGGCGGTGCTCTGGCTGCCGGTGCCGGCGCCGAAGTACACGCTCATCAGCTTGGCGAACGTGCCGCCGGTATTCAGGCCGATCGACTGCGCCTGGCGGTCGATTTCGCCCAAGTCATTCTGGAACTGGAGGTTCAACGTGTTGCGATTACCGGTGAAGCTGCCCGAGGCCGATTCCGTGGCCAGGGTTTGCAGCGTGTTGACGATCTGGCTGATGTTGCTCATACCACCGTCCATGATCTGCAACTGGGCGGTAGCATCGTTGCCGTTCGCGTAACCTTGCGTGAGCTCGGAAATCGCGCTCGCATACTGGTTGGCAACCGCCAGACCCGCCGGGTCGTCGCCGGCCGTATTGATGCGATAGCCGGACGTCAACTGCTGGATGGTGTTGCTCTGGAAGATGCTGTTGGTGAGCAGGTTTTCCTGCGCAATAAGAGAATCGGTGTTGGTTTGGATCGAGAGAGACATTGGGAAATCCTTTCAGTTTTTGGGTGCGGCTTCTTGCCGCGCAATATCCTTATCGGTGAGGGCCGCGGAAACTTGAGGGGAAGTCTCCAGGCGGGCCAGCAGGCCGCCCCAATCCGCCACCGGCCCCGCCCCGGCGGCAGCCCGGTTTTCCTCGCGCACCAGTTTCAGCTCGCGCGCGATCACCGGCGTGTCGCGCGGCGCGCGGATTCCCACCTTCACTCGCGAGCGGCCGATGTGGGCAATCACAATCTCGATCCGGTCGCCGATGAGGATAGTCTCTCCCGCGCGGCGCGACATCATGAGCATACGGCCTCCGCCGGCTCCGGCAGGGCGTGCCGATGCGAGTACGCCGAATCCCGCATCACCGCCTGCACCGCCCGCAGCGAGCGAAGATTGATCACCAGCGGCGCCAGCAGGTTCACGGTGGGGCCGGTTTCGCGCACCGAGATCACGCCGAGCGCCCAGACATCCTTCCCGATGCGCGGCCGCCGAACCGAGGAAAGATCCGCCACCTCCCGGTCTTCCTCCGACATTTTCAGGCGGAACCGCGGGTCCACCGCCAGCACCGGCGCGGTGATGAAGCACAGCCCCGGATCCTCCAGGCTCTGCAGAAACACCAGCGGGCGGGCGCGTTCCTGGCGAATCGCCACAAACCTCCGGCGGTCTTCGAACCCCGGCAGGCCGCGCGGAAACTCAATCGTGTCCCGCGTTTCAAATGCGATGCGCCCAAAACTCTTGGTGTCGAATGACGGCATGCAATCCATCCCAGATTGGATATCGGCGGTTTTGGCCGAAACTTTATGGCGGGTGGGGCTGGCGGCGGAACAGCGGTAGCGGACAATTCGGAGCTGCGGGGACCTCCAGTTGGTCCTGGGCTTCGGATTCTTCATCGCTTGCGGGGCGTTTCAGGGCAGGGCATTTCAGGCTACGAAACACCGAAATTCGACGCCCTCATAGTCCGGAGTCTCGTGGCCCGTATCTCCCGGGTCCCCGTATCTCCCCCCGTATCTCCCCGTATCTCCTGTATCTTCCGTCCCTGTATCTTCCTGTATCTTCCCCAGACTGAACGTGATATCTTCCCTATTGTGGAGGCTCATATGAAATTCAAGGGTTTGCTGTTCTTCCTCGTGTTGCCAGCGATTGCCGCGGACCTGCCGGGGTCCCAGGACCCGCCGCTCATGAAGCGCTATGCCGGCAGTGAAATCATCGGTTACCGCGCTCCCAAATTCGACGAGTATCTCATGCCCTTGGGAAAGCCCACATCCCAGGACCCGCCCGCATATGAGAAGAGCCAGAAAGTGGAAGGCCTCCTAAGCCGCTACACCTACGTTGCACCGGAGGGCCGCACGCCGGCAGAAGTCTTTCGTAATTATCAGCTCGAGTTCCAACGAATGAATCTTGTCACGATGTATGAGAAGGGTGCCAATGCGCCCGGTTGGTTTGGTCCCACGTTGGGCCGGGCGGACGATGAAGACGGACTCAAACAGATCTTGACTTACAACGAGGCGCAGGAACGTGTGCTTACGGGCAAATCCAAGGATGCGCAGCCGGTTTGGTATTTCGTATTCATAACGGCATACAAAGACGGCTTGATCCCGGACCGCTTGCAGGCCGTGGTGAAAAAGGATCGTACCCTGATCCACATCGCGGTCATGGCTCCGGAGAAATTGGAACACAATATGGAGTTCGTCAATGCGGCCGACATGGCTCGCGCTTTGAAAGACTCCGGCAAGATCGCGCTCTACGGCATTCACTTCGATACCGACAAGGACACACTACGGGCTGATTCGAACGCCATGCTCGACGAAATCAGCCACTTGCTTACCTCGGATCCGCAAGTCCGCCTTCACGTGGTTGGGCACACCGACAGTCAGGGTACTCCAGACCACAACCTGGATCTGAGCCGGCGCCGCGCAGCCACCGTTGTGCACGCATTGACCTCGCATTACAACATTGCCCCCGCTCGTTTGGATTCCTTCGGCTGCGGCCCGTACGCGCCGGTGGCATCGAATGCCGATGAGGACGGCCGCGCGAAAAATCGTCGCGTCGAACTGGTCAAGTGGTGAAGAATATCCAAGCCGCACGCGGCTAGGTGCTGTGCCCTGCACAACCGGACGAGCGGTATGCGTTGTCGCCCGTCGGAAACTGGCGGAACCGCTTGACGCCATCGTTCGTCCTGACATGTCTGCGAGTCGTGGTCTAATCACTGGGTTCGACAGAATGCGCGTTAATGGACAAACAGTCCGTCCCCGTCGCCGTGCGGTAGAATCAGGGATCGCTTCCATGCACGCTCGCCGATTGGCTTGTTTCATCCTGGGAATGTGGCTGGCCGCTGGCATCACGGTGGCCTGGCTGGAAAGGGCAGACTTCCAAACCATTCAGGACGTGCTGTCGCAGCCCGACCCCGCGGTGGCGGAGCGGGTGAAAGCGCTGGGCGCGCACGAAGCGTATCTGCTAATGGGGCACGTGGCGTCGGAGCAGCGGCAACGGACGATCCGGAGCTGGGAGGACGTCCAGTTGGTTTTGGGCCTCGGGTTTTTCTTCTTCTTGCTGTTCGGCACGCGCGAAGGCAAGCTACCGCTGGCGATGGCCCTGCTGCTGGTGGGGATGGTGCTGCTGGAACGGTTTCTGCTGACGCCGGAAGCGCTGTCGCTGGCGCGGATTGCGAGCTTCGCTACCGGCCGCGCAGCTTCGGCCGAAGCGATCCGGAGGATGGTCCTGAGCTCCACCCACGAAGGTTTTGAGATCGTCAAGTGGACCGTCGAGGCGGCGCTGGCGGCGGTGCTGGTGCTAAGGCGCAACCAGCGGTCAGGCGACGCCGGGGACCAGTTCCACGTGGTCGATAAATCCGATTACGGCCATGTCAATCGGTGACTGAGTTCGGCCCACCGCGGTCATCGCGCTGAAGCCCTCGGTGGTAACCAGCACCTGGTCGCCCACACCGGCATCCACCGCGTCCAGCGCCACCACGGCATCGCCGCGGTTGGAGCCGTCCAGGTTCAGCGGCTGGACCAAGAGGATCTTCGCGCCCTCGTGGCTCGGGTGCTTGTGGGTCGCAACCAACTCGCCGATGACGCGCGCAATCAGCATGGCTTAGTGCCGTTCCGCCTGCCGGCGCGCCGGCTTGGACTTCGTCGCCGCGCAGTGAACGGAATCGACGATGCCGACGATGGTGGCGTCCGACGCCGGCTGATCGGGGAAAAAAGCGATGCTGGCTTCCCTGCCCCGCACCCAATAGATCGTTTCGCCTGCCCCGGCGCCGGTCCAGTCCGTACACACCAGCCGCTTGCCGGTATCGCGGAGATCGGCGGCGAGCGGTTGTACCAGCAACAGCCGGTAGCCTTCCAGGCTGGCATTCTTCACCGTAGCCCAGACGCAACCGACCACGCGCCCCAATTGCATAATCTAATCCAGGCTTACGTCGTCGACGATGCCAACGATGGCGGTATCGACCGGAACGTCCTTGCAGCCCTCGGCCATGCGCGCGGAGCTGCCGGAGACGGCGATGACGCGTTCGCGGTAGCCGGCGCCGACGGTGTCGACGGCGACCACGTAACCGGCCTCGTCCTTGCCCTCCGGCGAAACCGGCTTGAGGACCAGCAGCGTCTTGCCTTCCAGGCGCGGGTCCTTCCGGGTGGCCACGACGGTACCCACCACGCGGGCGAGAATCATTGGTCGCTCCGGCTTCCGGCTACTTGCTGTTGGCGGCCTGGGACTTGCCGATCGGCAGCACGTCTTCCAGACTCTGGTGCGGACGCGGGATCACGTGGACCGAGATCAACTCGCCCACGCGCCGGGCCGCGGCGGCACCGGCATCGGTGGCCGCGCGGACCGCGGCGACGTCGCCGCGCACCATCGCGGTAACGTAGCCCGAGCCGATTTTCTCCCAGCCGACCAAGTCTACCTTGGCGGCCTTGACCATCGCGTCGGCGGCCTCAATCATGGCCACCAGCCCGCGCGTTTCGATCATTCCTAAGGCTTCACCCATCTATATCTCTCCACGATCCACTTTAAGCCATACCGCGCGTCCGTAGGGCCTCGTCAACCAGGCCGATCAGTTCGGAGCGCGTTACATAGAATCTCTCTTCGCCGCCAGGCAGGTCCTCGGCGGCCAACGGGCAACCCGCTTGGCCGGCACTGCGCGCCTTGACGCCATAGCGGGTGCGGGAATCGAGCAGCTTGTCCACTTCCTCGCGCGGCAACACTTTCGGGCCGCCCAGCAACTCCGCCACCAGTTGGATGCGCGCGAAGTGCTCCATGGTTTCCATGCGGAAATAGGCTTTGAAAACGTCCTCACCGTAACAGACAGCTCCGTGGTTGGCCATCAGGATCGCGTCGTACTTGGGGATGAGCGGCAGCATCGGCTCGGTCAGCGCCGGAGTTCCGGGCAACCCGTAGTCGGCAATCGGAACGCAACCGAGGCTGATCACCACCTCCGGCAGCAGCCCCAGGTTGAGCGGCCTACCGGCGGTGGCGAACCCGGTGGCGACAGGAGGATGCGCGTGGAGCACGCCGCGAATATCAGGCCGCATCTCATAGATCTTCAAGTGCATGGCGATCTCGCTGGTGCGCTCCAGGCGCCCCGAGATCTTGTTGCCCTGGTTATCGACGATGATCAGATCGTCCACGCTCAGCATGCCCTTGCAGACGCCAGTGGGCGTGGCCAGGATGCGCTCGGCATCCAGACGCAGGCTGATGTTTCCGTCGTTGGCGGCTACCCAGCCTTTTTGAAAGACGAGCTTGCCGATCTGGACAATGTCCTCGCGGTATTCGCGTTCTGTCTTAACCATTGCGGGATCTTCGATTGTAGCAAATCGTTTGGCATGACGATGTGATGCAAGTCTCTGCGGGTGTGCAACACAGAAATGGCGAAACTCTCCATTCCCAGCGAATTCGCACGAATCCGAACGTAGGGGTACGTACGGCTTTTCTCTGCCAGGAGGCTTTGTATTGCGGCACGGCTGAAGCCGTGCCCTGATACAAAGCCAGCCGCGAAGTTTCCACTTCCATGTCGCACACCCCCTGCCAACTCCGGTCGCCGCTCGCAGGGGGAGCCGGCGGGGATGCTAAGCTATCGAAAGATGACTGTTGACGAAATACGAGAGCTGATCAAGCTGGCGTCGGAAACCGGGATCGCCGAACTCGAAGTGCAGCGCGGCGACAACCGCGTGCGCATCCGCCGCGCCGCGTTTGCGCCGCAGGAGATCGTGCTGGCGCCGCCATCTTACGCGGCACCGGCGTCGGTCCATGCGGTGACACCCGGGGCTCCAGCCGATCCGTCGGCGCCCCAAGAGCGCGACAAAGCCATCGACGCCCACCTGACGCTGGTGAAATCGCCCATTGTCGGCACCTTTTATGAGTGTCCGTCGCCAGGCACGCCGCCTTTTGTGCGCCTGGGCGAGAAGGTGCAGCCGGGCAAGGTGCTCTGTATCATCGAATCCATGAAGCTGATGAACGAGATCGAATGCGAGACCTCGGGCATCGTGGAAAGCAAGTTGGTGATGAACGGGCAGCCGGTGGAGTACGGGGAGGCGTTGTTTGCCATCCGTACCGTTTAAGAAAATACTCATCGCCAACCGCGGCGAAATAGCGGTCCGGGTCATCATGGCGTGCAAGGAGCTGGGCATCCACACGGTCGCCGTGTATTCGGAAGCGGACCGTTACAGCTCGCATGTGCGTTACGCCGACCAGGCCATCTGCATCGGCCCCGCCAAGAGCGCGCGCAGCTACCTGGACGTATCGGCGATCATCAGCGCGGCCGAAGTCACCAACGTGGACGCCATCCATCCCGGCTACGGTTTTCTGAGCGAGAACGCCGGGTTTGCCGAGGTCTGCGAGACGTCAGGCATCCGGTTCATCGGCCCGCAGCCCCGGGTAATCCGGCTGATGGGCGTCAAGGAGCAGGCGCGCGCCTTCATGCGCGAGATGGGTGTTCCCGTGCTGCCCGGTTCGCCGGGCGTGCTGGCCAGCCCGGAAGAGGCGCTCCTGCTGGCGGAGCAAATCGGCTACCCGGTGATTCTGAAAGCTTCAGCGGGCGGCGGCGGCCGCGGCATGCGCGTCGTGAATAACGCCGAGGATCTGCCCACTCTGTTCGCCCAGGCGCAGCACGAGGCAGGCGCTGCGTTCAGCTCGGCCGATCTGTACCTCGAAAAGTTCATCGCCGCGCCGCGCCACATCGAGTTTCAGATTCTGGCCGATCAACAAGGCAACGTGGAGATCCTGGGCGAGCGCGAGTGCAGCATCCAGCGCCGTCATCAGAAGCTGATCGAGGAATCGCCTTCGCCGGTGGTGACCGACGCGCAGCGCGCGGAGATTTCGGCGGCGCTGCGCAAAGCGATTCAGGCGGCCGGCTATACCAACGCGGGCACCGTCGAGTTCCTGATGGACGAGACCGGCAAGCTGTACTTCATCGAGGTGAATGCCCGCGTCCAGGTGGAGCACCCGGTCAGCGAGTTCGTCACCGGCGTGGACATCGTGAAAAGCCAGATCCGCATCGCGCAGGGCGAAACGCTGCCGCAGATTTTGTGCGGTCCGATCGAACTGCGCGGCCACTCCATCGAGTGCCGCATCAATGCGGAGAACCCGGAAACCTTCGCGCCCTCGCCCGGCCGCATCACGGGCTTCCATCTTCCCGGCGGTATCGGCGTGCGCGTCGACACCTGGGCCTATACGGACTGCGTGATTCCGCCCTATTACGATTCGCTGGTGGCCAAGCTGATCGTTTATGGGAACGACCGCGCCGAGGCCATCGCGCGTATGCGCCGCGCACTCGACATGTTCGTCATCGAGGGCATTCACACCTCGATTCCGCTGCACCAGCGGATCCTAGCCGACCCCGATTTCCAGGCCGGCCGCTTCGATACCAGCTTCATCAACCGCTTCCTGCCGGCGGCGAAAACCGTTAAGCAGGGATAGCCCGGCGAGCCAGCCAGCGAGGTCGCAGGCTAACCATCGGGTTAGAGTCGAAACACTTCGGTTCGCCTGAGCGGGCACCGGCGACGCGCGAGTGACCGCACAAACCACGCGTTTTCAATGAGTTGATATCGGCGAGGCGGGTGGCCCCGCGATTGCCCTTAGAGACGCATATGCATACCTCAGCAGCTTTGATCAAACCGCTCGCCGCCGCCCGCAGGTACTGTTCGACGCCTTCGCCCGACGATTCGGCGTGCGGCGGACGAAACCGCAAAGCGGTACGCTTTCAACTGGCCCTTCCGGTCCATTACAAGACTGCGGACGATGCAGGTTGCGGCCAGATTCTGAACATCAGCAGTGGCGGCGCGTTGTTCACGACCGAGCGGCCGCTGGTGTTGAATTCGGAGGCGAAGTTGATCGTCAAATGGCCGGTGCGACTGCTCGACTCGGTGAACCTGAGCCTCGTTGTCGTCGGCAAGATCGTGCGCGTGGAGCCGGGACAGGCGGCCCTGCAAATCCAGAAATACGAATTCCGGACCTGCCGTCCGTCGCTCTTCCTGGTAGAGGCCGACCGGAACGCCTCATGCCTCAAGTCTGGGCTTCAAGTTCAGGTTGCGGATGATGCGATGCAGCGAATTGGGATGTAGGTCGAGCAACCGGGCGGATTCCGCGTGATTGCCGTTGGTTTTTTGAAACGTCTCGAGGATGAGGCGCTTCTTGGCTTCCGTGATGGAGTCGTTGAAGCCGCCTGCCGACACGGCCGGGGACCCGCCCGATTCAATCACGGATTCGGGCAGGTCCTCCGGCTGAATGCTATCGGTACCGCCGAGCACCAGCGCGCGCTCGATGGCGTTCTCCAATTCGCGCACGTTGCCAGGCCAGTCGTACCCGCGCAGGAGCGCCAGGGCCTGCGGTGAAATGCCGGTAATCCATTTCTTCAATTTACGGCAGTGTTTGCGCACGAAGTGGTTGGCCAGCGGTTCGATGTCCTCGCGCCGCTCCCTTAATGGCGGCATGAGCAGGGAGACCACGTTGAGCCGGTAATAAAGGTCGGCGCGAAACGCGCCACGGCGGATAGAGTCCTCCAGATCGCGGTTGGTGGCCGTCACAATACGCACATCGGCACGGATGGGGCGCGTGCCGCCCACGCGTTCGAACTCCCGCTCCTGCAGAACGCGCAGCAGCTTGGCCTGCAGGGTGGGAGACATCTCGGTCACCTCATCGAAGAAGACCGTACCGCCTTGGGCCTCTTCCAGCTTTCCCTTTTTCTGCGTGACCGCGCCCGTGAAGGCGCCTTTTTCATGGCCGAACAACTCGCTTTCGAGCAAAGTCTCGGTAATGGCCGCGCAATTGATGGCCTGGAATGGCTTGCCGGCGCGCAGGCTATTGCGATGGAGGGCCGTGGCGGCCAGTTCCTTGCCGGTACCGCTCTCGCCGAGAATCAGCACTGTGGAATCGGTCGGCGCCACTTTGGCAATGGTGTCGTAAACCCGGCGCATACGGGGGCTCTCGCCGACCATGTTGTGTTCCAGGTTGGCAACCGCCGAGCGCTGCCGGATTTCGCTTTCCCTGTAGCGCGCGCTGAGCGCGGCATCGACCAGCGCGGCCGTGAGCCCGGCGGCCTTGGTCAAGAAGCGAAGATGATCTTCCTCGAAGCCCGCCTTGGGATCGGCTGTGGCGAAACAGAGGACGCCGATGAAGCGCTCGAACGCCAGCAGAGGGACCGCCAGGATCGAACTGACCCGCGGTCCTACTGCCATGCCTGGTGTGCTGGCGGCGGCCGGCGCGACGGGACGCCGCCACAGAACAGGCGCGGGTTCCCGCGTCATTTTGTCCAGCAGCGCGGCAGGCGAAACGGAAACACCGTCGATCGAGTGCGTTTTCCGCCACTCGATTACGGAGTCAGGCTCGCCGGGACTCGCTCCTCCTATGATCAACACTCCCTGTTCGGCCGCGAGCGCGGAGCACAACGATTCCAGTATCCGGCGCCCTACATCGTCTACGCGCGCGGCGGACGGAATCATCTCGCCCACCCCCAGCAATGCGTCGAAGTATTGCCCGAGGGCGCCGCTGAGACGGATGCTGTCCGGCACGCGGAGCATCTGGGTATTGGCCGAGTAGATTCCGGTGGCGGGCTTTATCGGCTCGCCCCGCGGCGTGCCCGGCCCGGCTTCGGTGACGAAGAGGAACAGCGACTCGCCGAGCTTGATTTCATCGCCGTTGCGGAGCGTGTGCTCGACCAGCGGCATGCCATTGACGTAAGTGCGGTTGACGCTGCCGCTATCGGTGATGACGATCTCGGAGGCGCGGCGGCCCAGCACGCAATGGTTCCGCGAGACAGAGGGATCCGGAATGCACAGGGTGTTGTTCACCGAGCGGCCAATCGAGAAGGCATCCGCTTCGCTTTCCGGGAGCGCGAAGACGCCTCCGCATAACGGGCCAACGATAGAGACCAGCTTGGGCATGCGAGAGAGCCAGTATAGCGTAAGCGTGCCGGCTGCTGGGTTCGGGAAACATCCAGGAAACTTGCGGCGTCAACTGACGGCAGCTTGGCATTTTTCGGATCCCTGGTTCCATGGCGTGGCGCGGGCATTAAGAAATGTCGAGATGACTCTCGACACAGCAGCCAGGACTGGCCGCGCCACGCTGGCCGTCAGTGTGAGCACTGCGCGCCGAGGCCCAATGCTCTCCCGTAGTGTCCTGTCTCACAAGTTCGCAACTTGATTCCAGAGCTTTGTATCAGGGCACGGCTTCAGCCGTGCCGGAACGGGA
>OBLW0100001510.1_pt1 | contig 19638 bp, 14 predicted proteins | sample 1520161 | NCBI WGS metagenome assembly OBLW01 (sample SAMEA3539309, study PRJEB22396) | soil metagenome | biome: tundra; feature: field; material: soil | place: USA | collected 2010-05 | depth 0.15 m | reverse complement strand
GTTCGCCAGCCTGGAGCAGACCGAGGAGATCTACAAGCAGGTGGAACTGCGGCGCTCGGAGCAGGGTGTTACACTGCCATAAGTAATGCTCCTCGACCTGAAGCTGGTGATCCGCCTGCAGGAAATCGATAATCGTCTTGCGGAACTCTCGCGCGAAATCGCCTCCCTGCCCAAACACATCGCGGAAATTCAGAAGAAACTGGTCGCGCACGAGCGCAAGCTCGATGCCGACCGCGCCGCGCTGGCGGCCAATCAAAAAGAGCGCAAGAAGTGCGAAACCGATATCCCGGTGCAGGATCAGAAGATCTCCAAACTCAAGGACCAGATGCTGGCCGCCAAGACCAACGAGGTATACGGCGCCTTCCAGAAAGAGATCGAATTCTGCCAGAAGGAAATCCGCAAGCTGGAAGACCGCATTCTGGAAATGATGGCCGAATCCGAGCCGCTGGAGAAGAACGTAAAGGCGGCGGAGGCGGCGCTGAAGGAAGAGAAGGCGCAGGTGGAAGCCGAGAAGGGAACGGCTCGCCAGCGCACGGCAGTGGATCAGAAAGCGGCGAGCGAGTTAGGGATCGAGCGGGCGGGCATCGTCAAAGAGATCACGCCGCCCACCTACCAGCAGTATGAGCGCGTGCGCAAGGGACGCAAGGGAGTTGCCGTGGCCGAGGTGGTGGATGGCCGCTGCACGGCATGCTACATGGTGCTGCGGCCGCAATACTACCAGGACGTGAAGCGCACCGAATCGATTCTCTTCTGCGAGAGTTGCCAGCGCATTCTGTACTACAATCCGCCGCAGTCATTCGACGATGTCGCGGGCGCCGAAGGCGGCACGCACGTCCGGATGGGCGGGTAGGCACCTCCCGGAGATTGGGCGGCCATTTTCACGGTACTAGACGGTTGAGGTACTGCGATGGGTTGTAACGGCGGGGCTTACAGCCGCCTAATTGAGTGGTGTTCGCACTTTTTCTACTTCTTGCGGCAGCGGTGTCTTCCAGGCCGGCGGTGGCACCCCTGCCCGCGCCATCCAAGGCGCTGGGCGCCTGTTCGGCAGTGACGGCGGACGACCTGGAGCGCGCGCTGGGACGCCGGTTCTGGCGCGGGCAGGAGGAGACCCACGGCGCCGAATCCACCTGCGACTACGGCGCCGGGAACGGACAGGTCTCGATTACGATTCAGCGCCTGCACGCCAGGCTGGACATTCCGGCGGAGATCGAAAGCCTGAAGGAGAGCATTCCGGAATCCACGGTGAGGATGGCTTCGGGATTCGGCAGCACCGCGTTCTTCCTGGACATCGAAGGCGCCGGAACGCAGTTGCACGTGATTCGGGACGATCGCGACTACGTGATGGTCTCGATTCTCGGCTTCGGCGATGCGCTCCAGGTTTCGGCGGCGGCGGAGCGAGTGGCGCGCGCGGCGCTCGGGCGGATGTAGGACCGGCCGGGAGGCCTCAAGGGGACATGCCGGGAGTCCTGTCCTACTGCCACGCGCAGAGGGAATCGGTATATGCGGCCGACCCGTCGCGCAGCCAGGCGTCGAGTTGGGCGGGCTCCTTCAATTGCTGGCCGCGCCGGCGCGGCACGGCGATGAAGCGGCAGTGCAGTTCCGGGAGCGCGGTCATGTCGCCCCATAACTTCTCGAATTGGGCCACCGGAAAGACGTCCTCCTGCCCCTTGCCCCAGCGCTTCTTCACGTCCTTGAGGGTGATGTACGTAGGCATACGCGCGGCCACCGCGCGCACCGCATCGCCGACCCGGCCCGTGTCGGCAAGTGTCTCGCGCGTCAGGCCGAACACGTCCAGCAGGCGATCGATATCCACCCAATAGGTGGCGCTGTTGTAGTATGACAGGCGCGATTCGAGCTCGTCATCGGGCAGGGCCAGGCCCTCCACCAGGCGAACGCGATCGTCCACCCGGGCGAGTCCTCCGCCACGGTCTTCCAGGTGGCGGGCGATCACTTCGGTGGTCAGTCCGGCGCCGCTCGCGATGTGCTGCCCCAGCAGGGCGGCGTCCACATCCACGGCGGCGGTATCGATGTTGTGCACCAGCAGATACTGCAACCGCGGGCGCTCGGCGAGAAGGCCAAGCAGGGTGCCATTGCGCAGCAGGTTGGGCACTTCGTACCAATGCCCCACCGGGTGCAGGCACTGCATCGGCAGATTGTCGGTATAGCTGGAGCCCTCGCCCGCCTGCGCGGCCCACTTGATGAGCGCGGCGTGCAGTCCCTCGCGGACCTTCTGCGCCTGCTCGTCCAGCATCTGTTGCGGCATCTCTTCCCAGGCAAAGCGCAGATCCCGCTCCATGGGGATCGTTCTGAGGCCGATGGTGCGCCCCGGAGATAGCAGCAGCGGTCCGGGATAATGGTAGTTGGCCTCGCGGGCGAGATGCTGCTCGACGCTAGCATGGGTCAGGTAGCTGGTGGTGACGATGTGCGGCACCGGCGTGCCGCATTCGCGTCCCACGCGCAGGCTCTTGGCCAGGTGCGTTTCGATGAAGTTGCGATGCCGCCCGCCGAGCTTGCAGAACGGGTTGAGCGCCTTCACCGCGCCCGCGCCCTTGGTCCAACGGCTGCCCACGCCGCCGGCCAGCGTGACCACGGCGACGCGTCCTTCCCCTAGCGCCTGCATGCCGAGCGCGCGATGCCGCGCGTCGAGTTCATCCGGCGCGGCATCCTCGATGTGGCTGGTGACCGGCAGCCGATTCTGCGCCAGGCCGATGCGGCCGGAATGCAGATCGGCCTGGATCTGCTCGTGCTGCACGCGGTCGAATCCGTGGGTTTCGAGCAGTGCTTCCAGGCTCAGAGCGCGGCCGGTCTCCTCAGTCTGCGCGCGCGGCAGCAGATGATCGAAGAGATTGTGCACCATGCCGGAGAAGTCTTCCACGGTGCGGCAGGCGGCGGTGAAGCGTTCCAGTTCCGCGCGCCGGGCGGCGGAGAGGTTGCGCGATTCGGTGCGCAGAAGCGGAGGCACGGCCAGCATGTAATAACCGGCGGGCATCAGGGCGGCGGCGCCGGTGAGGATCCCAGCCTCGGTGCCGCGCTCATTGATGGCGAAGTTGTACACCACCGGCTCCATGGCGAACGGCACACAGTGTTCCATCAAGCGTTTGGTCTCGCTCATGATGGCCTGCATGCTTTGCTGCGCTTCCCTCTTGCGTTGCGGGCTGAAGAGGAAGCCCATGCCGCCGCCCGACATGCCGCCCAGCATCCAGAAGCCCCAGAAGTCCTCGCCGAATTCGGCGCGCGCGCGGCGGATCAGCGTATCGGTATAGAGGTTGCCGGCCCAGGGAATGATGGTCTGTATGGGCCCGTCGAAGTTCTTCTGCGTACACGCCCCGACGGCGCCGATATCGCCCTGCTCCAGGTGGCCCACCACTTCGTCGAGAATGCCGATGGCCTGCTTGCGGCCGAGCCATTCCATCTCCGAGCGCAGCAGGTACTTCTCGGTCACCATCTCCAGGATAGGCCCCACGTCTTGCGCCATGCCGCCGTGCACCAGCACCAGGCTGTGCTGCAGCTTCTCGCGCGTCGCTTGCCCAACGCGGTCGCTGGTGAAGATCTCGTGGTTGGGCAGCAGGCGTCCGCGGCTGATGCCGAATTCGGGATCGCCCTCCTCCGCCTTGACGCCGTGGATCAACTTGATGCCGGGCCAGACACCGCCGGAATCCTGCCAGCCCCCGCCAGAGCCGCCGAGCCATTCGCCGAGGATGGCGCGCGCCGCCACCAGGCGGCGGTCGTGCTCCTCCAGGGAGCCCACGAGCGCGTGGATCTGGCCGGTGGCGCGCATGCACACCGCAATCAGGCAGGCCAGCAGATTGGTGGAGACGGCGAGGCGCGAGCCCTTGGGAATATCGTTCACCTTGCTGACGATTTCGATGCCGTAACCGGGCTTGCCGGTGAGGCGCGCCAGCAGTTCGGAGAGCGGCTGGGTGGCGCCCTCCATGCCTGGAGGCACGATGCCGCTGGAGATCACGGCGGCCTTCAGCAGGCCGAGATAGTCGCGCGCGAAATCGAACACCTCGGCAATCGAGGCGACGTCGGCCGTGGCTTCCAGATCTACGCTGGTGAGACGAAGCACCGGTTGATCGATGACGCGGAAGTACGCTTCCACCGGTGGCTTCGGCACGCCATCCGGCGCGCCCGCGCTGCGCACGGCGAGATCGATGGAGATGTTCAGCACCCGGGCGCCTTCGGGGAAATCCATGCCGAGGAAGAAAATGTCGCTCCACCCGCTGTGTGTCAGGTCCATGCGGACGGGCGTGGTTTCGCGCAGGATGGGGAAGACCGGCGCTCCATCGAGCAGTTCGCTTCTCAGGCGCAGCGGGTAATCGGCCGGGTGGCCGGCGCGGAACATCCACTGGTTGCCGCGCACGCTGCGCACACTGCGGCGCACCTGGTCGGCGAGCGTCTGGAAGGCGAGCGAGCGGTAGCCGGCGGCCAGGGCGCTGGAGATGGCGGCGCTCGGTCCGCGCTCGGCTTGCGCGGTCAGGAAGAGGTCGATGGCCTCCTCGAAGCGTCGCTTGAGCAGGTTGGAATATCCCGGAAAGGGAATCGGGGCGGGCGTACCGGCGGCGGGGCGCAGTGGAATATGGTAGCGGTGGATGGCGTAGAGGAAAAAGAGCGCGCGTACCCGCTCATAGAGGTTGTCGCTGGTGCGCCGAAAGCGGTCGAGCGCCTGGCACTCGGAGAGCAACTCTTCAAGCGATGCGTGGCGGCACAGGGCGTCGAGCGAGCGGTCGCGCTCCTCGCCGCTCGCGGTAATCACGCCGGTGAGCAGGCTCACTGGCGGGTTCCTCCCGCGGCGGCGCGCAATTCGCGATCGGCCAGCAGTTCCAGCATCTGGGAGAGCACCTGCGCGCGATCCTGCCCGTTCAATGCCAGCGCCAACTGGGCCACCAGCAGGCCGTAGCGCGCACCCAGATCGTAGCGGCGGCCTTCGTCTTCGAGCGCCAGGTATTGCTCATGCCGCGCCAGTTCCCCCAGCGCGGCCGAAAGCGTCGGCGCGCCCTTTTCCAGCAGTTCCATCACCGCCGGGGTGAGCACGTGGATGCCGAAAAAGCAGAGGTAGTAGCCGGCGCGAATGCCGGGCACCATCAGGCGCTGCTCGGCTTCGGTGGGCGTGGGCTTCTCGATCACGGTATCGATGCGGTAGAGGTCGCTGCGCCCTTCCACGCGGCGTCCGGCGACCGTGCCGAAGTGCGGCAGCAAGCTCTCGCGCGTGGGCTGCACGCCGCTGACGGAGCACTCCGCGGCTTCGGCGAGCGCCACCAGGCGGTGCGTCGAGGGCTCCGGCCCCGCCGAAACGTAGAGATGGTCGCCCACCATGTGGAGGAATGCGTCGGCGCCGGTGAATTGGCGGGCGCAAAGGATGGCGTCGCCATAGCCCTTCGGCTCCGGCTGCGGGACAAAGCGCACGGCGGACGCGTGCCGGCCCGCGGCGTCGGCGTAGCGGGCCTCGTCGCCGGGCCAGACGACCACGCAGATCTCCTCGACATTGGCGGCGAGTGCCTGCTCGATCAGGATGCAGAGTACCGGCTTCTCCTGCCCGTCGCGATCGATCAGGGTCTGTAGAGGCAGCGCTCGCTGGTTCTGGCCGGCGGTGGTAATGACAGCTTTTTTGATGCGCAAGGAAGCTCCTGCGTGAACAGATCGCTCGACCTGCCCAGAAGACAATTGTAGCCTCGCGCCGCAATTCGCCGACAAAAGACTTCACCCTGGAAACAGGCATCCGTCGCGGTGGTCGAACCAGTTACCCTAGAAATTCCAGCGGATGCCGAGTTGGCCTGTGCGGGCGGATCCGGCCGGCGGGAAGATGTGGGTGGATGTAATCTTGCCGCCGTTGGCGTTATTCACGATGACGCCCGTGGCGCCGCCGCCGCCGCCGGAAGGCTCGCCCAGATTGGTGTGGTTCAAGACGTTCTGGAACGATGCCACGAACTGGAGCAATCCGAGTTTCTCCAGGCGAAGGGTCTTCTGCAAGCCCGTATTCAGCAGCACGTAACCCGGGCCCTGGATGATGCCGCGCCCTGCGTTGCCGAAATTGCCGTTGGCAGGGGTGGTGAATACCGAAGGATCGAACCACTGATTCACGGTGTGGGGCAGCGGGATTGGGCCGCTGACGTCGGGACGCAGCGTGGTGGTGTTGGTGTTGCTGGGATCCGGTCCGCTGATCTGGGGCGTGAACCAGTTGCCGGTACTCACGTTGAAAAGCCCATTGATCTGCCAGCCCGACAGCAGCTGTCCTTTGCCTAAGGGCAATTCGTAGAGGACCTGATTCATCCATTGGTGGCGCGGCACGGAGTACACGTTGCCGCGATCGCGGCGCCGGTTGTAGGTGTCCTCGATGGTGTTGTTGAGCTCGAAATCGTCGGTATCGTCGGTATCGCTGAGTTCCTTGGCCCAGGTCCAGGTGGACATGAACAAGAGTCCTTTGCTGAAGCGCTTCTGCACGGCGGTCTGCAGGCCGCTATACAACATATTGGCGCCGTTATCGGCGTAATTGATGCTGCTGAAGAGCGGATACGGCCGGCGCGCGTTGCTGAAGGCCACGGTGGAAGCCACCGGCTGATTGACATCGCGGCGATAGGCGAGTTGCGTTCCCTTGGAGCCGATGTAGCTCAGGCGCAGGCCGATATCGCGGGCCAGTTCGCGCTCCAGCGATAGAGAGTACTGCTGGGCGTAGCTGTTCTTCAGATTGGGCGTGACCGCCGATAGCGCGAGCGTGCCTGGAGTGCCCGGGTTGGAGAAAGGATTGGCCAGCGTCACCTGGGGAACGCCGTTCACGATGTTGTTGGTGAACACGGTGGTGGCGGCATAGGGTCCGCGCGAAAGGTCGCCGGGGATGTTGCCCGAGTAGTGGGAGTAGTAGATGCCCCAACCGCCGCGCAGGACGGTCTTGCCGGCGTTGTCCAGCTGATAAGCGAAGCCGAAGCGGGGCGCGAAGTTGTTCTTGTCGGCATTTCGCAGGGAGCGGCCGGTGCCGATCTGGTCCGCCGTTTCCACCGGGAACGTGGTGGGAAAGTAGGGGCTGAAGAGTTTCATGGCCGCCTGGTTGGGAACCACGATCTTGCCGGTGGCCAGGTCGAAGGAGTACTGGTTGTCGTTGAGTGCGAATGCCGGACCGTTGTATTCCCAGCGCAGGCCGTACATCAAGGTGAGCTTGCGGGTGACTTTGAAATCGTCCTGCACGTATCCGGACCAATCGTGGAAGCGGTTGTACTGGGCCGGGAAGGGCTCCAGACGGGTAACCGTGGCGGGAAGGCCAAGCAGGAAATCCGCATAGGCATTACCGGTGAACTTGCCGGTGAAGGCAAAGCTGCCGAAGACCTGGATTCCGGAGGTATTGGGCATATAGCGGTTGACGAAGAAGTTGACCGTCTCCAGGCCGAACTTCATGGCGTGCCGGCCGTGCACCCAGCTCAGGTTGTCGGCCAGTTGCGCGTGGCCGTCGTTAACCGGGTTGAGCAGGTTGATGTTATCGCTGGCAAAGCCGGAGACGCTGAAGATCGGCAGGTTGTTGATGGGGCCGCGGGGGGGCAGTCCCTGAATGCCGAGTTGTTGAAGGACGCTGTCTCCGGTGAAATTCGAACTGCTGGCGGAGACCAGGATTACCACGCCGGCGCGAACTTCATTGAGCAGGTTGGGGCGGATGGCGAAGATATCGCCGGCGGTCCAGAAATTGACGCGGCGTTCGTTGTAAGACGTGCCGATGGTCGTGGGGGGCAGGGCGGATCGCGCGCCGGGAATATTGTAATCGTCCTTGCGGTTCTCGTAGCGCAGGAAGACGCGATGGCTGTCGGTGAAGTTGTGATCGAGCCGGATTTCTTCGGTGCGGTGGACTTCGGGGCCGGTGAAGGATGCGCGATAATTGGCCGCGGTCAGGGTAGGCGCTCCGTAGTTGGGGAAGGGGAACAGAAAGTCCTGGGATTTGAGCGCCTGGGAACTGAGGTACGCGGGGGTGATGGTATTTCCGGTGAAGGGGTTGAAGCCGGTGTAGGGATTCTTGAGGGCCGCGAAGGCGGAAAAATCGCCCTGCCGCATGGCCACGGTGGGCACGTTGGGAGTGAACAGGGTGGCGGCGACGCCCTTCAGCCCGTCGAAATCGAAAAAGAAAAACGTCTTGTCGCGCCGAATCGGTCCGCCGATGGTGCCGCCGTAGTTCTGCAGGTTCTGGAAGGGCTTGGAGGTGGCGAACGCATTACGCGCGTCGGTGGCGCTGTTGCGCAGATACCAGAATAGACCACCGTGATAGGCATTGGCGCCCGATTTGGTGGCGGTGGTAATGGTGCCCATGCCGCCGAATTCGGCGCGCGTGGTGAGCAGGTTGGCGGTGAATTCCTGAATGGCTTCGACGGAAGGTTGGGACACGTTGTCGGGGCTGCCGAAGTTGCCGAAGGTAGTCTCGATTCCGTCCACCTTGACTTTGACGCTGCTCGCGCCGGCGCCGGGGGTAAGCCACTTGGCGCCGTTGCCCACCTGCACCACGCCTGGCACGGTGAGCGGCAGGATGCTCGAAATGAGGCCGGAATCGCCCGAGTTCTTGGCCACGCTGCGGAGGTTGGTGGGCGTCTCGATGATCTGGCGGGGCGCCAACTCGCTGCCCACGGCGGGCGATTCGAGTTGCACCACTTCCGAGGCGGCGTCGGTGACCATTACTTCGGTGGAGGCCGAAGCGACCTCGAACTTGAGATCCTGGCGGACGGTGCGGTAGGCGTCAACCGGAAAGGCGCGCGTTTCCAGCGGGCGGAACCCTTTGGCATCGGCTCCCAGGCGGTAGATTCCGGGGGGAAGGTCGGGAAACGCGTAGGCGCCGCTAGGGTTGGTGGCCGTAGCGCGGCGCACGCCCGTGTCGTTGTTGGTGAGGGTGACGGAGGCTGCGGTAACGGCGCCTCCCGAGGCATCCACGGCAAGCCCCGATACCGTCCCGAGCGGCGTCTGCGCGTGCGAGGCAAGGGTGCAAAAAAGGAGCGCAAAAAGCTGGAATCGCATAAAGGGAACCTATATTGTGTCACAATACACAACGCCGGTTTTTGCCGAATTGTAAAGTAGATACAGTGATCCGAACCAGGTTCCACCCAGCCCGCGATGCGGCAATTTTGTTGGGCGCCGCGCTGCTCTTCGCCTGGTTCGCGTGGATGGCTTCCCTCGCCGTCCCTCCGGATTTCGATATCGCCGGGCGCAGCGCCATCCACGGGTATGCCGCCCCATGGCTGACCCTCGTCATGAAGTTCGCGAGCCAGGCGGGCGGCGGGTGGGGGCTGTGGCCGGGCGGCGTGGTGGTTGCCGTGTGGCTGGCGCGCGCAGGCAGGCGGCGCGACATCGGGCTGTTTGCGGTCACCGTGCTGGGCGCCAACCTGGTGAGCGAGTCTATGAAACTGTTCTTCCACCGGCCCCGTCCGGAGCCCTGGTTTGGCTATCCGCAGCCATCTACTTACAGTTTTCCCAGCGGCCACGCTTTTGTGTCTTTTTGTTTTTTCCTATGCCTGGCGGAGATCGTAATTCGCGACGACTGGCCGCTGGCGGGCAAAGTGGCGATGTGGAGCGCGGCGCTGGGGTGCACGCTGACTATCGGGCTCTCCAGGGTGTATCTGGGCGTGCATTACCCCTCGGACGTGCTGGCCGGATATGCGGCGGGTATCGCGTGGACTACCCTGATCCGGATGGCGCGCCATGCGTGGCTGGGGCGCCGGGCAGGCGCTCAACCGCGCTGAAGGCGGGGCGTCCGGCGCGCCGACCAGATCAAGCCAGCCAGCAGACAGCCACTCACCAGCGAGAGAATGCCGCCAAGCAACCGCCCTGGCGTGTGATAACTCAGGCGAATCGAATGCCTGCCCGGCGCCGTGGGAATCGCCATCGCGAAGCCGTTGGCCAGCACAACCGGCGCGCTCTTTCCATCCACTGCCGCGCTCCAACCCGGATCCCAGGCCTCGACAAGATAAACGAAACCCGCCTGATCCGTGACGGCATCGAGAGTGATTTCGTCGCTCGAGGGTCGCGCGTAGATCACCTGAGCAGGAACCCGATCTGGCGCTCCAGAACGGATCGGAGCCACCTGCCCCCGCGCCTCGACCGGCAACAGCAGCCTGTTCAGGTCGAATTGCGTCGCGAAGACGTCCACGATCTTTTCCCGCGGCATGAAATTCACCGCCTCACCGGCGAAGAACGAGGCGCGGGGCGCCGGATTCGGCACGCGATAGAGGTCGGCTTCGTGATTCGAGCTGTCCACCAGCGCGAGATCCTCTCGCTCCGCCGCGGTGACCACGAAGCGAACTCCCGCGGCGCGCAATGCGGGTAAGGTGAGATCGGACGCATCCATATCCTCGGTATTCAGGTCCGGCGGTTGACCCAGCAATCGCAGTATCACGCGATAGGGATTCGCCAGCAGGAGCGAGTCGAATACGCCGGCATCGTCATAGCGATCGCCGTAACCGCGCAAGAACCAGAAATCCACGCAGATTCGTCCGTCTTTGACCTCGCGGGCGAGCGTCTGCTCGTAAGGCGCGGAACGTTTGGCTGGTCGAGGGCTCGTCTGGATGAAGTGCCTCCCGAACCCGCCAAGATCGGCCCCATGCAGAAGCAGGCAGCACGCCACCAGCGCCTGCCGCACACGCAACGTAAACGCCTTGCTTTTGAGAAACGCGCTCACGCCGAACCCGAGTGCCACGGAAGCGGAGAAGGTCGAAAGATACAGCAGGCGCGACGGGCTGCGGAAGAATGTCCCGGGCGTCATGCTGCGCAGAAAGCCGGTCGCAGGAAGCGCGAGAACCAACGCTCCCACGCCAACGGCCGCCAGGAAACTCCACGGCCATGCCGGCACGCGTTTCTTTGCCACGCTAGCGATCAGTAGCAGCAGAATCACGAGGAGCGGGAGCACGCCAACGTACCCTATCGTGTCCCAGAAGTAGGCGTCGTTGGGGTAGCCGGTAAAGGGATGCTGGGTCGACAGGTTGATCCTGCTCACCCAGCCGTTTACGCCTGGGACGAGCAGCGCGAGCAAACGGCTGTATGGCAGGACGATGTCGTTGTCCGGCGGGGCGAGATGCAACAGGCGGGTACTGCGCCGAATCAGCAGCAGCGTGGGCCACCACGCCAGCAGCGTTGTGCCCAGACCTAAGACCATGGCGGCCACCACTCTCAGTCGTTGCCGTCCGCGCCCTCGCGCAATCGCATACAGCAGCGCGGTCGCCAGCGCATAGGCCGGTATTTGCGGATGCCCGGCGAGCGCGACACAGGCGCTCGCCACCGCAAGGGCGGCCAGATCGCGCGTCTGCCGGTACGCGCGATCGGGCGAAAGCGCGCGACCGGCGAGCCACAGCAACAGGGGCAATGCCGGGTAAGCCTCCAGCAGCGGCAGGTGTCCGGCTAGAACGCGCGACGTGAAATAGCCGGCACACGCGAACGTCCAACCGGCTGCCATCGCTCCGATTTGCGAAAGGCCGGCTCCCCGGCAGAACAAATATGTGAAGAGGGCCGCCAACGCTGCCGCCAGCGCAACGCCGGCGCCAAAGGCAACGTCGGGATCGAGCGGCAGCACCATGAGCCGCGTGGGAATCCAAGGAAAACTCTGCAGGTTCGCGGCGAACGGCGACCCCATGAATTCGTGCGGATACCAGCCGGGCAGAGCATGCCGCGCGCCGAACAGCGCGCTTTGCGCGAATGCGATGCGCCGGGCGTGTAGTTGATTATAATCGGATCCATTCAGGTAACTGCTACCCGACAGCATCGACGGGCGAACATAAATCGCACTCGTAAGAACCAGCAGGATCGCAACCGACCCCACCCCCCGCCCCCACCCTGCTTTCGATATGGTTTCGCGCATACAGCGAATCGTTGTTTTCGTGCTCCTGGCGCTTCTTGGCCGCCGATACCCATGGTATCGCCGACGCCGTTTCACACGGACCGGTGGTGCTTATTTGTGGGGGAGGGGAACGGGACGGGAACGGTACGGGAGGGGAACGACTGGGCAAAAGATAACGCCGGATTGCCAGTGACGGCAATCCGGCGGTTTTCAAACAAAAAGCCTATGCAGCGGTCTTCTTTGCCTTGGTGGACTTCGACTTGGTGGACTTCGCCTTGGTGGCCTTGGTCGGGGTGTCCGCGCCGAAAGACGGGGCCACTACCATGAACGCGAGCGCCATACCGAGCATCAGAGTCATCAGTTTTTTCATTGTGCAGTTCTCCTTGGAGGTTGACAACTTTCTTGTCGTCTGAATGTATGATATCGGACCTGACATGAATGGCCCCTTAACGCGCAATTAAAATCGTTTCATGTGTCAGTGACAGCAATTTCCAGTTTTTTTCGATTTGGCAAAGCATTGAAAAATCGGCCTGTTATCTTGATCACGATATAGCCCTTAGGGTCCGGGCCGATTTCCGATTGCTAGAGTGAAATCGGCATGAAGAAGCCTGAAATTGCGAGGAAAATGGCCCGTCAATCGGGCGGCACGCGAGGCGAGGCGGCCGACCGGCTGGACCGGATGGTGCAGGATATACTCGACGGCCTGCGCCAGGGCAGAGAGACGCGGCTTCCTGGATTGGGTTCGTTCCGGCAGGGGACCGACGGCCGGTTAGTGTTCCGGCGGGAGGGAGGGTCGCGGCGTGCCTGAGTGCTGCGATTCATGCCAACAGGTGGCGCGCATCGTACTGCGCGCCGTGGCGGCGGGGAAGGCGGTGGAGATCGACGGATTGGGGATCTTCTACCCGGACGCCCGGCGGGGATTCCGCTTCGTGCCGCGGGCACTGCCGCAAGTCTTCATCGCTTACGGCAAAGAAGATGAAGAACGAGCCTGGCGTCTGTGCGAAGATCTGAACCGTGCGGGCTTCAGTCCGTGGATGGACGTGCGAAAGCTGCTGGCTGGGCAGAACTGGCCGCGGGCAATCGAGGCTGCGATCGAGAGTTCGGATTTCTTCGTGGCATGTTTTTCGGCGAATTCGGTGCGCAAGAAGGGCGGATTCCAGTCGGAACTTCGCTACGCCCTAGACTGCGCGCGGCAGGTGCCGCTGGATGAGATCTACATCGTTCCGGTTCGCCTGGACGAGTGCGCGGTGCCCCGCACCATCCAGCACGAACTGCAGTATATCGACCTGTTTCCGGATTGGGATGGCGGAGTGGAGCGCATGTTGACGATGTTGCAACGGGACGTGGAGCGGCGGCGCCAGGCGCCGGCATTGCCCGCGGAGTGAGGAACCGGGGTTGTGCCACAATGCCTACTAATGGACTCTTCTTCTTCCGGGAACGGTGAAACCCGTGCTCCCCACCTGTGGCTCTACGGCGTGCTGGCGCTGTACGCCGTAGTTTTTCTGGTCTACGCGGAAACCTGGGCCTTCGCCCTCGATGAGGGTTATCATCTGGTGGCGGCGCAACTGATCGGCGCGGGCAGAACGCCATACATTGATTTCTGCTTTCCGCAGACGCCGCTGAACGCTTATTGGAATGCCGCGTGGATGCGCCTCCTGGGCTTGAACTGGCGGGTACCGCACTTGTTGGCGTCGCTTTTCACCATCGGCGCGGTGCTGTTGACGGCGGATTATGTCATGCGCCGCTTCCCTGTCCGCGGGTGGCGCGTGGCCGGAGCGATTGCGGCGGCACTCGGGATCGGGCTGAATGGGGTGGTGTTCGAGTACGGTGCGATCCAGGCGTATGGCATCTGCTTGTTCGGGCTGGCCGCCGGTTTCCGGCTGGCGGTGCGCGCAGTGGATGCCGACGGGTGGCTGCCGTCCGCCGCGGCGGGCCTTTGCGCCGGCATCGCGGCGGCCTCGTCCCTGCTTTCGGCCGCCGCCGCCCCGGTGCTGTTGTGCTGGATGGTGTTCTACAGCCGCGCCGGCAGCAGATGGAAGAAGTTTGCGGCTTTCGCGCTCGGCATTTTGGTACCCTTCGCGCCGGTGTTCTGGCTGTTCGCCCGCGCGCCCAAGCAGACGTGGTTCAACCTGTTTCGATACCACGCGTACTTTCGAAAGCTGTACTGGCCGGACACGACGCGCCATGACCTGGAAGTCCTGACCTCCTGGATCGACAACGGCCAGGCTCTGATACTGGGCCTGCTGGCGCTGGGCGGCCTGGCGTACGTGGTGCGCCAGAGCGGGTGGCCGCACCGTCTGAAGACGGAGTTTTATCTCTCCGCGTGGCTGGCGGTGGCCCTGTCCGCCGAGGTTGGCCGCGCCCATCCGACGTTCGCGCGATACTTCCTGCTGGTCGTGCCATTTGCGGCGATACTGGCGGTAGCCGGACTGTTCGCCCTGTCCCGCGCCTTCGGGACCGATCGCCCGCTATGGCCGGTGCTGGTGGTCGTGGCACTTTTTGCGCTGGGATTAGGTAAGAGGCTGTACGACGGCCGTGATGGGGATAGCTGGAGCAAATACGCACGCGCGGCGGTGAAGGTGAATCAGGTGACGCCGCCCAACGCCCCACTCTTCGCCGTGGAGCCGCTCTATTTCGTGATGCGACGCATACCACCGCCGGGCTACGAATTGACCTCCTACACGCACCTGGTAAACCTGCCGCCCGCCGAGGCCGCGCTCATGCACATCCTCAGCGACGCCGAGGTGAAACGGCAGTTCCAGGCGGGGATGTTCGCCACCGCCTACACTTGCGATGACGACGAGATCACCGGTTACGGTTTGAAGGCTCTCTACAAACAGAGCGTGGAAATGGAGGATTGCACCATCTTTTGGGATCGCAAGCAGTGAAGAAATGCGTTGGCAGGCTGACTGCCCCACCAGTCAGGCGACGGGCACGTCCGGCGCGGATTGCATGGCAAGCTGGGCGAACCAACCGCGCGCCGCGATGAGTTGATCGACAGTGCCCTGCTCCACGATTCGGCCCTGATCCATCACAATCACGTAGTCCGCGTCCTTGACCATGGAGTAGCGATGCGCGATCACCAGGGTGGTGGGCCGGTAGCTCAACCCGCCGAGCGCCTTCTTGACTTCCTGTTCGGTGGCATAGTCGAGATTGGCCGTGGCCTCATCCAGCACCAGGATGCGCGGCCGGTCCACCAGGATACGCGCGATCTGCAGGCGTTGGCGTTCTCCCACGCTCAAGCCCACGCCGCGCTCGCCGATTTCCGTGGCCAGCCCATGGGGCAGGCGTTCGAGAAGATCGCCCAGGCCGGCGGCGATGGCGGCGTCGCGCACTTCCCGATCGGTGGCGCCGGGCCGTTTATAGCGCACGTTTTCAGCCAGCGTGCCGCGGAAAACGGCGCCATCGGCGGCAACCATTCCAACGGCTCGCCGGACCGAAGACGGGTCCATCTGGGACAGGCACTGCCCGTCAATCCGGATCTCGCCGGAATCGGGCTCCCATAGTTTGAGGAGAAGGTCGGCGGCGGTGGTTTTTCCGGCTCCGGACGGCCCGGTAATCGCCGTGACCTTGCCGGCTTCGGCGGTAAACGTGACGCCGCGCAGCACCTGGCGTTGCGGCCCGTAGCCGAAATCGACCCCGCGGAATTCGATTCTGCCGGGGCCGGAAAGTAACTCGATGCCGGACGGTTCCATGGGGTGGGTGTGCAGCAGGCGGATGGCGCGATGCAGGGAGGCCATGTGCTGCTGCAAGTTGACCGCGATGCTGCTCAGTGAATCGATGGGGTCGTAGATGCGGTCCAGGTAGGCGACGAACATGACGACGTCGCCTGGCGTGAGGCGCCGGTCCAACACCATCCAACCACCGTATCCCAGCACCAGCGCCTTGCTGAAGTGGCTCAGGGCGCTTTGCAGGAAGAGGTAGCGATTGCCCAGGCGTGTCCGGTCCAGATAGTCCCCGTAAGCCTCCCGGGAAGCCGCCTGAAGGCGGTCTCCCTCGCGGGTTTCGGCGCCCGACAGCTTGACCGTCTTGATGGAGGCGAGCGCGTCGTTTATGCGGACAGAGACGTTCTCCCACATGATGTAATACTCGGCCATGCCCGATTCCAGCCGGCGCGCCGCGTGCCGCGTGATCACCAGATAAACCGGCAGGATGGCCAGCGCGGCCACGGTGAGCCTCCAACTCTGGGTCAGCATAATGACGCAGATTCCCGCAATGCTGATCACTTCCGGAACGATCTGACGCGCCACCGCCGAAACGATGGGCGCCACCTGATCGGATTGGTCGATGCGCCGGGCGAGCCCCCCGCTGGCGCGCCGGGAAAAGAAGCCGAGCGGCAGGCGCAACACGTGCCCGAACGTGGCCTGGATGAGGTTCGCCTCGATGGAGCAAGCCACCGCAGTACTTTGCATGTCTGCCGCCAGCGAGAGGAAGTAGCCAACCACGCTGATGACGAAGAGCAGTGCGACCGCCCACAGCAGGGTGGTCAGAGCCTGCCGGCGAGTGCGCGGCGCGACGTAGTCGGGGCGATGCGGCAGTTGGGTTCTTTCGAGCCGCTCCAATCGCTGCTCCTCGATCGTGGTTGGCAGCGCCTCGTTGGGGGTTACCGGAGGGCCCGCTTTCTCCACCACTCGATCCACGAACAACCCGGCAACGTCATTGATGGCCGTCCGGTAGATCAGCGGTTGGAGCAGGTCGGCACCCGTTCCCAAAAGGGCCAGAAGGGCGATAAAGACAAATCGATTCTTGTAGGGCCGCGCCAGTTGGAGCAGGACCTTCCACGTGCTCAGGTTTTCCGCGGAGTGTCGTTGCGCCATGTCTACAGGCCGATGGTAGCAAGCGGTGCGGCCGGGCGTAATGCCGGCTACTTCGTGGTAACCGTGGTCTCTCCAGCGCGCAGGCCTTCGCCGGTGGCGGTGATCTTGACGCGTCCCGCCTTGCCGCGTTCGCCGCGCACGATGAGGAGCGCCAGGCCGTTGAACGCCTTGCGATGGTCTGCCTGGAAGGGCTCGACCGTGGCCGGATTGCCGTTGTCCACCCCGGCGATCTTAGCCGGACCGTCGAGAGCGAATTTCACCAGATTGTCGGCGATGGGGCAGAAGTTGCCGTCCTTGTCCTCCACCCGCACGGTGACAAACGAGAGGTCGTCGCCATCGGCGGCGATCGATGCCCGGTCCGGCGTCAGCACGACTCGCGCGGGCGCGCCGGCGGTCTTGACTTCGGTAGTGGCCACGGTCTTGCCGCCCTGGTAAGCGACGGCCTTCAACGCGCCCGGCGCGTAAGGCACCTGCCACATCAGGCGGTACTTGGATTGGAACTTTCCGTTGGCGCCGGCGTTGTTGCCGACGGGCAGTTCCACCGGCTCGGAGAAGCGCTTCTTGCGGCCCAGCGATTTGCCATTGAGGAACAGCTCCACCTCTTCGGCGTTGGTGTAGCACATCACCGGGATCGGCTTGCCTTCCATTCCCGCCCAGTTCCAGTGCGGCAGCAGGTGGACCATCGGCTTGCTGGTCCAGTGGCTCTGGTAGAGGTAGAAGCGATCCTTGGGGAAGCCGGCGAGGTCCACAATGCCGAAGTAGGAACTGCGCGACGGCCAGTCGGCGTCGTTACTGGTGCCCCGCCCGTTGAAGTAAGGAGTGGGCTCGCCGATGTAGTCGAAACCCGTCCACACGAATTCGCCCAGCACGTTGGGATTTTTCTCCTGCGCGTCGAACTCGACATCGGCGATGTAGGCCCACGGCGGCGCGATCACGTCGTAGCTGGTGATTTGCAGGGACGGATGCTTCTGGTACTTCTCGATGGGGAGATGGTAGACGCCGCGCGAACTGACGCCCGACGAGGTCTCCGAACCGAAGACGATCCAGTTGGGGTGATCCTTGAGAATCTGCGCGTACCTGGTGGGCTTGTAATTGAAGCCCGGGACATCGACGGCGCTAGCGAGCTCGTTCTTGATGGCGCCGGTGTCGTTGTTGAACGCCGCGGTAGTGGGGCGGGTACGGTCCTCATCGTGGACGATGTTGGTGAGCTTCTGCGCGAGCTGTCCGCCATCGGCCCGGCCCTGCTCGGGGATCTCGTTGCCGATGCTCCAGAGCACGACGCTCGGGTGATTGCGGTCGCGGCGGATGAATTCGCGCAGGTCGGTCTCGTACCATTCCTTCCAGTATTTGGAAAGGCCGTTAGGGACTTTGGGGATCGCCCACATGTCGAAGGCCTCGTCCATCACCAGCAGGCCCATGCGGTCGGTGAGCTCCAGCAGTTCCGGCGCGGGCGGGTTGTGGCTGGTGCGGATGGCGTTCACGCCCATCGACTTCATGATCTCCAATTGACGCTCCATCGCGCGGCGATTGAAGGCGGTGCCGAGGGCTCCCAGGTCGTGGTGCATGCAGACGCCGTTGAAGCGGTGCTGATGGCCGTTGAGCAGGAATCCCTTCTCCCTGGAGTACTCGATGGTGCGGATACCGAACTCCGTCACGTAACGATCGCTCTGGAGTGCGCCCTGCCGGATGGTGCTGGCCGCGCTATAGAGGTACGGCGTATCGAGATCCCAGCGGTGCGGATTGGCGACGTCGATCTTCGCCTCCACGCTCTGCTTGCCTCCGGCGGGAATGGTCACATCACTGGTGGCGCGTCCGGCCTGCTTTCCGGCGGCGTCGAGGATGGCGGTCTCCAGCGTGACGCGCGCTTCCGCGGCGCCTTTATTCTCCACCTCGGTGCGGACGACAACTGTCGCTTTGGCGTCGGTCACGGAGGGCGTGGTAATGCAGGCGCCCCACTGCGCGACGCGCACGGCTCCGGTGACATTCAGCCACACATTGCGATAGATGCCGGCGCCGGGATACCAGCGCGAGGATTCATCCTCCGGCGCGAGACGCACGGCCAACACGTTCTCCTCGCCGAACTTGAGGTAGGGCGTGAGATCGAGGGCGAAGCTCTCGTAGCCGTAGGGGCGTCCACCCACCTTCTGGCCGTTGATCCAGACGGTGGAGTTGTTCATGGCGCCATCGAACTGCACGCTGAAGTACTTGCCCCTGGCGCCGGCCGGCACGGTGAAGTGCTTGCGATACCAGGCGACGCCGAAGAAGGGCAGCCCGCCATCGTGGGGATTGAACTTGCGGTCGAACGGGCCCTCGATGGCCCAATCGTGGGGCAGGTCGAGCGCGCGCCAGGCGGCGTCGCTGAAAGCGGCCTGCTCCGCGCCGGCGGCTTCGCCTTTGAAGAAGCGCCAGTCGTCGTTGATGCGGATGCGCCGGTCGGCGCCAATCTTGATTTCGGTGGAAGCAGCGGCGGCGAGGGCGGCGAGAGAGGGCAGCAACAACGTAGCTGCCAGGCAGTAGCGGAAGATGTTTCGCATAATCGGCTCGAAGCATCAGATTAGCGCCTGGCGGAGCTTGATGCCAGTGTGCGCTGGCATCGTGGCCAAGGGGACCGCGCGTCCGGAACCGCCGCTATTTCCCGGGCACGCCGAGGATGCCGCGGGTGGCGAAGTCCGTCAAGGTGAGCAGCAGCAGGATCGCCAGCCACAGCAGGCCTCCCACCACCACTAACTTGGTGAGCTTCGTACTGTGGCGGATGTGCATGAAGAACAGCGCCACGAGCAGCATCTTGGCGCACGCGATACCCAGCGCGACCACGGTGCTGAAGGCTCCGAGATCGACACGGGAGACCGCGGTGGTCACACCGGTGGCCACCAGCAGCGCCAGCAGGACCTTTACGTAGGTTCCGACGGAATCGATATGAGTGTTTTCGTGTGGATCGCTCATGACTATTTCACCAGGTGACGGTCGATCAGATATAACAGCGGGAACAGGAAAATCCAGATGATGTCGACGAAGTGCCAGTAGAGCCCGGCC
>OBLW0100001509.1_pt1 | contig 19642 bp, 14 predicted proteins | sample 1520161 | NCBI WGS metagenome assembly OBLW01 (sample SAMEA3539309, study PRJEB22396) | soil metagenome | biome: tundra; feature: field; material: soil | place: USA | collected 2010-05 | depth 0.15 m | reverse complement strand
GTTCGCCGTCGTATTACCCATGAAACAGTCGGGGGCAACCTTCAAGGTCTCAGCTCACGACCGTTGCCGGCCTGTAAGGGGCACGATCAACAGCCTGTTCACCACACAGAACTGTACAAGCCCTGTTGGGCTCTGCACCACTGGCACCATCACCGGTACGGGCCTGCTCGATGGAAACACTAGTTTCGTCGCCCTGGACATGGCTCCGTCGGCCGGCATGCCTGGGGTCGAACCAGCGGCGAACCTTTCCTACTCCGGCCAGCTTACCATCGTGGCGAGGCAGGGCACATTAGTGATAAATGATCTCGGCGTTCTGGACGCAGCCCACTTGGCGTTCACAGAGATGGAGCGCCCGAGTTCTGGAACGGGTGTGTTCGCGAATCCGGGAAACAGCGTCTTCTTCATATCGGGATCCATTGTTGACAACGGGCAAGGATTCCAGGGGGACCTGTCAGGCATCGCTTGTCTTGACGGCCAATAGCCGTCGCTGTCGATGAAACTCCACCCGAACTAGGAGCGGGCGCCCTTCGATGGAGCCATCGTAACGGTGGCTGGATTGTATTGGCTCCATCGAAGGCAACGTAGAACATAATCTCGCGCACGTTTTCGGCACGCTCGATTCCTCAAAGGACACGGAGAATACCTTGGCGTAACACCGGACTAGTACGTCCGACCTGGGGTGAGCGCTAGAGATCGAGGGAAAAGAGATCGCGGTGCAGCCGGGGTTACGTTCAATCGCACATCTGCCACATTCAAGGTAAAGGGCTCGGAGGTACCGGTGGGGGGCACCAGCGGCACGATCTCCGTGACTACGCCCGGGGTACGGCCGTAAGCAAGCAGAGTTTCACGGTCTTGCCGTGACGTGATTGAAGTGGAGGCTATTGAGGGAAAAGTGGCATCAAGCGTAAAGCCCTGAAAAGCCGCCCGGCCTCGGGCGACTCTTTATGCAAGCAAACTAATTAGACTTCGCCCAGCACTCATTTTCTCGGGACGGTTCTTCGCCTGTCCAAGCGTGGAGGTTTTGTTAGAGGCTTAAAGGTCCGCGGGAGTCAGCATGAAAAACCGGACCCTTGAGTGCGGGTCCGGCCTTTACCCGGGAAACGCAGATTGAGCTATTGTCCTACGGTCCCCACTGCAGGAGTCATCGCCATCGGACGATTGAGTTCGAGGGTCAGAGTGGTTCCGGCAGGCAGGGTAGCTGAACGATGTTTGCTGAGCCAGTGTGCTCCGGTTGAGCCGGCGCCAACGGCTCCGCCGATCAGGATTCCCGGCGGACCACCGATGAGACCGCCGATCAGCATGCCTCCGGCAGTGCCGCCACCGGTTTCCAGCTGGTCGCGGCGGTCATGCCCGAAGCCTTTGAATTCGCCTTCCTGATTCACGTCGGTGCCGCGGATATCGGTATCGACCAAGGTCGCGTCCAGGAAGCAGCGTTCGCCGGTGGGCAGGATCAGGGCTTCGGGCAGAATTCTGATGGTTGGCTTGCCCGAGATGCGACGCGGTTCGGCCACCTTGGTGACGCGGCCTTCGATCATGGCTCCAGCAGGAATCACAGTTTTGCTGTTGATCACGACAGCGTGCGTCAAGCGTGCCTGAAAAGGATCACCGGGCTTGTTGGAGAAGGTGGCGAGAGTAGTTTCCAGCTTGACGATCAGAGCGGTGCCGGCCGGTACGGGCGCACTGGACTGAGCCGCAGTCAGCGCTGCCATCAGCAAGATGCAGGGTAGAACTGTCCACTTCTTCATAACTCCTCCACAGGTCTTGCGACTATTTAAGATATCCCATTGTTGCTTTCGACTCTAGACCAGCGTGAGGGCGGGGACAATATGGGGCAGGGCGTCGGGAACCAGCGAAGATAAGGTCCGGCGGTGCGGTTCTAATCGGTAATCTTAATCGAGCGCTCGAGCGCCGTCACATTGCGGTAATCTGCCATCCGCTATAATCGTGAGTTTTGTAAACCAAGTCGTGGGAAAAGACTATACCGGAGTTGGCTATTTGACCGGCCGACGGTTCGCGGTTCGCAGCGACTTAGGCGAGAGCATTTTTCGACCATACCCTGAGGACTAAACCTAATAACCCGGAGAAGGTGGAATTATTCATGTCAAATATTGCAGCAATTCATGCACGAGAAGTTCTGGATTCACGCGGCAATCCTACGGTGGAAGCGGAAGTGTTTCTGGACAACGGATCTATGAGCCGAGCGATCGTTCCCAGCGGCGCGTCCACGGGCGAGCATGAGGCGGTGGAACTCCGCGACGGGGATACAAACCGATTCATGGGCAAAGGCGTGCTCAAGGCGGTCGAGAACGTAAACGGCGAAATTGCAGAGGCGCTGGCGAACTGGGATGCGTCCGATCAGCGAGGGCTCGACGCCAGGATGATCGAACTGGATGGCACCGAGACCAAAGCGCGGCTGGGCGCGAATGCAATTTTAGCGGTGTCGATGGCGGCGGCGCGCGCCTCGGCCCAGAGTCTCGACATACCGCTCTACCGCTATCTCGGCGGTGCGGGCGCAAATACCTTGCCCACGCCCATGATGAACATCCTTAACGGGGGAGCGCACGCCGACAACAATGTCGACTTCCAGGAATTTATGGTGATGCCGGTGGGCGCGCCTTCGTTTTCGGAAGCATTGCGCTGGGGCGTGGAGGTTTTCCACACGCTCAAGGGTGTGCTGAAGAAACGCGGTTACAACACCGCGGTGGGCGATGAAGGCGGCTTTGCGCCATCAGTGAAGTCGAATGTCGAGGCCATTGAAGTTGTGCTGGAGGCGATTGAGCAAGCTGGTTACAAACCTGGAGAAGAGATCGCCATCGCGCTTGATCCCGCGGCCAGCGAGTTCTATCAGGACGGGAAGTACGTCTTCAAGAAGTCTGACAAATCCGCCAAGAGCTCCGACGACATGGTGAAGTTCTGGGCCAAGTGGGCGAAAGATTATCCCATCGTTTCCCTGGAGGACGGGCTCTCGGAGGACGATTGGGATGGCTGGCAGAACCTGACCAAAGAGCTCGGGGGAAAGATTCAACTGGTGGGCGACGACTTGTTTGTGACCAACGTTCAATTTCTGCAGGAAGGAATCGACAAAGGCGTGGCCAACTCGATCTTAATCAAGGTCAACCAGATTGGGACGGTCAGCGAGACTTTGGATGCGATCGATCTGGCGCGGAGAAACGGATACACATCAATCATCTCGCATCGCTCGGGCGAGACCGAAGACACGTTCATCGCGGACTTGGCGGTGGCGACGGGAGCTGGCCAGATCAAGACCGGATCAGCGTCCCGCACCGATCGCGTTGCGAAGTACAACCAACTATTGCGGATTGAAGAAGAGCTGGGGAATGGAGCGAGGTTTTTGGGATTGAAGGCGCTGAATTATAGGAGATAGCTCCGGTCATCGTTATGCGCGCCGGGTTCTTCCCCTCGCATGGGCGTACCGGGTGAAAGGCTCTCGTAAAACGCAACTCCAGTCGTGATTCAAAACCCCATCCTGTCATCTGCGGACGGGCCGTAGGTCGCAGGCACAGGCTCATCATTCAACCTCAGATAGACGCCTAGCTGGGCGCGATGATGGACCAGGTGATTCAAAAACATTTCCCGGTAAGCGAGAAATCGTGGTCCTTCGAAAATGGACTTGCCCTGAAAACTGAGCTTCCAGTTTTCCTGCCATGCGTTATCTGGCGTCGCTTGTAGAGCGGCGCGAACCTTGGCCGCGCCTTCGTCGAAGGCTTTCACCAGTTGAGCGGGCGACTCGAACGGCAGCGGTGTGATGCTGCCCTTGGAAAAGTCGAGCTCGGGCGTGGTCAACACGGTGACACCGAAGCCGGGAAGCTGCGCCACGTGAGGCGCGAGTTTGCCCAGAGGCATCGACTTGGCATGGGGCGCAAAGTCCTTCTTGCCGAGCGGAACCCTTTCGAGCGCGGTGCGCGTCTTTTTGATTTCGTGGTCAAGCTCTGGCAGCAGAAAATCGCTAATAGGCATGATTTCCTCCGAGGATTCGGCCGTAGGTTCGATGTTGGAAATCCCTGTACGTAACTGTGTACATAACTGCACGGAATTATATACCGAATGCTCTCGCCAAAAGATGCCGCGATAAATACTGGTGGAGAGCTACGCCGAGCAGTACAACAACGTCCGCCTGGACATGTGAGGGCCTGTCGCTACAAGGCCGACAGAAAGATCCGCGAGATCGTGAACGACGATCAGAAGAGAAAGCTCGATCAACTCGATCAGGAGCCGCACCTGAGCTGCACGGCAACCTGAACGGGGCGACACCACCGAGGCCGCGGGCGCCACAGAATTTGAAGAGATCCCCGTCACCTATCGTTCCGGCGGGTGGAGAGCGCTCGGCGAGTGGGAAAACTGGGGGATGTCCCGTCTGTCCCCGGAATTGTCCCCGCCTTTCTCCGAATCAAGGTGGACTGGTCGAGCAGCGGCTAGCTTTTGACGGGCTCGTTTGCATGACTCGCCTGCTCTCGCAGGAGCCACCCCACCACGAGTGCGTTGAGAACAGCAAAGGCAAACGGGCCGTAGGTCTTCGAAGGATCGCGGGCAAGCGCGCCGATGACGCCGTCAAACGCTTGCACTCCCGTCATGGCGATTCCCAGAAACGCGATTGCCACGCGGGAACGAATGCCGATCGCGATCAGGATCGTCAATAACAAGGCGACGCTTCGCGAAGCCGCATATCGGGCGAAGCTGTTGTACCTGCCGGGGCCGAGTAGACCTGCAACGGAAAAGCCAGCGCTCACGCCAGCACTGAGGAGCGTCACGAGAGCGCAGATCAAGAATCGCTTTGTCATCGAGTCACCTTTGCAGCTCTGAAACCTGGGACATGAAACCTGGGGACAGACGGGACGTACCCCAATTTATTCCGCCCAATTAGTATAGGTCGAGGAGTAGAGAGTCGTGAGCACGCGTCAACCCAAGGTTCACACGCAACTCGGCCGAGCTTCAGTCCAGATTTTTGCCGCCAATGATCGCATGAATCAGATGCTTATTGAACATCTTGACCCAGCCGCCTGGAGAGCCAAACCGCCCGGCCCGACCCGCAACACGACGCCGCGCACCATTGCGGCGATTTTTACGCACATGCACAATGTTCGCTGCAAGTGGGTCAGGCTTACGGCTCCGCACCTAAAGGTTCCACCGCAGCTCAACCGTGCTCGCTGCACGCCGCGGCAAGCTCGTGCGGGATTGGCCGAGAGCGCCGCTAGCTGCGCGGAGATGCTCGCGGAAGCGCTCGGCGATGGTGGGGGCCGCGTCGAGAAGTTTCGCAGAGACGGCTGGGCTCGGCCTTGGCCGGTTGGCGTGGAAATGCTGTGCTACATGCTTTCTCACGAAGCCCACCATCGCGGGCAGGTGTGTATGCTCGGGCATCAGCTCGGATTCCCGTTGCCGAAGGAGGTGGCATACGGGCTCTGGAATTGGGAAAAGCTGTGGAAAGAGTGCGGGTCGGCTGGCGGCCCCGGCTGCGATGCTTGCGATTCTTAAGAGAGCGCTGTCACAGGCCGCCGGGGGATGGGCTGCGATGTTATAGACATCGAGCCTCGCTCGACCGGACAGCCGAGGGCGGCTGTCCCCACATGAGCCTGTCCCAAACTAAGCCCGGATTCCCGCCCGTGCAAAGAACGCAAGGATGGGCACCCTCATTCGTGGAGAAATTAAGGTGGGCCAGCAGTTGGTGGTCATGGCTTCGAGAGCGGTTCCTGAGAGCTGCCAGACGATGCAGGCAACGTGCGCGACTCGTACTGAGGAGTGTCCATGGGCTTGATAGGTTTGGCGTCGCTGGAGAACCGGGAGGGCTGAGGACGGTAACCGTTGCGCGTGCGGATCTTGTATTTCTTAAGGCGGTCGCCCACCAGTTTTACAGTGATCGCACGCCAACCGGAGTTGGCATTAGCCTTGGGGTAATAGCTTAGCGAGTAGAGATGCGCGAGGTCGTCCCGGATGGAGGCGAAGGCTCGTTTTTCGTCCCTCCAGTTCTTGGCGAAGTAGGCCTTGCCGCCGGTGGCTGCAGTCATGCGATCGAACACGGCAGTGGATACGGGCTCCAACTTGGCATCTTGCGTACTGATCATGTAAATGGAAACGCCCGCGGACTGGGCGAATTCGGCGACGTCCTCCGGTGGCACCACGCTGGAGTTATCTGGACCGTTGGAAAAGACCACCACCACTTTTCTGCCCTCGTACTGGGTTGCATCTTTCAAGGTCAGCAACAAGGTGTTGTAGAGCGCTGCTTCGTCCCCCGCCACAGTGGAGCGCACGGCATGCAGAACCTGCCCGCGGTCGGCGGTCAGCGACGCGGCACGGGAGAGATCCCGGTTGTAGGAATAAAACGCAATCTTGTCCGCGCTACCCAGCGAACGAACAAACTCGGCGATCGCATCCTGAGCGAAGACGAAGCCGTGATACATGTAGTTGCTGGTGTCGAATAGAACGAATACGTTGGCTCCGGCCACCAGGGCGCTGAGAGTCTGAAGCGAGCCGGTGGCAGGCGAGCCCTTGCTCAGGGCGGCGGACAAGTCCGCAGGTCCCTCGGTCTCTCCAGACTCAGTTACCCTGAGAGCTGGTTCATTGCCTTCGGCAAAGGTGGCAACCTTCTCCTGAATCCGATCCTCTACGATGGCAAAATCCTTGGGGCGGAGGCCGGTGATGTAGTTTCCACTCTTGTCGGTGACCGCGACGTTGAGTTGTACCAGGTTGACCACGACGTGTAGATCAGGGCTCTCCTGAGCTTCGATACGTGTGCCATAGGCAATGAAAAGACCGACAAGATAAAGAGATAGAAGAGATTTTCTGACCATATTTTCTATTCCTAGATCCTAGGTTCTTAATCTGCGGGCCTTTATTTGGGCCCGCTGCCTTACTCGTCTGCAAAGCAATCCCAGTTTCCTCAGGGCCGCGGCGCGGCGGCACTGGGGAGCGAAGCTATCTTGCCGTTCTGAAAGTCGTCGCGCGTTTCGTGCATCGCGCGAAGCAACGCTGGCCAGTCTTCGAAGTCGGTTGCAGAGATTTTCTCCACCATGTGCCGGGTTAGCTGCGGCACTAGATGGTTCAAGGTCACCGCCGATTGACCGTTTTCATCGGCCAGGCGAGCCCAGTAAAGATTTGGTGAATCCCAGGATTCCGCCAGGAAACGGCTGGAGTATCCCGCAAAGGCGGGCAGGGGGCCGACATTCAGCAGTTCCCGCCCATAGGTTTGAGCCAGGCTGGGATGGGGCACGCCAAAATCGTGCGACAAGCGCTTCCAGTTAACCTGTTCGGGATGCTGGAGAGAGAGAGTTTGCAGCTCCTGGGTCGCGGTTCCCCAAGAACGTATTTCTCCGGGGTACCTGCGCTGAAATTCTGCCGTGAGATAAAACGTATCGGCGGGGGTCATGCGAGTAAGGGTTTCGGTTACGTGGCCGGCCCGCAAACCCTGCTCGACTTGCTCAGACCGCTGGGGATTCACACGATCCGACAAGATGATCATTACCTTGCTCCGCAAGTCCTCGTCGTTGGCTGAAGCGGAGAGAAGTTCCTCTCCGGCGCGCTGATACAGTGCAACTGCGTGAAGCTCGATCTGGCTCACATCCCACCAGCGCGGCAAGATGGCATTGGTCAGCAGACCCGGCGTCAATTCCTTCCAGATGAGTGCCTGATTACTTTCCGGCGCAATAAAGTCCTGCTCGAGATCTGCCAGAACATAGGGCAAATCAGCAAGGGAGCCAACGAAATGAGCTCCTCCCCCGGCGGGAGAACCTTGGCCCAGGAGTTGAGGAGACTGCCAGACCGTCTTTATTCCGCTGACGGTTTCGGCGGCGAAGTCGTGGGAGCGGACGAGGAGAGGGTTATTGTGCAGGGCCTGAGCGCCTGGTGGCTCATAATAAGCGTAGTTCAGACCGACCAGCGTATCCCTTAAGAACGAAGCGAGCTGACCCCGAGCCTCTTCGAGTTGTGCATGCGAAGGTGAGGGAGACTTGAGAACTTTTATCAGGTCGGTCCGCATCTGCACTTCGGTGTGATGATTGTTATAAATTCCCGCGGCCCATTCCGTTCTTTCGCCGCTGGTGAAAATCGGGCGGGGCATCTCGAATTCCCGTATTTCGCCGGCCCGATGGATGACATAGTCGCTCAATGATTTCCCTTGACCCTTTTGGGTCAACGCATCGCCAAGCGTAAACAGAGTGTCAAGAGAAACCAGGCGTTGGCCATCCAGCACGGAACGGATTCCGATGGCGATCTCCCGGTGGATCTTCATTCCCTCGGCGGTAGTCTGCCGGGGGCCGGCCAGCAACTCGATGATTTCATCCTGCGAAACTTTTGCCTCGCCAGTGGGGAAGCGAAACAGTTCTGCGAGCGAAGCTCGCCCCGCGTCATACAACTGGGCCGCCGACCGGATTTTGGCGAAGGGCTTGATCACCTGCTGCCACGAATCATTTAGCTGCAGGTAGGAGATCTGCCCCTGGCGAGCCAGAATCTGCCAGATTCCGATGTTCGCCTGAAAAGTACCGAGCGCATTGCCACGAACAGGATTGGGAAGGTTGCCTAAAGCCTGGGCGGTTTCGAGGAACTGGACAATGGAGGCGTCACTCAATTCCTGGAACTCGGAAAAGATCCGATACTGATCGCTAAACTCGTCGAACTTGCGCGCCAACAGGTGCACCGTTGCGGGAGTCAAGCGATGTTCGGGAGATCGTCTGCTGTCGACTTCGGAAATCGCCAAGTAGACTTGCAGGGGACCCTCCTCGGTCCTCGACCGGGAAAGAGCGAACATTGTCTGGATGAGCTGGTCAGGGCTGGCAATACGAATGCTGTGCCTGCGCGTTTCACGGGTTACATTCCTTTGGCGAAGAATCTCTTTCCAAACCTCAAGATTTCCGGGGACGAGCGGTTCACCGTTAGGTTCCCACTGAAGCCGGGTAACCAGAAGCAACAGGGCAGGTGCCGGTCGGAATGATCCGGTGGTGGCATTCACGGAAGGCTCCGCAGCCCGCAGGGCATCATAAAAAAGCCGTAGCCGATGCGATTCAGTGAAATAATCCTGATGGTTTTTACTCACCCGCGAAAGCACGTCAAAATAAGCGGTCATCCAGCCCTTATCTGCGGCCAGCAATTTCTGCACGAAGGCCGTGGGTGAAGCCGGGCTAGCGCCCACCAGATCTTTCCACGCAGATTCTGCACTTGGTCCCCCCGGGACGATGACCCGGCCATCGCGAATGCAGAGGTGGCTCCCATAAAAATCAAGGACAGCGCCGTACGGTAGCAGTTTCCTGACTCCCATGAATCGCTGCAAGGAGTTGTCGGTTTCGGAATCGAGCTTGGAAAGGGCCCAGTAAAGGCGGGCGACGGTTGGATCGCTCAGGATTGTGTCAACTAGGTCTTTGCTGCTTTCCTTGTTGTTCTTCTTGCTGGCCATGGTCCAGTCGCCGGCGGCGAACAGCACCGGCACGGGCGAGGCGGTGTAGGGGTACTCGAAAGGCTTGCCCCCTTGCAGGGTCTGCTCGAGTTCGGGTAAGGGGAATCCGGAATCGATGGTTAGGAAAGCTCTTTCGGGATCCGCCGTCTGCAAGGATGTGTCAGGGGCTCCGCAGTTTTGCCGGGTGCGATACCCGAGGATGCGCAGCAGCGGTTTCACGTCTTCACAATTCGAGGCGCGAAGGACGCCCTCGGGTTCAGCGAGAGCTGTCAGTTCCCTGGCTTGTACGACATACCGGCTCAGGAGGATAAGAAATTCGGTCTGCCTTTTGGAATCCTCGTAACCGCGCGCAAATACATTCCGGCTGAGCAAGGGCAACACTTCTTCGGGCGCAATCTTTTGACTGATGCCCGCCATGCGCAGAAAGGAACGCAGCGGCCCTGGGATGGGGAACTGTGATGATGCGGTGATGGGTCCAGCTTCTGGAGTCGAGGTGGCAGTGGAGGAGATTGAAACAGCTGAGTTAGCAGAGTCGCCCGCATTGGCTGACAAGCAGCCGAGAGAGAAGAGTGAAACTATTACAAAAACGGAGAGACAAGAAGGGCATTTCATGGCTGGATCCCCTTTGAATCAGAAGGACCTCACGCTACCAGGAGTACTTCGCGGAGAGCAGGGATTCCGCGAACCGAGTTATGCATTATTCCTGGGCCTGGGATTTCTGGCCTCCGATTCCAATGCCGCCCAAAATACGCCATCTTCCCGGATTATCCAAGGAATTTCGTATTTCTTCGCAGGTTTTCTTTTTACGGTAACAAAAATGGAGGAAATGGCCGTTGGAACGGAGGCTAGGTATTCTAATAGCGTTTAGAACCTATAAGCTGGAGGGCAGGAGCTAGAAACCTCGTTTATGCCTAGACCAAAACCACTTGTTCTCATCATTCTCGACGGCTGGGGATATCGGGCCGAGACCAAAGCCAACGCGATCGCCCTGGCGCGCAAGCCTACTTACGACCGGCTGGTGCGCGAATATCCCAACACGCTGATCCATACCAGCGGGCCGTTTGTTGGACTGCCCGAGGGGCAGATGGGCAACAGCGAAGTTGGACACCTCAACATTGGCGCCGGGCGCATCGTGCACATGGACATCACTCGCATCGACTTGATGATCAGGAATGGTGAATTCTTTTCGCATCCAGTCCTGCTTGCGGCAATGAAACATGCGTGCGTCGGCGAACGGCGACTGCATCTCTTCGGCCTGCTCTCTGACGGTGGCGTGCATTCGCAGCAAGCCCATCTCTACGCTTTGCTGAAGATGGCCAAGCAGAACGGCGTGGATCGGGTTTTCGTGCATGCGTTCATGGATGGTCGCGACACACTGCCCACCAACGGCGCCGGCTATCTCGAACAACTGCAGCAGAAGATGCGCGAGTACAACTCAGGCGAGATTGCGACGGTGAACGGGCGTTACTATGCGATGGATCGCGACCGGCGCTGGGAGCGCATCGCGAAAGCTTATAACGCGATGGTCTTCGCCGACGCAGAAGGCGGCAAGTATTCCGATCCGGTGCAAGGGATGAAGGACTCCTATAACAAGAACGTGACTGACGAATTTGTTGTGCCCTTTGTTTGCACCGATAAGAGCGGCCAGCTGTTGGCAACCATTCGCGATGACGATGCTTGTATCTGCTTCAATTTTCGCGCCGATCGAGTGCGCCAGATCACGCGCGCGCTGGCGCGTAACAGCGGCCTGAATGCGAAGTGCGAAAGCGATCTTCCGGGAGCGGCCGATCTCGACGCTACCCTTCCTCGCGATCGCACTCCCAGGAATCTGCACTACGTTTGCATGACGCAGTATGACAAGAATTTCAGCCTGCCGGTGGTGATTCCGTCGGAATCGATGGCGAACATCCTGGCCAACGTGATGGGCGGTCTCAACATGCGCAACCTGCGTGTGGCGGAGACTGAGAAGTATGCCCACGTGACATATTTTTTCAATGGCGGCGTGGAGCAGCCGTTTCCGGGCGAAGAGCGCGTGATGGTGCAATCGCCAAAGGTTGCGACTTACGATCTGAAACCGGAGATGAGCGCTGCAGGCATTGCGGATGGCGTCATAAAAGCCACGGAAGACGGCACGTTTGACGTAGTCATCGTCAACTTCGCCAACGCGGACATGGTTGGGCACTCAGGCAAGATTGAGCCCACTGTGAAAGCGGTCGAAACGGTCGACGCATGCCTGGGCCGGATCGAAGCAGTGGTGCGTGCGAAGGGCGGGGCCATGCTGATCACTGCGGATCATGGCAATGCTGAAATGATGATCGATCCAGTGACCGGCGGTCCGCACACGGCGCATACTACGAATCCTGTGCCATTCATCGTAGTCGCGGAAGATGCTAAGCGGTTCACGTTGAGGCCGAACGGCTCGCTACGGGATATTTCACCGACCATGCTCGGAATCCTGGGAGTCGACGAGCCGAAAGAAATGACGGGAACGGATCTGCGAGTGGCTCGCAAGGTCGGGTGATCATCGATCTGGTCATCTGGTGATCGGAGGGACACGACAGTGTATGGACAGATCAGCCGGCAAGAACAGCTTCGAAATCGGACCAAGAAGTTTGCCTTGAGAATAATCCGCCGGTTTCGGCATCTACCACGCTCTACGGAGGCGCAGGTTCTCGGCAGACAGTTGTTGCGGTCCGGCACTTCCGCAGGCGCGAACTATCGGGCTGCGGGCCGCTCGAGATCCAAAGCCGAGTTGGTTTCGAAGATCGAGATTGTCGTCGAAGAAGCCGACGAAACCGTGTTCTGGCTCGAGTGCTCGTCGAGTCCGGAATTGTGAAAGAAGAGCTGTTGAAGGATCTGCTGGTGAGGCAAACGGACCTCGTGGCAATCTTCAAAGCTTCTCATCGCACGGCGCGACCCTAGTAATTCGATCATCCGCTGACCGATCATCCGATCAGCCGATCTTCCCTCTTCCTTCTTCCTTACTTCCTTCATGCTACAGTTTTCTCGCGGGCAATTTTCTTCCTCCGATTCCATGGAACCACGACTCATTTGGATCAATCTTCTGGTGAAGCTGGGAGTAGCGGCTGCCGTCTCCAGCAGTCTGGTGCGTTCCGTGGCGTTTAAGTCTCTTCTTTTTCGCGAGGAACGTTCGTTACTTCAGAAAACTTATCTGGTGCTGTGGTTCGGATTGCCGATCATGCTCGGAGTATGGATCCGATTCTCGTTCAGCAGCTTTCTCGCCGGCGATCTGAGCTTCGAGACTGCCCTTTTGCTGGGAGTGATCGGAGGCCGCTGGGCGGGCGTTCTGGGTGGAATATTGATGGCTGTGCCCGCTTTGCTGCATGCGGAGTGGGCTGCGCTGCCCTTCGGTGCGCTTTGCGGCTTCATCGCCGGCCAGTTGCGCACCATGGCGCTGGATAAGGATGATATTTGGTCATTTTCTCCTTTCATCGATCTCAGCATTTATCGCCTGATCCGCCGCAATCTGCCAACGCCGCGACTGTTCGACTGGCAGATTATGTTTTTTACCACGATCATCGGGCTGCGCTTCGTGCAGAACCAGGTGGCGCGATATTTTCCACATTCTATTTTGAGCATGGACAGCAGCAATCTGTGGGTCGAGGTAGCGATCTATGCAGCGTCGGCAATGGCCATCGGTATCGAACTCAAGATCTTCAACAGCGTGCGCATACAGATCAAGCTAGAGGAGCAAGAGCGGCTGCTGTTGCATGCGCGCATGGAGGCGCTGCAGAACCAGATCAATCCGCATTTTCTCTTTAATACTTTGAATTCGATATCTTCTTTGGTGCGTTTCGATCCGGACACTGCGCGTGAAGTCATCTCCAAACTGGCCACCATCCTCCGGCGTTTGCTGAACAATACGGATTCTTTCGTTCCGCTGCGCGAAGAAGTGGAATTCATCGACAACTATCTCGACATCGAGGTGGTCCGGTTTGGAAACGACAAACTCCGTGTGGTCAAGGAACTCGCCCCCGAGTCATTGGACGTGATGGTTCCCAGCATGCTTTTGCAGCCGCTGGTGGAGAACTCGATCAAGCATGGACTCTCTTCGAAGGTGGAAGGCGGGAGCATACACCTGCGCAGTCGTTTGTCCGATTCGGTTCTGGTGATTGAGGTGGAGGACGACGGGGTGGGGATGGTGGCGACTCAGACGCAGGAAGCTGAAAGTGCACGAGGAGCGGGAATCGGCATGGCCAATATTTCCGAGCGGCTTCAGGTGCTGTACGGAGATACGGCGCGGATGACAATTGATAGCCATGCAGGGAAGGGAACGCTGGTGCGAATCCGGTTGCCGCTGCTGCAGACGGCTGGAGCGGTGCCGGAGGGATTCTACGAAGAGCGCTCGACGACGCGCCGGTAAAAATCTTCGTACATTGGTACGATCCGACTGGAACAGAAACGTGCTTTTGCAACCGCGCGTGCCGCCTTGCCCATGGCCCGCAACGCACTCTCATCATTGAGAAGGTCAATGGCAAAGCGAGCCATGGTGTCCACGTCGCCAACCTCGGCGAGATAGCCGCTGGTGCCGTGCTCGATGACTTCCGGCACGCCGCCGGTGCGAGTGGCAATGGGCACCACTTCACAGGCCATTGCTTCGAGGGCCGCCAAGCCGAAGGATTCTAACTCGCTCGGCATCAGAAGAATGTCGCAGATCCCCAGCTTTTCCTGCACTTCATCCTGCTTGCCGAGGAAGAGAACATCTTCGTGAATTCCTTTTTGTACTGCCAACCACTCCGCCACGGAACGGTCCGGACCGTCGCCGATCAGCAATAGCTTGGACGGAATCTGTTTACGCACGCGATCGAAAATCTCAATCACATCGGTGACTCGTTTTACCGGCCGAAAATTGGAAAGATGCACTAGCAGACGCACGTCCTTGGGTGCATACTCGGCGCGCAACTCGGCGGAATTCTCACATCTGCAGTACACGTCGCAATTCACCGAGTTATAGATTACTTCGATCTCTTTATTGACGTCGAAAACGCGCATTGTACGATCGCGAAGGTAGTTGGAGATGGCAGTGACTCCATCGCTCTGGTTGATGGAGTAGCGAGTGATGGGCAGGTAAGAACGATCCAGCCCGACCAGGGTAATGTCAGTGCCATGCAGTGTAGTTACGAATGGCAGCCGGCGCCCTCGCGGACCATCGGCCAGCATCTGACGCGCCAGCAATGCGCTCACTGAGTGGGGAATGGCATAGTGAACGTGCAGGAGATCGAGATCATACAACTGCGAAACCTCGGCCATTCGAGTGGCCAGCGCCAGATCATAGGGAGGGTAGTCGAACAATGGGTAGCGCGATACTTCGACTTCATGATAGTGAATGTTAGGTTGCTCGCCCCGGAGCCGGATCGGCTGAGCGTAAGAGATGAAATGAATTTCGTGACCGCGTTGCGCCAGTTCGAGTCCGAGTTCCGTGGCCACCACGCCGCTGCCGCCGTAGGTGGGATAACACGTGATCCCAATCTTCATTCTGCCAGGCCTGCCCCTTCATAGATTCTGTAGTTCGATGGTTGGCAATCGTAGAAGATGCAGATTCTACAGGGAACGGAGAGGTCTTTAAGCGGAATCGATCGCGGGCTGCTCAGAGCTACTCGGGGTCTTTACCGGAATCGGGGCGTCCCTGCCCGGAAAATCCGGGGTCCATCTTGTCGAGATGGTCTTGAAATCGCCTTTTGGAATCATCGGGCAGACCCGCGAATTCGATCCCCATCCCTACTCCTGGATCTCGAGTGCGCACCGTGGCGGTGGCCGAAATACGCTCCTGATCGATCCAGAAATCGACCCGCAGGACGGTCGCAATGGCCAACGGCATAACTGTCTCAACATAACAGCCGTTGCCACTGATGTCAGTGGCATTGACTCGCATGGGAGTGTTGACCCGCTCGTCGCGGAATTCGAGGGGAAATGAGATGCGGTGACGCAGGAACATTCGGCGATTGTCAGGGAGAGACGTCGGTTGGTTGAACCTTACCTCGGCAGGCAACTTGGACATCCAAGGGCACTCCTGGTCAGCCACCAACTGAACTCCTACCTGAACCTTCTTTAGTCCGCCAGCCTCCATCACCCATACAACTTTGCACCGAGCTTTCTTGGTTTCGTATTGAACACCGATAACGTCGCCCACCTTCAACTCATGCTCAAGTCCACAAATGCAGGCTCCGTTGACGCTGATATTTTGAGCGTTGGCGTTCTGATGGAAAGGTTGATTGTCGGCGCCCATACCCCACACACGTACGCGCAGGTCCAAGGTCGCACGCGGAGCCGCCCCCGAGGCAGACATGATAAAAGCCTCCCAGCCCGTATCTTCTTATTCTTAAGCCGGATCTTTCGTGTTTTTACCCGGTTATTACGTGATGATAACCCTTGGTTGGATTTTTCTAATGTTACGAAAGTGACTAGAAAGGGCTCGGCGAACTGTTAATTCCTGAAACAGCGTTATCGGCCTGCTCCGGTCGAGATCAGTTCGCGATACGAAATCAAGGCAATGCCTTGGTCCTCCAGCAACCGCTTCGCCTCGGGCATGGTCAGAAGGCGCAACTCGGTCTCTCGCGAATCGCTCAGGCGAGTGTTGGCTTGCTGCAAGTCCGCATCATTGTATCCCGGATGGCAAACAAATTCCCACGTGCCTTCGGGGATGATTGCCGCGATCGCGCGAAATAGTGTTTCATCAAGCGCGCCGGTGACGACGATGCCCAAAGTGCCGTCGGGAGTTACCATACCCTGCCGTCTAGCGGCGTCGCGAAACTTGCCGGAGAGCATGCGCAAGAGTCGCACCTCAGCATAGCGTACCCAGAGACTAGGGCGTGCCAACAGTTCGCTAGATTTCAGTGGCTTGCGCGGACCAAATGGGTTGCGCACGGCTTGTACTCCGCAGGCAAGCGCAGCGCGCAGCACGGGGCGCAACACCGCCGCAAACAGATGGGTATGCTTATGAGAATCGATGTGGGAAACGGAGATGCCGGCCGATTGAATCTTGCGAATCTGCGCGGTCGTCTCGGCTTCGATCTCCGCGGGATCCAAACGACGAGTTAATGCCCGAGCCGCAAAAGATTTGAGGCTGTTGCCAAACCGAGCTGGACGAGAATTTCGGGAAGTAATCGTGGGCAGCCGAGCCGCATCGAGAACCGGGGCTCCGTCAATCAATACAACGTGACAGCCCACGCTGAGCAGTGGAGTCTCTTTTGCGAGGCGGACGGCGTCTTCGAACGCAGGCCCAGTGGCCATCAGCGTGGATGAGGTTACGATCCCACGAGTGTGAGCTTCGATGATGGCACGATTTACGCCCGCAGTGAGGCCAAAGTCATCGGCATTAACGAGCAGGCGGCGCACCGCGACAGTCTAGCAGGGAGAGCAGGCGAACTGGTCACTGTCGCTAAGGAGTGTAACCGAAGCGAGAGATAGCGACGCTGCCCCACAGGTTCTGAGTTATTGTGCTCCCCCCGCCGCAGCCGAGGTTCTAGCCGGAGCCGACGACGGTCTGAGGGGAAAGCGAATCCGGAACGGTTCGGGCCGCTCGGCTCCGAAGCCAGCCTGAACTGGTTTACCAGGCTGCGCAAGCCTAGAGCGAGATTCGAAAAGGTCGGTACAAGCGCTGGCATTGTGGTTGGCGGCAACTGAAGATTCCTGAACCAGTTTCGAGATTTGAGACAAGCTGGGGTTGACCTGCAGAGTAGCGTCCGATTACTCCAAAGTTGATCCAAAACTACAAACTACATCTGATACACGTGCGCGGGATGCGACGAAAGGGGCGTCCCTATCGACTGTCGGTCGGCTGACTCTGAATGCCGAATTGCTGGATTTGCCTAGCGTGATTGCTGGCAAGTTGCCGGGCCCATTGGCCTCTCGGAGACAGATATCTTTCTAGCCGGAAAGGGAATTTACTCTCCGCGGCTGGATTGAAGGCACTGACCGTCGCCTATCTTTGGTTCTTGTCAATGCCTCCTAGACTCATATGCGGGGGTTAGCTCAGATGGGTTTGAGCGCCTGCCTTACCAAGCGGGCCCAAATTTCATCTAACTAAGCGTCTGCGAGTGAGACTTCCCAGATGCTCGTTTCGGGATAGGGACGTACCCATGTGCAGTTCGTCACTATACGGCCTCTGCGAGGAGATGGGTAGAACCACTTCTTTGCGAGATCCGGTTCCGCTGGAAAGACGGCTGCACTCGGGATGACTCGGCAAGATTGTAAGGTGCGAAATTAGAAATGCGCCTGCTGCTGCCAACCAGAGTTTACTGGACTGCGTTCTTGACCACGACCCCGCCCCCGCCCTTCATCACGAACTTCACTCGCTCAAGCTCGGTGATGTCCTGCAGAGGATCGCCGGAGACGGCCACAAGATCGGCGAGCTTGCCCGCTTCAATAACGCCGATTCTATCCTGCCAAACCCAGTAGCTCGGCCGCATTCGAGGTAGCGGCGCGGATGATATCCAGCGGAGGCATTCCCAGGTCGCGCAGCGACGCGAACATGGTCGCCGTTGCCTGACCGCGAGTCTTGCCCGGATAGTCGAACCACATATCGGACCCGATGGCGAACTTCACTCCGGACTTGAGAACTCTCTGTACGCGAAGCGGAGATTCTCGATTCGAAAGTTCCTCATATTGCGCAAACCCTTGCTCATACTCTGGCGAAAGAACAACCGATTTCTGCACAAGCGCCCGCAACCGGCCGCCCGCAAAAGTCTCCGTTAGATCGAAGAAGATTCCCTTGTCCTTTATCTGCTTGAGCATTGCGTCGGTGATGGCATCGCCGTGCTCGATGGAATCCACGCCGGCATCGATCGACGTTTGAATACCGGTCTCGGTCGTGGCATGCACTGCAACCTTCACCTTCGAACGATGCGCCTCCTCCACAATAGCTTTCATCTCTTCTGTTGTTACGAATGTTGTTACGAAACGGGGCTCATTATCGGCGACCACTTTGATTAAATCAGCGCCGTAAAGCAGATTCTCGCGAACGGCCCGGCGGGCCTCATCTGCACTGCCCACCGGAAGAAACTCAAGATCGACGATCTTTTGGGCGATTGCGGGGTTCAGGCGGACGGCCTGACCGCCGGGTGGAGTGAGCTTGCGGCAGGAGGCCATGATCCGCGGCCCCGGCACCCAGCCTGCGTCGATGGCGTCGCGCAGTGCCGCGTCGCCATCTGCGCCGGAGTGACCTACGTTACGAACGGTGGTGAAGCCGGCTTCCAGATCCTCGCGAGCCATGTGCGCGCCCAGCGGAACACGTTGGGAGGCGCTCGTGCCAGCGACCGCGTCCAAAATATTGTTGCTCGCTTTGGCCGCCGCCGAGACGGCCATGAGCAGATGAGCGTGGGAATCGATCAGCCCGGGAAGCACCGTGGCCTTACTTAGATCGACAGTAACCGCGTCCTTCGGTAGATGGGCCTGTAAGTCGGCGAATGCAGCGACCTGCTTGATCGTGCCGTCTTCCACCAGAATGCCTTGGCCGGTGAGGTATTTTCCAGTGCGCACGTCGAGAATACGACCGGCCTTGATCAGCGTGGGCTTCGGCGGGATTGCCGGCGCTTGCGCGGGCGCCACCGTGGCAACGGAGAGCAACGAAATGGCCGTTAAGAGTTTTCTCAACACGGATTTTCCCTTTCGACTTCGAAACGCCCAACATTGTACGACCGTCTTGCCTCCTGTGTGTTGCTTGAACCGACTTCCATCCCAGCCGCTCCCCCGACGGTCTCAATCGGCACCAGCACGGCCCGAAATTGCGCCGGATTCCAGATCACTTTTGCAACCCGTTATTTCCGATTTGGACGTATGGCTCGCACATCGTTTGCATCTCCTGCCCTCGGCAAAACAAACCGCTACCAGAGCACGCCCCAGCGAGATCAGTGGGGTTCCGACAACTCGTTCTTGCCCGACTGACGAGCCCCGCCTGCTGCCGCATAATCGACTTGGCTCCTATCGAACCTAGAGACTGGCGGTAATGCCTATCGATGAAGTGGGATGTCGCTGACGCCTCCGAAGTCGGCTTCGAGGAGATCTCCCCGAAGCCCGTTTCTGGACAACTTCCGGATCACCAACAATTGGGCAGTTAATGTTCAAAAGGGCTGTTGCTAACAACCGCGGCGAGTGCTCTAAACGCGACTCGCTGTCGCTGCCGTCATGTATGACTGACAAAGGAGCACGAGTTGCTCTCGCGCTTTGCGGACCGTTGCAGGGGATGGTCCAGCCTCCAGCAAGGAACGCATCGCGCCCGCCATGGCT